>Ga0123354_10000815_pt1 | contig 34167 bp, 40 predicted proteins | sample TergutLab28metaG_2_FD_97872 | JGI IMG/M metagenome (GOLD analysis project Ga0123354, IMG submission 97872) | Labiotermes labralis P4 segment gut microbial communities from Petit-Saut dam, French Guiana - Lab288 P4 | ecosystem: Host-associated > Arthropoda: Insects > Digestive system > Gut ... | reverse complement strand
CTCCATCGTGGTCACCATCATGCTGTCGCTGGTGGTGCCCAGCGCCACCGCGCGCAGCGCCTGCGTGGTGCCGATCATGATGGGCATGATCGTGGCGTTCGGCGTCGATCGCCGCTCCAACATCGCCGCCGGCATCATGATCATGGTGGCCCAGGCCACCAGCGTGTGGAACGTCGGCATCCAGACCGCCGCCGCGCAGAACCTGCTGACGGTGGGCTTCATGGACAAGCTGCTGGGCGAGCGCGTGAGCTGGATCCAGTGGCTGATCGCGGGCGCGCCGTGGGCCATCGTGATGTCGATCGTGCTGTACTTCCTGGTGCGCTGGCTGCTGCCGCCGGAGACGGACGCCATCGCCGGCGGCAAGGAAGCCGTGCAGCGCGAGCTGGCCGCGCTGGGGCCGATGACCGGGCCGCAAAAGCGCCTGGCCGCAGTCACCATCGGCCTGCTGCTGTTCTGGGCCACGGAAGGCAAGCTGCACAAGATCGACACCGCGTCGATCACCTTCCTGGGGCTGGTCATCCTGATCCTGCCGCGCATCGGCGTGATGGACTGGAAAACGCTGCAAAGCCGCATCCCATGGGGCACGCTGGTGGTCTTCGGCGCCGGCATCAGCCTGGGCACCGCGTTGCTGTCGACGCAGGCCGGCCAGTGGCTGGGACGCTTCGTGGTGGCCCACTCGGGGCTGGCCTCGCACGGCACGCTGGCGGTGTTCGCCATCCTGGCGGCCTTCCTGATCCTGATCCACCTCGGCTTTGCCAGCGCCACCGCGCTCGCCTCGGCCATGATGCCGATCATGATCTCCGTGCTGCAAACGCTGCCCGGCGACATCAACAAGGTCGGCCTGACGATGCTGCTCGGCTTCGCGGTGAGCTTCGGCTTCATCATGCCGATCAACGCGCCGCAGAACATGGTGTGCCTGGGCACCGACACCTTCAATGGCCGGCAGTTCGCCCGCGTCGGCATTCCGGTCACCATCATCGGCTACCTGCTGATGCTGGTGTTTTCCGTCACCTACTGGCGCTGGCTGGGCTGGACCTGAAGGAAGACGAGCCGATGAAGATTTCCATCGAAAACGCGCGCCAGCTCGGCACGCGGGTGCTGACGGCGCAGGACGTGCCCGGCGACATCGCTGCGGACGTGGCCGAGCACCTGGTCGAATCCGACCGCTGCGGCTACCCTTCCCCTCCTTGGAGGGGTGCCCGAAGGGCGGGGTGGTCACGGCATCCGCAGCACCCCAGGTTTTCAAGTGGCGCCGTCACCACCCCGGCGCTGCGCGCCACCCCTCCCCGGAGGGGAATTTGATCAGCTTGCCGGCGCGGGCGCCGGCGGCGCGTCGGCCATGAAGCCGATGCGGTTCAGGCCCGCCTTCTGGGCCTCGCCCATCACCTGCACCACACGGCCATAGGGCACGCCCTGGTCGGCGCGCAGTTGCACCTCGGTGTCGGGGTTGACGCGGGCGGCCTCCAGCAGCGCCGCGCCCAATTCTTCCTGCGTGACAGGGCGGTCGTTGAAAAAGACCTGGCCGGTCTTGTCCACCACCACGGTGACGAACTTGGGCTGTTCGTCCTGCTGCCGGGCGGCGTCGGTCTTGGGCAGGTCGAGCCGAATCGAACTGGCCAGCAGCGGGGCCGTGATGATGAAGATCACCACCAGCACCAGCATCACGTCCACCAGCGGCGTGACGTTGATGTCGCTCATCGGCTCGCTGCCCTTGGTGCGTTCGAGCCTGCCGAAGGCCATCTCGTCCGCCCGTTATTGCGGCTGCGCCAGCAACTCGCGCAGATCGAGCGCGAAGCCTTCCAGGTCGGCCTCAATGCGGCTGACGATACGCCCGAACCAGTTGTAGGCCAGCACCGCCGGTATCGCCACCGCCAGGCCGGCGGCGGTCATGATGAGCGCCTCGCCCACCGGGCCGGCCACCTTGTCGATGCTGATCTGGTTGGTGACGGCGATGCCGGTGAGCGCGTGGTAAATGCCCCACACCGTGCCCAGCAGGCCGACGAAGGGCGCGATGGAGCCGACGGTGGCCAGCAGTACCTGCCCGAAGCCGAGCCGGCCCAGGACGGCGTGCAGCGCGTCGCGCAGCACCCGCGTGAGTTGCTGGCTGCGCTCGCCCGTGGCCGCTAGGGTGCCGCTGGCGCTGGCCTGGGTGGCCTCGATCAGCGGCAGCACCAGGGCGCTGCGATCCACGCCGCGCACGCGCGCGGCGGCCTCTTGCAGCGTGGGCGCCTGCCAGAACGCGGCCACGCCACGCGCCACGTCGCCGCCAGCGCGGCGCAGCATCCAGGCCTTCCACACGATCACCACCCAGCTGGAGATGGACATCAGCAGCAGCACGATGACCACCGCCTTGCCGATCAGATCGCTGCGCGCAAAGACGAGTTGCAGGTTCATGAACGCACAGCGGGAGAAGGCTCAACGCAGATTCAGCACGTCGAACATGTCGTACAGGCCGGCCGGCCGGCCGGCCAGAAAGCGCACCGCGCGCAGGCTGCCCTGGGCGTAGCCGGCGCGGCTGGAGGACTTGTGCGCAATCTCGATGCGCTCGCCGGTGCCGGCGAACAGCACGGTGTGGTCGCCCACGATGTCGCCGCCGCGGATGGTGGCAAAGCCGATGGTGGACGGATCGCGCTCGCCGGTGTGGCCGTAACGCTCGTACACGGCGCAGTCCTTGAGGTCGCGCCCCAGGGCGGCGGCCACCACCTCGCCCATCTTCAGCGCGGTGCCGCTGGGCGCGTCCACCTTGTGACGGTGGTGGGCCTCGACGATTTCGATGTCGTAGCCGGTGGCCAGCGCCTTGGCCGCCATCTCCAGCAGCTTGAGCGTGACGTTTACGCCCACACTCATATTGGGCGCCATGACGATGCCGATGTCCCTGGCGGCGGTGGCGATCTCGGCCTTTTGCACCTCGCTAAAGCCGGTGGTGCCGATCACCAGCGCCACGCCCAGCCGCCGGCAGGCGGCCAGATGCGCCATGGTGGCCTCGGGCCGGGTGAAGTCGATCAGCGCCTGCGCGCCGACCAGCCCCGCGTCCAGATCAGCGGTGACCCGCACGCCCGTGGCCTGGCCGCCGAACGCGCCGGCGTCCTGGCCCAGCGCCGGGCTGTCCGTCCGGTCCAGCGCGCCGGTGAGTTGGCAATCGTCGGCGGCGCGCAGCGCCTCGATCAGCATCTGGCCCATGCGGCCCGTGGCGCCGGCCACGGCCACGCGGCACGGCGCGGCGGTCAAAGCGGCGGCGGACATCAACGCGCCGGCTCCAGCGGCGGGTAACTGCCGTCCGGCGGCGCGGCGGCGACGGGCGCGCCCGTGCCCGTCGGCGGCGCGTCGCTCGCGGCGGCCGGCGGGAACTTGGCCAGTTGCTCGGCGGTGGCTTCCAGCACCGGCACCTTGATCTTGTTGTCGTGGCTGATGCGGTGCACGAATTCGGACTCGCTGGGCATTTCGTCACCCTCGAAATGGTCCAGCACGTCGCCATTGAAGAGCGCCGTCAGGCGGTAGCTCTGGTCCTTGACGCCCTGGCGCTTGATGGTGAACACGTAGTCCCAGCGCTCGTTGTGGAACACGCTGACCAGCAGCGGCGTGCCCAGCGCGTCGCGCACCTGCAGCCGCGTCATGCCGGGTTGCAAGGCCGCCACCTGTTCCTTGGACACGAAATTGCCCTGCACCACTTCAGGCCGGTACAGCGTCAGCGACTCGGACATGCTGTGAGTGGCGTGGTTGAAGCTGCCGCAGGCGCCGAGCGCGGTCGCCAGCGCGGTCATCACCATGACCCGACAGATCGGGCGGGCGCGGGTTTGCGAAAGGTCTGACATGGGCCCCGATTCATGCACAATAGATGGGCGCTCATTGTAGCGGGGCCCTGCCAGCTCCGGTACTTGCATGGACACCATCGACGAACTGAAAAGCACCGGCCTGAAGGCCACCGCGCCGCGGCTGAAGATTCTGGAAATCTTCCAGCACGCCGAGCAGCGGCACATGACCGCCGAAGACATCTACCGGCTGCTGCTGGCCGAGGGCTCCGACATCGGCTTGGCCACGGTGTACCGGGTGCTGACGCAGTTCGAGCAGGCCGGCATCCTGCACCGCAACCGCTTCGAGGCCGGCAAGGCGGCGTATGAGTTGCGCGACGAAGACCACCACGATCACCTGGTGTGCCTGGCCTGCGGCAAGGTGGAAGAGTTCCTCGACGCCGAAATCGAGCGGCGCCAGCGCAACGTGGCCGCCGAACGCGGCTGGACCTTGCAGGACCACGCCATGTCGCTCTACGGCCTGTGCCCGGCCTGCCAGAAAAAACGCTGAATATCCCTGCCTGGGGCCGAGCCTGGCCAGCGCCTTGGGCGACGCCAGCAGCACTTCAACTTGACTCCGCGTGAGCGGATGGAAACTCCGAAATGCCCTACTGACCGAGTAGGGTATTGGAGATTTTTGAAGTGAGCGCTCATACACTGCCTTCTCCATCGCTCTTTTGATACGCATTTATCAAAAGCGGTTCCACCAACGATAAGAAGGATCTTAATGATGGATATGAACAGGAGACGGTTTTTCCGTATCAGCAGCGCGGGACTGGCGGCTTCGAGCCTGGCGGCGCTGGGCTTCTCGCCCGCCACCGCGTTGGCTGAAACGCGGCAATTCAAGCTCACCCGCGCCACCGAAACACGCAATATCTGTCCGTATTACTCGGTGTCCTGCGGGGTACTCATCTATTCGACCGGCGACAAGTCGAAGAACACCCCGGGCACCATCATCCACATCGAAGGCGACCCGGACAATCCAGTCAATCGCGGCGCCTTGTGTCCCAAGGGCGCCGGCCTGCGCGACATGGTGCAGAGCGCCAACCGGCTGCAATGGCCGCAAGTGCGTGAAGCGGGCCGCGACTCCTGGCAGCGGATTTCCTGGCCGGAGGCGTTCGACCGCATCGCCAAGCACATGAAGGCCGACCGCGACGCCAATTTCGTCGCCAAAAATGACAACGGCGTCACCGTCAACCGCTGGAGCAGCACCGCCTTTCTGGCGTCCTCGGCGGCGCCCAACGAGGCCGGCTACCTGACCGTGAAGACGCTTCGCGCGTTGGGAATGACCGCGATCGATACCCAGGCGCGTGTTTGACACTCCCCCACGGTGGCCAGTCTGGCCCCGAGTTTTGGGCGTGGCGCGATGACCAATCACTGGGTGGACATCAAGAACGCGGATTTGATTCTGGTTATGGGCGGCAATATCGCCGAAGCGCATCCCTGCGGCTTCAGGTGGGTGATTGAGGCGAAGAAAAACCGCAAGGCCAAATTGGTCGTGGTTGATCCGCGTTTCACCCGCACCGCCTCGGTGGCCGATTTTTACGCGCCCATGCGTTCCGGCACCGACATTGCCTTTCTTGGCGGCGTCATCAATTACTTGCTGGGCAACGACAAAATCCACCACGACTACGTCAAGGCTTATACCAACGCTGCTTTCCTGGTCGATGAAGGTTTTGCCTTCGAGGACGGCATTTTCTCCGGTTACAACGAGGAAAAGCGCAGTTACGACAAGGGCAACTGGAAGTACCAGTTGGACGGCGGCTTCGCCAAGGTCGATGAAACCTTGCAAGACCCGCGCTGCGTATTCCAGTTGCTCAAGGCCCACTACGCCCGCTACACGCCGGACATGGTGAGCAAGGTCTGCGGCACGCCGAAGGAGGATTTCCTCAAGGTCTGCCAACACATCGCCGAGACGGCGGGGCCGGACAAGACGATGACCAGCCTGTACGCGCTGGGCTGGACGCAGCACTCGGTCGGCACGCAGAACATCCGCTGCATGGCGATCATCCAGCTGCTGCTGGGCAACATCGGCCGGGCCGGCGGCGGCATCAATGCGCTGCGCGGTCACGCCAACGTGCAGGGCATCACCGATTTCGCGCTTTACGCCCAGCAGTTGCCCGGCTACCTGGCGGCGCCGACCGATGCCGATGCCGACTTCAACGAATTCCTGGCCAAGAAGACCACCAAGGCTCTGCGCCCAGGCCAGATGAACTTCTTCCAGAACTTCCCGAAGTGGTATGTCAGCCTGCAAAAAGCCTGGTGGGGCGACGCCGCGACCCAGGACAACAACTTTGCCTTCGACTACATGCCCAAGCTGTCGGGCGCCTCGGACGTGATGTCGATCTTCGAGCAGATGCATCAGGGCAAGATCAACGGTTTCTTCTGCCAGGGCTTCAATCCGCTGGCCGCGGTTCCGCACAAGAAAAAACTGACCGACGCGATGGCCCGGCTGAAGTACCTGGTGGTGATGGATCCGCTGGCCACCGACACCGCCGAGTTCTGGCAAGCCCACGGCGAATACCACGAGGTTGACCCGGCCGCCATCCAGACCGAGGTGTTCCGCCTGCCGACCTCGCTGTTTGCCGAGAATTCGGGCAGCTTCACCAACTCCGGCCGCGTCGTCCAGTGGCGCTGGAAGGGCGCGCAGGCGCCGGGCGAGTCCAAGGACGACACCGAGATCATGGCCATGCTGTTCCTCAAGCTCAAGGACATGTATGCCAAGGAAGGCGGCGCCTATTCCGAGCCGGTCCAGAAGCTGACCTGGGCTTACCGCATTGCGCAGCGCCCCTCGCCGGAAGAACTAATGATGGAGTACAACGGCAAGGCGCTGACCGACCTGCTCGATCCCAAGGATCCGTCGAAGGTGCTTCTCAAGGCCGGCGAGCAGTTGCCATCGTTCGCCATGCTGCGCGACGACGGCTCGACCGCCTGCGGCAACTGGATTTATTCCGGCGTCTGGCCGCAATCCGGCAACAACTCGGCGCGGCGCGACAACAGCGATCCGTCCGGCCTCGGCCAGACGCTGAACTGGGGCTTTGCCTGGCCGGTCAACCGGCGCATCCTCTACAACCGCGCGTCCTGCGACCTGTCGGGCAAGCCCTGGGACGCCGCGCGCACGGGGCTGAAGTGGACCGGCAAGGTCTGGGGCGGCAACGACATCCCGGACATGCGCCCGGATGCCGCGCCCGAAGAACTGGTCATGCCCTTCATCATGAACGCTGAAGGCGTCGGCCGCCTGTTCGCCAACGACCTGCTGGCCGAAGGCCCGTTCCCCGAGCATTACGAGCCGTTCGAGTCGCCGCTCGACGCCAACCCGTTGCACCCCGGCAACCGCAAAGCCCAGAACAACCCGGCCGCGCGCGTGTACAAGGGCGACATGGAAGCCTTCGGCACGGCCAAGGACTTCCCCTACGTGGGAACCACCTACCGCCTGACCGAGCATTTCCATTTCTGGACCAAGCACAGCCAGATCAACGCCATCACGCAGCCGGAACAGTTCGTCGAGATCGGCGAGGATCTGGCCAAGGAAAAGGGAATCGTCCGCGGCGACCGGGTCAAGGTCAGTTCCAATCGCGGCGTCATCAAGGCCGTGGCGGTGGTGACCAAGCGCATCAAGGCGCTTGTAGTGGACGGCAAAAAAGTCCACACCATCGGCTTCCCGATTCACTACGGTTTGACGGGAACGGCCCGGCCCGGCTTCCTCACCAATACCCTGACGCCGTTCGTCGGCGACGCCAATTCCCAGACGCCGGAATTCAAGGCGTTCCTGGTCAACGTCGAGAAGGCCTGAAGGGAGTGGACATGGCACTGCAATCGCTGGACATCAAACAACGCTCGGCCACGACGACACCGTCCCCGCAAGTGCGGCACACGGTCGAAATCGCCAAGCTCATCGACGTCTCCACCTGCGTCGGCTGCAAGGCCTGCCAGGTGGCGTGCTCGGAGTGGAACGACATTCGCGACGACATCGGCCACTGCCACGGCGTCTATGACAACCCGATGGATCTGACGGCCAAGTCGTGGACCGTGGTGCGCTTTGCCGAAGTCGAGCAAGACGGCAAGTTCGAATGGCTGATGCGCAAGGACGGCTGCATGCACTGCGCCGATCCCGCCTGCCTGAAAGCCTGCCCGGCGCCGGGCGCGATCGTTCAATACAGCAACGGCATCGTTGATTTTCACCCGGAAAACTGCATTGGCTGCGGTTACTGCATCAACGCTTGTCCGTTCAACGTCCCGCGCATCTCCAGGCAGGACGGCAAGGCCTACAAATGCTCGCTGTGCGCCGACCGGGTTGCGGTCAACCAGGCGCCGGCCTGCGCCAAGGCCTGCCCTACTGGCGCCATCCAGTTCGGCAGCAAGAAGGACATGACCGATTACGCGGCCACGCGCGTCGCCGACTTGCGCGAGCGCGGCTACGCGCAGGCCGGCGTGTACGACCCGCCCGGCGTCGGCGGCACGCATGTGATGTACGTGCTGCACCACGCCGACAAGCCTGGGCTGTATGCCGGGCTGCCGGCCAACCCGTCGATCAGCCCGCTGGTCTCGCTGTGGAAGGGCTTGGCCAAGCCGCTGGCGACGCTGGCGCTGGCCGGCGTCGCGCTGGGCAGCCTGCTGCATTACGTCACCAAGGGACCGAACGAGGTTTCGAAAGAAACCGAGGACGAGGTTGAACAGGAGGACGCACCATGATCCGCGACCCGAAAGACCTGCAACGCTATACCGCCGCCGAGCGCTCCAATCACATGGTGATCGGCATCGCCTTCGTTCTGCTGGCGCTGTCCGGGCTGGCGTTCTTTCATCCGGCCTTCTTTCCGCTGGCGCAACTGTTCGGCGGGCCGGTCTGGACCCGCATCCTGCACCCCTACGCCGGGGTGGTGATGGCGCTTTCCTTCGCGGCCCTGTTTTTCCGCTTCCGCGCCGCCAACAAAATGACGGCGGCGGACCGGCAGTGGCTGTCCCAGGTGGGGCAAATGGTGGATGGCGACGACCACAACATGCCGGAGCAGGGCAAATTCAACGGCGGCCAGAAGCTCATGTTCTGGGTCTTGGCCGTGTGCATGTTGCTGATGACGGCATCCGGCCTGGTCATCTGGCGCGCCTGGTTCGATCTGGACCCGGCGCTGGTTCGACTGGCCTTCGTCGTTCATGCCGCCACCGCGGCGGTGAGCATCGCCCTGGTCATGGTGCACGTTTATGTCGCCATCTGGGTCACGGGCACCACCCGCGCCATGTGGTACGGCACGGTGACCCGCGCCTGGGCGCGGCAGCACCACCGCGGCTGGTACCGCCAGATGACCGGCAAGTAAGGCGCGGGCTTCCATGTCCACCCAGGCCATTGATGCGCCGCCGCCAAGCGCCGAGGCAGCGCCCTTTCTGCTGCCGGTCACGGCCGCCCTGTTCGCCGGGCGCGCCGAGCGCTTTGACGCGCTGGCCGACGGCCACAGCCTTGGCGGCTGGCTGGCTTTTCTGGCCAAGTTGAGCCGCGCCCAACACCACGCCCTGCGCACGCTGCCCGAACTGCCCCTGCCGGACGCCGCCGCCATCGATCAGGCGGCGGCCCACGGAATGCCCCCGCTCGACCCCGCCACCCGCCCGGCGGCCTGGCGCGACGCGCTGCGCGCCATCGCCCGCGAGCTGCTGCCCGTGGCCCCGCACGGCGCGCAAGCGGCGCTCCAAAGCCTGCTCGCCGCCACCGATGCCGAACTGGAACCGCTGGCCCATGCGCTGCTGGATGGCACGGTTGCGGCGGGCGGCGATGGCGCGCGGCTGCCTTTCGTCGCCGCCGCCTTGCAGGTCGTTTACACCCAGTTGGCCAGCCGCCTGGACGCCAGCCGCCTGCGCAAGATGGACGCCGCCAACGTCTGCCCCTGCTGTGGCAGCCCGGCGGTCGCCAGCATCGTGCGCCTGGGCGCGGCCATCGACAACCTGCGTTACCTGCATTGCAGCCTGTGCAACAGCGAATGGAACGCGCCCCGCGCCATTTGCACCAGTTGCGGCGGCGAAAAAGAGCTGGCGCTACAGGCCATCGACGGTCACGCGAACGCGGTGCGCGCCGAAACCTGCGACGCCTGCAAAAGCTATCTGAAGATCGTTTATCAAAACAAGGATCCGCGCGTCGATCCCGTTGCCGACGACTTGGCGACGCTGGCCCTCGACCTGCTGCTCGACGAAGCCGGCTACCAGCGCGCCAGCCCCAACTTGCTGCTGACCGGCGCGCACGGGGATTCATAAAACCTTTCTGCCCGGTCCGGGTGAAAGTCATGAACGAGAGACAAAAAATCCCCGCAGTGGACCGCGTTCTGCTGCAACTGCCCGATCTGATCGAAGCCCACGGCCGCCAGCCGGTCACGGCCTGCGTGCGCGCCGAACTGGCCGCCGCCCGCGAAGGCGCCCGGCACGGCCTGCCCCTGCCCGAAGAAGCGGCGCTGCTGGCCGCCATCCGCCGCCGGGCCGAGGCGTCGGCGCGGCCCCATTTGCGGCCCGTGTTCAATCTGACCGGCACCGTGCTGCACACCAACCTGGGCCGCGCCCTGCTGGCCGACGAAGCCGTGGCGCTGATGACCGAGGCGGCGCGCTCGCCCTGCGCGCTGGAATACGACCTCGCCAGCGGCGGGCGCGGCGACCGGGACGATCTGGTCTGCGAACTGCTGGTGGAACTGGCCGCCGCCAGCCTGCCCGCCGACGCCTACGCCGCCACCGTGGTCAACAACAACGCCGCCGCCGTGCTGCTGACGCTGAACGCGCTGGCCCAAGGCAAGGAAGCGGTGGTCTCGCGCGGCGAACTGGTCGAGATCGGCGGCGCTTTCCGCATTCCCGACGTGATGCGCCGGGCGCGGGTCAAGCTGGTCGAGGTCGGCGCCACCAACTGCACGCATGAGCGTGACTACGCCGAGGCCATCGGCCCCAGAACCGCGCTGCTGCTGAAGGTTCATGCCAGCAACTACGCGGTGGTCGGCTTCACCAAAAGCGTGGACGAAAAAGCCATTGCCGGCATCGCCCATGCCGCCGGCGTGCCGTTCGTGGTCGATCTCGGCAGCGGCGCGCTGACCGACTTCACCGCCTTCGGCCTGCCCGCAGAACCCATGCCGCAGCAGGCGCTGGCGGCGGGCGCGGACATCGTGACCTTCTCCGGCGACAAGTTGCTGGGCGGCCCGCAGGCGGGGCTGATCGTGGGCCGCAAGGAGTTGATCGCCCGCATCAAGAAAAACCCGCTCAAGCGCGCGCTGCGCGTGGGCAAGACCACCCTGGCCGCGCTGGAAGCCACGCTGCGTCTGTACCGCGACCCGCAACGTCTGGCCGCGCGGCTGCCCACCCTGCGCCTGCTGACCCGGCCCGTGGCCGGCATCGAGGCGCTCGGCCAACGGCTGCTGCCCGCCGTGCAGGCGGCGCTGGGCGAGCGGGCGGCGGTGACGCTACAGCCCTGCGCCAGCCAGATCGGCAGCGGCGCCCTGCCGGTCGAACGCCTGCCTTCGGCGGCCCTGGCGCTGCGCCCGCCCGGCCACCGGACGGGCAAGGCGCTGGCGGCGCTGGAAGCGGCCTTCCGCGCCCTGCCCATCCCGGTGATCGGCAGCGTGCAAGGCGATGCCTTGCGATTCGATCTGCGCTGTCTGGAGGACAAGGACGAAGCGCGTTTCACCGCCCAACTGGCGCAACTGAAATTCTGAGCCATGATCGTCGGCACCGCGGGCCACATCGATCATGGCAAGACCACGCTGGTGCGCGCCCTCACCGGCGTGGACACCGACCGGCTGCCGGAAGAAAAGGCGCGCGGCATTTCGATTGAACTCGGCTACGCCTACCTCGACGCGCCGGGCGTGGACGCGGGCGGCGCGCCGCCGCCGGAGCGCATCGGCTTCATCGACGCGCCCGGCCACGAGCGGCTGGTGCACACCATGCTGGCGGGCGCCACCGGCATCGACTTCTGCCTGCTGCTGGTGGCCGCCGACGATGGCGTGATGCCGCAAACGCGCGAGCACCTCGCGGTGTGTTCGCTGCTCGGCTTGACGCGGGGCGCGGTGGTCATCAGCAAGGCCGACCGCGCCGACGCCGCCCGGCTTGAACAGGTGCGCGCCGACATCGCCGCGTTGCTCCAGGGCACGCCGCTGGCTGGCGCGCCGGTCTTCCCCGTGTCGGCGCATTCCGGCGCGGGCATGGCGGCGTTGCGCGCATTTCTGTTCGACACGGCGCGCGCCATGCCGCGGCGCTCCGCCAGCGGGCTGGCCTTTCGCCTTGCCATCGACCGCGTTTTTACGCTCGCGGGCATCGGCACGGTGGCGGCGGGCACCATCCACACCGGGCAGATCGCCGTGGGCGATGAAATCACGCTCGCGCCCGCGCCGTCCGCGCCGGCGCTGTTGGGGCGCGTGCGCAGCCTGCACGCGCAGAACCGGGCGGTGACGCAGGCGCAAGCGGGCCAGCGCTGCGCGGTGGCGCTGGCGGGCATTGGGCGGGAGCAGGTGGCGCGCGGCCAATGGCTGGTGGCGCGCGGCAGCGACATCGCCACCTCGCGCCTGGACGCCGAGCTGACGCTCTGGCATGACGAACCAAACGCCCTGCGTTCAGGCACGCCGGTGCACGTGCACGTGGGCGCGGCCAGCGTGATGGGCGCGGTGGCCGTGCTGCACCGGCTGGACACGGCGGCGGGCGGCCCGCCGGCCAGCGAATCGTCGCTGCCGCCCGGCGGCGCGGCGCTGGTGCAACTGGTGCTGCGCGAACCCATTGCCGCCTGGCATGGCGACCGGATGGTGCTGCGCGACAACTCGGCGCGCCGCACCTTGGCGGGCGGGCGGGTGCTCGACCCGTTCGCGCCCACCCGCTACCGGCGCACGCCGCAGCGGCTGGCCGAACTGGCGGCCTGGCGGCAGCCCGGCGCGGCGGCACGCTTGGCGGGCCTGATTGCGGCAGCGCCCTTCGGCCTGTCGCTGCGCGAGTGGAGCGTGGCCGAAGGACTGCCTGACGGCATGTGCCCGGCCTTGCCCGGCGATGCGCTGCGCGCCGATGGCGGCGCGCAAGGCGCGTGGGCGCTGGGCGGCCCGCAATGCGCCGCGTTGCGCGATGCGGTCATTCAAACGCTGGCGGCCTTCCACGAGCGCGAACCCGATACGCTCGGCCCCGACGCCAGCCGCCTGCGCCGGCTCGCCGCGCCGCGCCTGCCGCAGGCGCTGTGGGCGGCATCGCTGGCCGCGCAAGCGCGCATCGTGCAAACCGGCGCTTTCGTGCACCTGCCCGAACACGGCCTGCGCCTGTCGGCCAACGATCAGCGGCTGGCGCAAAAGATGGCCCCTTGGATGGCGGCGGCGGGCTTTGAAGGCGCGTGGGTGCGCGATCTGGCAAAGAACGCCAGCGAGAGCGAGGCGCTGCTGCGCGCCGCCGCCGCGCGGCTGGCGCAGTGCGGAGAATTGCACCAGATCGTGAAGGACCTGTACTACGCGCCCGAGACTATCATCCGGCTGGCCGCGATCCTGCGTGGCTTGGCGGCGGCTTGCGGCGGCGAGGTAATGGCCGGGCGCTTCCGGGATGAAACGGGGTTGGGCCGCAAGCGGGCGATTCAGTTGCTGGAATACTTCGACCGCGTGGGACTGCTGCGCCGCGTGGGCGACGCGCACCGCTTGCGCAGCGACACGAATCTGTTTGCCGGGCCTTCGGGTTGAAGGCGCGCCAGCGGATCAGATCACGGAAGGGAAGCGTCCCCGGTGGGGCGGCCGGGCTTCAAACCCGGTGGGTGGCGCCATGCGTCGCCGGGTGGGTTCGACTCCCACACTCTTCCGCCACGGGCCATGATGAAATCACCGGCGGTCGCCATGGAACACCTCGAGCTGAGCTTTCCGAACGACCTGTACTACCTGGTCGAACACGACGTGTGGGCGCGCCTGCACGGCGACGGCACGGCCACGGTCGGCATCACCTCCCTGGGCATCAAGTTGTCGGGCGGCATCTACATGTGCCGCGCCAAGGCGGTCGGCAGCGACATCGAGCAGGGGCGCGCGGTAGCGGTGGTCGAACTGGCCAAGGCGATCCTGTCGGTAAAAAGCCCCGTGAGGGGCACCGTGCTCGCCGACAACCCGCTGCTCGGCGACGCGCCGGAACTGGTGCAGCGCGACCCCTACGGCGACGGCTGGATCGCCCGCCTGAAACTGCGCGACTTCGAGGCCGACGCGCCCAGGCTGGCGCATGGCGCCGGCGTGCTGGAAGCCATGGCGCGCCATGCGGCTTTGATTGAGAAAGGCCCCTGAACATGGTCAACCCACACGCGGCGGCGGGCCTGGCGATCCTGCTGTGGGCCAGCGAACCGGCGGCGCCGCACCGCCTGATGACCCCGTTCTTCCATGCGGCGGCGGCGGCGGCGCTGGCCCTGCCGGTCGAGATCTATTTCACCGCCCGCAGCGTGCTGCTGCTCCAGCCCGGCGTGGCCGCGGCGCTGCGCGCCTCCGAGCATCCCAAGACGGTCTACGACGCGATGCGGGAAGCCGTGGCGCATGGCGCGCGGTTGTACGCCTGTTCGGACGCACTGCAAGCCCAGGGCCTGGAGGCCGCCGCGCTGATCCCCGAATGCTCGAGACGCGGCGGCGCGGTGCAATTCATGGCGCGGGCCAGCGATCTGCGCTGGCGCACGCTTGTTTTTTAGGGATGCTCGGCACAAATCCCCGCGCCGTGGGCATCTGGGGATAGCGGTGCCCTGCGGATTGGCATCCACACTATCCGCCGGGCGGCACCACCCCGCGCGTCAGCCGTGGCGCCAGTGCGCCGAGCAATTCAATCAGGGCTTGTTGCGTGGGCGTGCGAGCGCGGCGAGTTGAACTCACCATCCGAGCTGGGTGGGCCATACAGCAAGGCCACATCGAGCCGGCCGTGACGCAGCCATTCCTGCATCGACAGCGAGAGACCCTCGATGATCGAGAGCTTGGCGCGCGGCAACTGCTCACGAAAAGCATGCAGGAGCGGCACCGTCAACATCCGCGCCAGACTGGGAGGCAACCCGAGCGTCACTGCACCGGCCAGCACGCCGTGCATGCGATCCAGATCCTCGCGGGCGCGTGTGACTTGGTGCAGGATGCCCGCCGCGCGATTTCCGCAAACGGACCATGCAATGAGCAGCGCGCGACCATGGCGATGGGCCTGGTGCCATCAGCCCTGCATGTCCTGAACCAGTGTCTCAGCCGATGCGGCGCCCGCCACGAAACGCCGTCAGGCCACCTGCCGGCTCATGCCATGCATGGCGGCAGGACCGATGGACCGGGATCATGAACCAGCGTGGGCCGCAGCGCGCAACGCAGCCCAATCGCTGTCGGACAGGGGCACCGAGGCTCCGCTGTCGATGCCCGCCTGGTAAAGCGCCCGAAGCTGCCTGGCGGCCTCTTCATCGTGCCCGATCAGCTCGCGCGCGTATTCACTGGCGTTACCGTGGAGATTTGTCAACTCAGCCCCGAAGGTTTCAACGCCCGCCCTGCTGCTCCATCGCCCGGCGGTGGCGCTCGACGAACTCCTGGTAGGTGTCGATGCCGCGCAATTGCAGGATGTGGTTGCGCACCGCCGCCTCCACCAGCACGGCGATGTTGCGGCCAGCCACCACCTGGATCACGGCTTTCTGGATCGGCACGCCCAGAACCTCCTGGGTCAGCGGCTCGTAGGGCAGGCGCTCGTAGTCGCGCTCCATCGTCTCGCGCCGCACCAGGTGCACGATCAGGCGCAGGCGCAGGCGCCGGCGCACCGCCGTCTCGCCGAAGATGGCGCGGATGTCCAGCAGGCCGATGCCGCGCACTTCCAGCAGGTTTTGCAGCAGTTCCGGGCAACGCCCCTCGATGGTGGTCTGGTTGATGCGAAACAGATCCACCGCGTCGTCGGCCACCAAGCCGTTGCCGCGCGAGATCAGTTCCAGCCCCAGTTCGCTCTTGCCCAGGCCCGATTCGCCGGTGATCAGCACGCCCAGGCCCAGGATGTCCATGAACACGCCGTGCATGACGGTGCGGTCGGCGAAATGCTTGGACAGGTAGGCCCGCAGCACGTCGATCACGAAGCCGGTCGACTCCTGCGTGGCGAACAGGGGCAGCTTGGCGCGCTCGCACATCGCCCGCAGGGCCTCGGGCGCCTCCTGGCCGCCGCACAGCACCAGCACCGGCGGCTCCAGGGTAACGATGCGGGCGATCCGGCGCGCGCAGTCTTCCGGCGAGGCATTGGTCAGGTACGCCACCTCGCGCGCGCCGAGGATTTGCACGCGGTACGGGTGGATGTAGTTCAGGTAGCCCACCAGGTCGGCGCCGGAGCGCGCCTCGCGGATGGCGACGTCGTGGAAACGCCGCTCCGAAGCCTCCAGCCCGGCCACCCACTGCCAGCGCAGCTTGGCGCGGTGGTCCTCGAACAGGACGTCGGCGCTGATGGCGGCAGGCTTCATGGCGGGAACCCGAGGCGTGCCGCGCGGGTCACGCCGCTTGAACCGACTGCCAGTCGGCGATCAGCCCGTGCAGGTCGCTGGCCGACGCCGCGGTCTTGATGCGCTCGCGCAGGTCGGCGTCGCTGAGCAGTTCGGCGATCTCGGACAGGATTTCCAGATGCTTTTGCGTCGCCGCTTCCGGCACCAGCAGGAAGATCAGCAGGCCGACGGGCTGCTCGTCCGGGGCATCGAAACCGATCGGCTGCGCCAGTTGCAGCACGGCGGCCATGGGCGCCTTCAGGCCCTTGATGCGACCGTGCGGAATGGCCACGCCGTGGCCGAGCCCGGTGGAGCCCAGGCGTTCGCGCGCGAACAGGCTGTCGGTGATCAGCGCGCGCGACAGTCCGTGCAGGTTTTCAAACAGCAGGCCGGCTTCTTCAAAAGCACGTTTTTTGCTCGTGGCATCGACGCCGACAAGCACCTGGGGCGCAGGGAGAATGGAGGAAAGACGATTCATGGGCTTGAACGGCTGATTATGCCCCGATACATCGGCCCCCCGCGACTGGATCACCGGACAGGAAGGCCCGCCGCCCCCCGGCGGATGGCGCCGGTGGAAGCAGCAAGCTGCGCGGTGGCATGCCTGGCATCACATCAAATCAAATGCTTGGTCGCGACGTGGTCGTGCGATTGCGTTTTGTCCTTGTGCCGCCCCACTTGGCGGTCCAGCTTGTCGACCAGTTCATCGATCGCGGCGTACAGGTCCTCGTGGCTGCTTTCGGCGAACAGATCGTTGCCCTTGACCCCGATCCGGCACTCCGCCCGCTGGCGCTTGTCCTTCTCCTTCTGGTTGTCGACGGTGAGCAGCACTTTCACGTCCACCACCTGATCGAAATGCCGGGTGACTCGCTCCAGCTTGTTGACCACGTAACTGCGCAACGCGGGAGTGACTTCGAGGTGATGTCCGCTGATCGTGAGGTTCATGACAGGAGGCTCCTTTTCAAGCTACAACCGGCCCGTCCCACAGAGCGTGGCGGTCGGGAAACCGGCATTAAATCCACATTGCCGGACTGCAAGCTTACTATGCGCCGCATCCGCGACCAAATCAATCCCGCCAACCAGGGCGGCGCGCGAGCACAAACTCAGCCGTTGATCCGTCCAGGCCGGTCATTGCCAAGAGGCAAGTTCTTGGACTACGATGCTATCGTTGATAGCATTTCGCCGAGCATTCCATGTCCAGCCTGATCGTTCGCGGCGTCGATGACGCCATCGTCAAGGCGCTCAAGTCGCGCGCTGCCCGGCATGGCCGCAGCGCGGAAGCCGAGCACCGCGCGCTGCTGGCCGACGTCTTGTTGCCGCTGCGCTGCCGACCGCTGGCCGAAGTCCTGGCGGCTATGCCCGATGTCGGCGAGGATGCCGACTTTGCCCGCGTGCAGGAAGCCGGGGCGGCGCATGTATTTGATTGACACCAACGTCATCGGCGGCGAAGCGCGCAAAGGTAGCGCGGCCAACTCGGGCGTCACGGCGTTTTTCCGGCAGTGCGCCGAACAGGAGGCGCGCATCTGGCTATCGGTGGTGACGGTGGGCGAATTGCGGCGCGGCGTGGACCTGATCCGGCATCGCGGCGACCTGCCTCAAGCGCGCCGGTTGGAAGCGTGGCTGGCAACCGTGTTGCGCGATTACCGCGATTGCATCCTGAGTTTCGATCTGGACGCCGCCCAAGTCTGGGGCCGATTGCGGGTGCCGCGCCCCGAAAACGCGCTGGATAAACAGATCGCAGCGACCGCGCTGATCTACGACCTGACCGTGGTCACGCGCAATACCGGCGATTTCGCGCGCACGGGCGTGCGCCTGCTCAACCCTTTCTCCCAGGATGACTGAGCCGGTCTCAGCAACGCTGCCAGACCGCCGCAAAAAAACCGTCGGTGGCGTGCCGGTGCGGCCACAGGCGCAGGAAGCGCCCGGCTTCGACGCTGTCGCCGCCCTCGCCCGCGGCCGGGCTGCACAGCGCGGCGGCGTCGGGCACTTTCAGCCCTTGCAGCAGCTCGGCCGCGTTCAACGCGGTGAATTCGGGATGGGCGGCGCCGAACGCCTGGGCCACGGCCTCGTTTTCCTCCGGCAGCAGGCTGCACGTGGCGTACACCAGCCGCCCGCCGGACTTGAGCAGGCGCGCCGCGCTGGCCAGGATGGCCTGCTGCTTGGCCGTCAGTTCGCGCACCGCCTCGGGCGACTGGCGCCACTTCAGGTCCGGGTTGCGGCGCAGCGTGCCCAGGCCGGAACACGGCGCGTCCACCAGCACGCGGTCGAGCTTGCCGGCCAGGCGCTTGACGCGCTCGTCGCGCTCGTGCGCGATGGCCGCCGGGTGCACGTTGGACAGGCCGCTGCGCGCCAGGCGCGGCTTGAGCGCCTCCAGCCGGTGCGAGGACACGTCGAAGGCATACAGCCGCCCGGTGCCGCGCATGCTGGCGCCGATGGCCAGGGTCTTGCCGCCGGCGCCGGCGCAGAAGTCCGCCGCCATCTCGCCGCGCCGCGCATCCAGCAGCAGCGCCAGCAACTGCGAGCCTTCGTCCTGCACCTCGACCGCGCCGCGCGTGAACAGCTCCAGCTTGTTCAGCGCCGGCTTGCCCGGCACGCGCAGCCCCCAAGGCGAATACGGCGTGGCGGTGGAGGCGATGCCCGCCTCTTGCAGCTCGCGCGCGGCCTGCTCGCGCTTGGCGCTCAGGGTGTTGACGCGCAAATCCAGCGGCGCGCTTTCCAGCAGCGCGGCGGCCAGGGCGTCGAATTCGGCCTCGCCCAGTTGCGCCTGCAGCCGCTCGGCCAGCCACGCCGGCAGGTTGTGGCGGCAGGCGGGCGGCAAACTGGCGGGCGGCGTGGCGTCGCAGGCGTCGAGCCAGACTTGCTCGCCCGCGGTCAGCGCCTGTTTGACGAAATCGCGCGGCGCGTGAAAGCCCAAAATCGCCAGCCGCCGCGCGGCGGGCCGGCTGCCGGCGCGCGCCAAGTGCTCGAACAAGGGCTTGCGCCGCAGCACCGCATAGGCGGTCTCGGCCAGGGTGGCACGCTCGCGCGGGCCGAGTTGGCGGTGCTCGCGAAAGAAGCGCGACACCACGGCGTCCGCCGGGTGGTCGAGCAGCAGCACGCGGCGCACCAGTTCGGTGGCGGTGTCGAGCAGGGCTTTGGGATGCATGGATTACGAGGCCTGCAGCAGTTGCGCCACCGCGCGCGGATAGATCAGGTGCTCCTGCGTCAGCACCCGCGCCGCCAGCGTCTCGGCGCTGTCGCCCGGCAGCACGGGCACGGCGGCCTGGGCCAGGATTTCGCCATGGTCCAGTTCCGCCGTGACGCGGTGCACGGTGGCGCCGGCCAGCTTGCAGCCTTCGTCGATGGCGCGCTGGTGCGTGTGCAGGCCGGTGAACGCCGGCAGCAGGCTGGGATGGATGTTGATCAGGCGCCCGGCGTAGTGCGCCACGAAGCCCGGCGTGAGGATGCGCATAAAACCGGCCAGCACCACCAGCGCGGGCTGGTATGGGTCGATGGCCCGCGCCAGCGCGGCCTCGAACGGCTCGCGGCCGGCAAAGCCCTTGTGGTCCACCACCATGGTGGCGATGCCGGCGTCGGCGGCCCAGCGCAGGCCCGCCGCGTCCGGGCGGTTGCTGATGACCGCCGCCACGCGCGCGTCCAGGCGCTCGGCCCAGCGCTGCTGCCGCGCCGCCCGCACAATGGCCGCCATGTTGCTGCCGGAGCCGGAAATCAGGATGACGATGTTCTTCATGCGCTCTGCAATTGCTCAAATTTCCGCCACAGCATGACCTGGTCTTCCACGCGCCGCGGATCGACCGGGATGCACCCCACCGGGCACAGAAGCACGCACTGCGGCTCGTCGAAGTGGCCGACGCATTCGGTGCACTTGTCGGGATCGATCTGGTAGAACTCGGCGCCCATCGAGATGGCCTCGTTGGGGCATTCGGGTTCGCAGACGTCGCAGTTGATGCACTCGCCGGTGATCGTCAGGGCCATGGGTCTTTCTAATTCCTTCGGGCTGTGGATTATCGGGCCGCGCCCGATGTGCCGATAATCCCGCCCCACTCATGAGTGTTTTCCTGTTCAAACGCCTGCTGACGCTGCTGGCCACCCTGGCGGCGGCCAGCGTGATCGTATTCGCGGTGCTGGAGGTGCTGCCCGGCAACGCCGCGCAGGTGCTGATGGGGCCGGACGCCGACCCCGCCGCGGTGGCGGCCAAGACCGTCGAGCTGGGGCTGGACCGCCCGGCCCCCGCCCGCTACGCCCAGTGGATCGGCGGCCTGCTGCGCGGCGACCTGGGCGACTCGTACAGCTACGGCACGCCGGTGGCCGAGCTGATCGCCGAGCGCCTGACGCTGACCGTGCCGCTGGCCGTGCTGGCCATGCTGCTGGCCACCGCCATCGCGCTGCTGGTGGGCGTGAGCGCCGCCGCCCGCCACCGCGGCGTCGCCGACGCGGCCCTGATGGGGCTGGCGCAGCTCGGCATCGCCATTCCCAGCTTCTGGTTCGCCATCCTGCTGATCCTGCTGTTCTCGGTCAAGCTCCAGTGGCTGTCGGCGGGGGGCTTCGGCGGCTGGCAGTTTGGCGGCGGCTTCTGGCCGGGGCTGTGGCAGGGCCTGAAGTCGCTCATCCTGCCCGCCGTGGCGCTGGCCGTGGCGCAGGCGGCGATCCTGGCGCGCTTTACCCGCTCGGCGGTGCTGGAGGTGCTGCGCGAGGACTTCGTGCGCACCGCGCGCGCCAAGGGCCTGAGCCGCCGCGCCACGCTGTGGGGCCACGTGCTGCGCAACGCCATGATCCCGGTGCTGACCGTGATGGGCCTGCAACTGGCCGAGTTGCTGGCCGGCGCCATCGTGGTCGAAAACGTGTTCTACCTGCCGGGCCTGGGACGCCTGATCCTGCAAAGCATCGCCAACCGCGACCTGATCGTGGTGCGCAACTGCGTGATGCTGCTGGCGGCGATGGTGGTGCTGGTCAATTTCGTGGTCGATGTGCTGTACGCCGTGATCGACCCGCGCGTGAAGGTGCAGGCGCCATGAGGGCCCGGGCCGCGCGCCGTCATCCGGGCCTGGCCGTCGGCGCCACGCTGACCGCCGGGCTGCTGCTGGCCGCCGGGCTGTCGTGCCTGTGGACGCCCTACCCGGTGGACGACATCGACATGGCGGCCCGGCTGCTGCCGCCCTCGGCAGCGCACTGGCTGGGCACCGACGCCTTCGGGCGCGACCTGGCCTCGCTGCTGCTGGCGGGCGCGCGCGCCTCCATCGAGGTGGGCCTGATCGCCGTCGGCATCGGCCTGGCGACGGGCGCGGCGTTGGGGCTGCTGGCGGCGGCGCGGCGCGGCTGGGTGGAAGAACTCATCATGCGCGCCGCCGACTTCGGCTTTGCCTTTCCGGCCCTGCTGACGGCCATCATGCTGACGGCGGCCTGGGGCCCCGGCATCGGCAACGCCATCGTCGCCATCGGCATCTACAACATCCCGGCGTTCGCGCGCATCACCCGCGCCGCCGCCAACGCCGTGTGGGCGCGCGGCTACGTGCTGGCCGCGCGCGCCAGCGGCAAGGGCCGCTGGGCCATCACCTGGCAGCACGTGCTGCCCAACATCCTGGCGGTGCTGATCGTGCAGGCCACCATCCGCTTTGCCGTCGCCATCCTGGCCGAGGCGGCGCTGTCCTACCTGGGCCTGGGCACGCAGCCGCCGCAGCCCAGTTGGGGCCGCATGCTGGCCGAGGCGCAGACGCTGATGTTCGACGCCGCGCTGCTGGCCGTGTGGCCGGGCGTGGCCATCGCGCTGTCGGTGCTGGGGCTGAATCTGCTCGGCGACGGCCTGCGTGACCTGCTGGATCCGAAAGCCCTGGAACGTTCCCCATGATGTCCCTCGCTCTTCTGGCGCCCTTGTTGTACCTGGCGATCGGGCTGGGCCTGGGCCGCCTGCCTTTCGACATCAAGGGGCGCGCCTCCGCGTTGCTGACCCAGTGGATCATTCCGGCGGTGATCGTCTACAACATCGCCACCCACCGGCCCGGCGTGTTTGCCATCATGCTGGGCATGATGGTCATGGTAGGCCTGATGCTGTTGCTGAGCCGGGCCTTCACCCGCGACCCGGTACAAAACCTGTGCTTTGCCTACCTGAACATCGGCTGGCTCGGCCTGCCGGTGGCCAGCACCCTGTTTGGCGACGAAGCGGCCAGGATCATCATTGCGGCTTATGTGGGCAGTTCGCTGGTCGGCAACTCCGTCGGCGTGGGACTCATGGTGCGCGGCCAGCATTTCGGCAGCCGGCTGCGCCAGACCCTTCAGGCGCCGCCGGTCTGGGCGCTGTTGCTGGGCCTGGCCTGCATGCCGCTGGGCGCACAGATCGAACACTATGCCCAACCGCTGTACGGCGGGCTGAAATTCCTGATGAGCTTTCTCGGCATGGCGATTCTCGGCATCTGGCTGTCGGCCACGCGGCTGCAATGGGCCGATTTCAAAAAAGCACGGCTCCCCTTCATCGCGCGCCTGCTGACCGTGTGGGCGCTGGTCAGCCTGTTCGTTTTCATCTGCCGCCAATACGACCTCGCGCTGGTGACCCAAAACATGCCGGCGCTTTACCTGATCGGCCTGTTGCCGCCCGCCGCCAACATCATCGTGCTGGAAACGCATTACATGAAAAGCGGCCGCTCCGCCAGCATGATCGCCAGCGGCACCTGCCTGAGCATCGTGGCCATCGGCGTGTATGCCGGGGCGATGCTGTGGCTACAGCACCGCCTCTGACCTTGGACATGGCCCTGCTCGAAGCCCACCACCTGCGCGTCGAACTGCGCACCCGCCACGGCAGCGCGGCGGCGGTGCGCGACGCCAGCTTCACCCTGGAGCGTGGCGACACGCTGGGCCTGATCGGCGAATCGGGCTGCGGCAAGTCGATGACCGCCCTGGCCCTGATGGGCCTGGCGCCCGGCCACGCCGCCGTCAGCGGCAGCCTGAAGCTGGACGGGCGACAGCTCATCGGCCTGCCCGACCGCGACTGGCAGCGCGTGCGCGGCGCGCGCATCGCCATGATCTTTCAGGAGCCGATGACGGCGCTCAACCCGGTGCACCGCGTCGGCGCGCAGGTTGCCGAGCCGCTGATCCTGCACCGCCGCCTGTCCGCGCGGCAGGCGCGCAGCCGCGCCATCGAACTGCTGGAGCGCGTGGGCATTGCCGACGCGGCGCGGCGCGCCGACAGCTTTCCGCACCAGTTCTCCGGCGGCCAGCGCCAGCGCATCATGATCGCCATGGCGCTGGCCTGCGAGCCCGACGTGCTGGTGGCCGACGAGCCGACCACGGCGCTCGACGTGACGGTGCAGCGGCAGATCCTGGCGCTGATCGGCGAGCTGGTGGCCGAGCGCGGCATGGCGCTGCTGCTGATCTCGCACGACCTCGGCTTGGTGGCGCGCCACGCGCGGCGCCTGCTGGTGATGTACGGCGGCGCGGTGCTCGAGCGCGGCAGCGCCGACGAGGTGTTCCACCGCCCCGCGCACCCCTACACGCGCGCGCTGCTGGCCACCCGGCCCAGCCTGGCGCAGCGGCTGCTGGCGCGGCGCGAGGCCCGGCTGCCCACCATTGCCGGCGCGGTGCCGGACCTGTTCAGCCTGCCGCCGGGCTGCCCGTTCGCGGGCCGCTGCGCCGCCACCCAAAGCCGCTGCGCCGCCGAAGCGCCGCCGGTGACCGCGCTGTCGGCCAGCCATCGGTTCAGTTGCTGGCGGCCGGTTGATGCGACTTGAGCGAGGACCGTTCGTGCCGAATCTGTCGCCGCCCCCTCTCCCCAACCCCTCTCCCACCAGGGGAGAGGGGCCAGAAACTCCCCTCCCCCTCGTGGGGGAGGGGCCGGGGAAGAGGGGGCCACGTCCGCATGAACGACTTTTGATATTTGACAACGGCATGAATCCTTGATGACCCCGCGCCCAAGTCCCTTCCTGCTCGAACTGCGCGACGCGGCCCAGACCTACCGCCTGCCGCGCGCGTCGCTGCTGCGTCCGCCCGCCGAGGTGCACGCGCTCAGGGGCGTATCGCTGCAAGTCACGGCGGGGCGCAGCCTGGGCATCGTCGGCGAATCGGGCTCCGGCAAGAGCACGCTGGCGCGGCTGGCGCTGGCGCTGGAGCGGCCCGCGCGCGGACAGGTGCTGTTCGAGGGGCGCGATCTGAACGCGCTCCCGGCCCGCGAGCTGCGCGCGGCGCGGCGCGACTTCCAGATGGTGTTCCAGGACCCCCACGGCTCGCTCGACCCGCGCCGGCGCATCTGGCGCACCGTGGCCGAACCCGCCGCCGCGCTGGAAGGCGCCACGCGCCGGCAGCAACGCGAGCGCGCCGCCGCCATGCTGCACGCGGTGGGCCTGGGCGCCGACGCGCTGGACAAATACCCGCACGAATTCTCCGGCGGCCAGCGCCAGCGCATCGCCATCGCGCGGGCGCTCATCACGCGGCCCAGGCTGATCGTCGCCGACGAAGCGGTGAGCGCGCTCGACGTGTCCGTGCAGGCCCAGGTGCTCAACCTCATGGCCGACCTGCGCGATGAGCACGGCGTTACCTTCCTGTTCATCAGCCACGACCTGGCCGTGGTCAGCCACCTGTGCGCCGACGTGGCGGTGATGAAGGACGGCCTGATCATCGAGCGCGGCCCGGTGCGCCAGGTGCTGCGCGCGCCGCAACACGACTACACCCGCGCCTTGCTGAGCGCCGTGCCCTGAGCGCCCATATCCACAAATACCATGGCATTCCGGTATTTACGGACCGGGTACTAGCCAGTTCCCCGTCCCCGCGCTACCATCCGCATCGACCCGCGCCGCCCGATGCGCTGTGCTTTGCCATGAACCATGGCGGCCAGCGCTGGCTGCGCTGCACCGTTTCATGCGTCGCCATCCGCGCCCATCCAGATGAAGTGAAGAAACCCAAAAGATGAAACGCCGCGACTTTGCCCTCACCCTGCCCGCGCTGGCCGCCCTGGCGCAGTGGCCCGCTTTCGCGCAGTCGGGCCGCGAAACCCTGACGCTGGGCATGGCGCTGGAGCCGCCGGGCCTGGACCCGACCGCGGGCGCCGCCTCGGCCATCGCCGAGATCGTGCTCTACAACGTGCTGGAAACGCTCACCCGGATCAACCCCGACGGCAGCATCGCCCCGCTGCTGGCCGAGCGCTGGGAAGTCTCGCCCGACCTGCGCTCCACCACCTTCCACCTGCGCAGGGGCGTAAAGTTCAGCAACGGCCAACTGTTCAACGCCGCCACCGTCCAGTTCTCGCTCCAGCGCGCCGCCGCCGACAAAAGCACCAACAAGGACCGGCGCAACTTCGCCGCCATCGAAAGCGTGCGCGCGCTCGGCGAGCACACCGTGGTCGTCACCACCAAGACGCCGGAACCGAACTTCCTGTTCTACATGGGGCAGGCCACGGCGGTCATGGTCGAGCCCAAGAGCGCCGACGGCAACGCCGCCAAGCCGGTCGGCACCGGCCCCTACGTGCTCGACACCTGGACCCGAGGCTCGTCGCTGACGCTCAAGGCCACGCCGAGCTTTCGCAACCCGGTGCCCATCGGCATCCGGCAGGCCACCTTCCGCTTCATCAGCGACCCGGCGGCGCAGGTGGCCGCCATGCTGTCGGGCGACGTGGACGTGTTCGCCCGCATCACGCCTCGCGGCGTGGCGCGGTTTCAGGCCAGCCCGCAGTTGCAGGTGCTGATCGGCAACTCGCGCGCCAAGACCGTGCTGGCCATCAACCACCGGCGCGCGCCCCTCGGCGACGCGCGCGTGCGCCGGGCGCTGGCCGCCGCCATCGACCGCCGGGCCGTCATCGCCGGCTCGGCGGACGGCTACGGCGTGCCCATCGGCAGCCACTACACGCCCGGCATGCCCGGCTACATCGACACCACCGACGTCAACCCCTACGACCCGGACAAGGCCCGCGCCTTGCTCAAGGAAGCCGGCGTCGCCACCCCGCTAGAGCTGAGCCTGGTGCTGCCCCCGCCGGCCTACGCGCGCCAGGGCGGCGAGGTGATCGCGGCACAACTGGCGAAGATCGGCATCATCGCCCGCGTGCAGAACGTGGAATGGGCGCAATGGCTGGCCAACGTGTACGGCGGCGCCAGAAACTACGACCTGACCCTGGTCAGCCACGTCGAGCCCTTCGACCTGGGCAACTTCGCCAGGCGCGACTACTACTGGGGCTACCACAACCCCGAATTCAACGCCCTGTACGAGCGCCTGATGAGCGCCGCCAACGCGGACGAGCGCAACCAGTTGCTGGGCCAGGCCCAGAAAATGCTGGCCGACGCCGCCGCGCTGGTCTGGCTGTACCAGCCGCAGTGGGTCACGGTAGCCAAAAAAGACGTGCGCGGCCTGTGGCGGGACATGCCGGTCTTCGTCAACGATTTGACGGGGCTGTCCTGGGCTTGAAGCGTTCCTTGCCATAACGCCTTTCCTCATGGGGCCCGGCCTCTGATTCCCCTCCTCGGAGGGGTGGCGCGCAGCGCCGAGGTGGTGACGGCGTCACCTGAAAAACCGGGCGTGCCAGGGAAGCCGCGCCACCATCTCGCCCTTCGGGTACCCCTCCGAGGAGGGGAATAAAACCACCTTCCCCATTGGGGAAAGGCGGGAATGGCCCACGCGACACGCCTCATCCTGTCCCTAGAATCGACGCCATGAGCTTCCCCCTGAACGCCGACCTGCATTGCCACTCCGCCCGCTCCGACGGCACGCTGACGCCGACGCAGTTGGCCGAGCGCGCCCGCGCCAACGGCGTCGACCTGTGGTCGCTGACCGACCACGACGAGATCGGCGGCCAGCCCGAAGCCATCGAGGCCGCGCGGGTGCAGGGCTTGCGCTACCTGACCGGGGTGGAAGTCTCCGTCACCTTCGCCGACACCACGGTGCACATCGTCGGCCTGGGGTTCGACCACGCCGACCCGCGCCTGGCCGAAGGGCTGGCCGACACGCGCGATGGGCGCGTGCCGCGCGCCGTCGAGATGGGCGAGCAACTGGCCAAGACAGGCATCCCCGGCGCTTACGAAGGCGCGCTCAAGTACGTCGGCAATCCGCACATGATCGCGCGGCCCCATTTCGCCCGCTATCTGGTGGAAATCGGCGTCTGCGAGGACGTGCCCGAGGTGTTTCGCAAGTACCTGACCGAAGGCAAGCCCGGCTACGTGCCGCACCGCTGGGCGCGGCTGGGCGACGCGGTGCGCTGGATCACCCAGGGCGGCGGCGTGGCCGTGATCGCGCACCCGGCGCGCTACAAGTTCACGCCGACCGAGGAATACGCGCTGTTCAGCGAGTTCCGTCAGCACGGCGGCCAGGGCGTGGAGGTGGTCACCGGCGCTCACTCGGCGCAGGAGGCGCTGCGCTACGCCGACATGGCGCACGAATTCGGCCTGGCGGCCTCGCGCGGCAGCGACTTCCACAGCCCGGGCGAAGGCCACATCGACCTGGGCCGGCTGCCGCCCCTGCCCGCCGGCCTGACGCCGGTGTGGTCGCTGTTGCAAGAACGCTTGTTTTAGCTATCATCTTTAGTTTTCCCGGTGCGGCGCGCCGCCCGCGACGTGTGATTTCAGTTCGCGTTTCAATAAAAAACCGTTCGGGCTGATCCTGAGCTTGCCGAAGGGTCGAAGCCCTGCGCTAGCCTTCGACAGGCTCAGGCTGAACGGTAATGAAAGTTTTAACGCGCATTGGAATGAGGCACAAAAAGAACAACCGGCCCCGGAGCAGGCCCCACCAGCGTGCGCGCCAGCGACTCAGGGAGGGAGTCTTCTCATGGCCCAGTATTTCAGTGTCCACCCCGACAACCCGCAGCCGCGCCTGCTCAAGCAGGCGGCGGCGCTGCTCAGCCAGGGCGGCGTGCTCGCCGTGCCCACCGATTCCAGCTACGCCCTGGCCTGCCAGCTCGACGACAAGGCCGCCGTGGAGGCGCTGCGCCGCATCCGGCAGATCGACGACAAGCGCCACCTCACGCTGCTGTGCCGCGACCTCAGCGAGCTGGCCAGCTACGCCCGCGTGGACAACGCGCAGTACCGGCTGCTCAAGCTGGGCACGCCGGGGCCGTTCACCTTCATCCTGGAAGCCAGCAAGGAAGTGCCGCGCCGCGTCAGTCACCCGCAGCGCAAGACCATCGGCCTGCGCGTGCCCGGCCACCGCGCGCTACGCGAGCTGATCGAGTTGCACGGCGCGCCCCTGCTGTCCACCACGCTGATCCTGCCCGGCGAAAACGACCCGCTGAACGACCCGCAGGCCATCCGCGACCATCTGGAGCGCCAGATCGTGGGCCTGATTGACGCCGGCGCCTGCCCGTCGGCGCCAACCACCGTGATCGACCTGAGCGGCGACGCGCCGCAGGTGCTGCGCCAGGGGCGCGGCGATCCGGGGGCGCTGGGGCTCTGAAAGACATCGGCCTCTTTCCTCCGTGGAGGGAAGGCGGGGATGGGTGCCGGTGCTACCACGGCGCGCCGCAACCTGAAGCGCGGTGCGATAAATGAGCGGTCAGAAGCGCGATAAATCGATTTCCGAATTGTTGCAGATGCTGCAAAGGAATTGCTTGGGCGGAAAGACCCTGCAGCGCTACACGGTCAGTTCCAGCGTGTCGCCCTCGATGCCGATCGGCGTGCCGGCGGCCACGGGGAGGATGGAAATCGTCAGGTGCGTGCCGGGCGGGTACGCGGGCAGCAGCAGCTCGCGACCGGGCACTGTGAGGTGGCCCTGGATGGGCACCTGCTGGCTCGGTCCGTGGTTGGCGGACACGCGCACATCGGCGCCGTTTGCGGCCTCCAACTCCCACACCAGACGGATGCCGCCGGCGTCGGCTGGCAGCGCGGCCAGGTTGAACGCCCTCGCAACCACGCGCTCGCCGCTCGCCACATCGGGCACGTTGCCAAGACCCCATTCCAGCGGGTAGTACGCCTCGTACTCGTCTCTGGCCACGATGCGCAGGCGGCGCTCGGACGTGGCCTCGGTGTTGATGATGCGCACGCGCTTGCCGGGCGTCGGTTCGGGGCCGGCCAGGAAGGTCCAGTCTTCGGGCACGGAATCCGGCCAGTGGCTGACCTGGTTGCAGCTCGCGTCGTCGGCGCCGGCGTCGCTCCAGCCGGGGGCGTCTTCAGCGGGCCAATGCCCGATCACCGACAGCTCGCGCGTTCAATCTTCCGGCGGCGTGCATTCCACGCTGAGGTACGTGCCGTCGGGCTTGCAGATCCACAGCCAGAAGCGCGGCGCGGCTTCGGCGTTTTCCACCTCGGAAGCCAGGTTGACGCGGCTCACTTTGCCGCCGCTCAACTGCACCGCCGTCAGCCGGCCGCTGTGCGCCCACTTTGTGAGGTCGTGCGCCAGGCGCACGATGTCACCGCGCTGCACGTTGGCGCCGAATAGCCCGACCTCCCAGGTCATCGTGCGCCGGTGGCCGTGTTCGCCAAGAATGCTCACAAGCGGGCACGCGAAAGCTGGCATGAGGTCGGCGAATACACGACCACCATCCCGGCGCGGCCCTACCTGCCGTTCAAGGGTGCCGCCGACAATGCGGTGCTACAGCCGGAAGCCGAGCGGTCGATTCTGGACGCGATCACGGAGTGGCTGGAGGCAGCCTGACGCCCCTGGGATCGGCGAAAATTTCCGGCGGGCCGTTTTTTCCACAGTTGCAACGGCGTTGCAGTGCGTGTCCCCCTACGTCCACCCTGATGCCTCAGAATCCCACAAATATCGCACGCGCCCACGGTGAAATATCTCACTCCCGTTCAGCAACCACCCCGGCGCTTCGCGCCACCCCTCCCCAGAGGGGAATGGGAGTCCATGTCCTCCTTGGGAGGAAGCCCGCTCAACGCTCAATGAGACAATCCGTGGGTGAACCTCGCCAACATCATCCAAACCATCGCCCTCTACGCCCTGCCGGTGCTGTTCGCCATCACCGTGCACGAGGCGGCCCACGGCTACGTGGCGCGCCACTTCGGCGACAACACCGCCGCCATGCTGGGGCGGGTCACGCTCAACCCGCTCAAGCACATCGACCCGATCGGCACCATCGCCATCCCGTTGATCCTGGCGCTGGTCACCCAGGGAGCCTTCGTGCTGGGCTACGCCAAGCCGGTGCCAGTGCGCTTCGGGAAACTGCGCAACCCGCGCCGCGACATGGTCCTGGTCGCGCTGGCCGGGCCGCTGTCGAACCTGGCGCAAGCGCTAATCTGGGGCCTGCTGTTTTGCCTGCTGGTCCTCGCGGGCGTGAGCGAGCCGTTTTTCATCTCCATGTGCGTGATCGGCGTCATGATCAACGTCGTGCTGTTCGCCTTCAACCTGTTCCCGCTGCCGCCGCTCGACGGCGGTCGCGTGCTGGTGGGGTTGCTGCCGCCCGGCCCGGCCATGGCCCTGTCGCGGCTGGAGCCGTGGGGCTTTTTCATCGTGATGGCACTGGTGATCACCAAGGTGCTCTATCCGATCTGGATGGCGCCGCTGATGCGCGTCACCCTCGGTGCGATCAAGACCCTCCTGCCCCCGCTCCGCAACGTGCTGTAGTTTGTTGTTTGCTCCCATGACCGTTCCTGCTTCTTCATCGACCCCGGCCCTGCGCGTTCTCACCGGCATCACCACCACCGGCACGCCCCACCTGGGCAACTACGTCGGCTCGATCCGCGCCGCCGTGCGCGCCAGCCGCCAGAGCGGCGTGCAAAGTTTTTACTTCCTGGCCGACTACCACGCCCTCATTAAGTGCGACGAGCCGGCGCGCATCCAGCGCAGCACGCTGGAAATCGCCGCCAGCTGGCTGGCCGCGGGACTCGACCCGGAGCGCGTCACCTTCTACCGCCAGTCGGACATTCCCGAAATCACCGAACTCACCTGGCTGCTGACCTGCGTCACCGGCAAGGGGCTGCTCAACCGCGCCCACGCCTACAAGGCCATGCTGGACAAGAACGCCGCCGCCGCGCTGGAGCCCGACACCGACGTCACCGCTGGCCTGTTCATGTACCCGGTGCTGATGGCCGCCGACATCCTGATGTTCAAGGCGCACCAGGTGCCCGTGGGGCGCGACCAGATCCAGCACATCGAGATGGCGCGCGACATGGCCGCCAGCTTCAACCACCTGTACGGCGAGCATCTGGTGCCGCCGCAGGCGCTGATCGACGACAACGTGGCCCTGCTGCCCGGCCTGGATGGCCGCAAGATGAGCAAGAGCTACGACAACACCATCGCCCTGTTCGGTCCGCGCGAGCAGTTGCGCCGGCAGATCATGTCCATCGTCACCGACTCGCGCGCGCCGGGCGAGCCCAAGTCCACCGAAGGCTCGGCGCTCTACCAGATCTACCGCGCCATGGCCGACGACGCCGAAGCCGCCGCTTTCGCCCAGGCGTTCTCCGACGGCATCGCCTGGGGCGATGCCAAGCAGCAATTGTTCGAGCGCATCGACCGCGAAATCGCCCCCATGCGCGAGCACTACCAGCACCTGATCGCCCACCCCGAGGAAGTCGAGCGCCTGCTGCTGGCGGGCGCCGAAAAGGCTCGCGCCATCGCCACCCCGTTCATGCGCGAGCTGCGGCGCGCCGTCGGCCTGCGCTCCATGGCGGCGCCAAGTGGCGCGGCGCGGCCCAAGGCCGAAGGCAAACCGGCGCTGCCCGCGTTCAAGCAGTACCGCGAAACCGACGGGCGCTTTTATTTCAAGCTCGCCGACGCGGCGGGCCGCACGCTGCTGCAAAGCCGCGCGTTCGACTCCCCGCGCGAGGCCGGGCAGGCGGTCAAGAAGCTGCAAGCCGAAGGCGCGGCGGCGCTGGCTGCGCTGGCGGCCCAGCTCGACCTGTCCGCCAGTCAGAGCACGGAGCGGATCGCCGAGGCGCTGGAACAGTTGCTGCAGGCCGCCGCCGCGTGAATGGCGGCGGCTACAGGCGCGTAGCGTTGTGTCATGGCCGCAGTCAACTCGCTGCGTTGATGCAGCTTGGACAGGTCGACGTCCAGATCATCCCAGGTCACGTAGACGCGGCTCTCCTGGATGAACTTTTGTTCGTATTCGCCATGCGAGCCTGCACGGATAAGCCAAATTGCCATTTCTTCTCCCAAACGATGTCGTCCTGAGACTCGCGCGCCAAGCGAGCCCAGGTTCGCTGAATCAAGCCGCGTGCAATTCCTCGCGGATCACGCGTCGCAAGGTACGCTCCAAAGTTCCTTCGCGGTCGTTGATGTGCGCGCGCAAGGCTGCGTTAATGAGCGTCTGGTAGTTGCCCCCGCCGCGCACCTGCTGGCGAAACCACGCCAGGATGTCGGCGTCCAGGCGGATGGTGATGCGTTCCTTGCCTTCGTTTTCCTTCAGGACGCGCGCCAGCGCGGGGATGTGGCGGTTGCGCTTGGCCTGGCTGAAATCAAGTTCCGGCATGTCGTCGTTCATGGCGGTTCACTCCCGATAGTGGCGCGCTTCGCCAAGACTGGCTTTGCGCGCAGAGATGATGCGGATCGTGTCGATGCCGCGCTCGGTCCAGACTACATACAGAATGCGGTTGCATAGGCCGTATCCCAGCGAAACGAAGCGCGCTTCGCCCTCGGCATCGACGTCCTCGACGGTGCGGCCACCCGGGTCTTCGAGCGCGCCAACCACGTCCGCAAAGTCCACGCCATGCTTGGCGAGGTTGGCGGCACGCTTGGCTTCGTCGCACTCGTAATTCATGCAGGGCGATTGTATGCCGTTCATGCATACACCAGAGCGTGAGAGTCGCTCCAGCCTGCCGACCGGATGGTGGCGGCGCCAAGCCGCCGCCGTGACATGATTTTTTCTAGAACTGGTCGGTGTTTCACCATGTCCGCTCGCCTGCCGACCGCGTATTGGCGTTAGACTCACGCAGCCCTTTTTCCCCGGCGGCAGGCCGCAGCCAGGAGGCTCCATTGCAGCGAACTCACATTGCCAACCCAGACTATTTCCACAAAGTCGTCGATTGCCAGTACGCCTGTCCGGCGCACACGCCCGTCCCTGAATACATCCGGCTGATCGCCCAGCGCCGCTACGGCGACGCCTACATGATCAACTGGGTCGCCAACGTCTTTCCCGGCGTGCTGGGCCGCGTCTGCGACCGGCCTTGCGAGCCGGCGTGCCGGCGCACCCGGGTGGAACAAAGCAACGCCAAGAAGCCGGAGCCGGTGGCGATCTGCCGGCTCAAACGCGTGGCCGCCGACCTGAAGGAGGACGTGCGCGCGCGCATGCCCAAGGCCGCGCCGCGCAACGGCAAGCGCATCGCCTGCGTGGGCGCGGGACCGGCCTCGCTGACCGTGGCGCGCGACCTCGCGCCGCTGGGCTACGAGGTGACGCTGTTCGACGGTGAACCCAAGGCCGGCGGTTTCATCCGCACCCAGATTCCGCGCTTTCGCCTGCCCGAGTCGGTGATCGACGAGGAAACCGGCTACGTGCTCGAACTCGGCGCCACGCTGCGCAGCGGCGAGCGCGTGGATTCCATGAAGGCGCTGATGGCGCAGGGCTACGACGCCATCTTCGTCGGCTGTGGCGCGCCGCGCGGACGCGATCTGGACATCCCCGGACGCCAGGAGGCGGCGGCCCACATCCACATCGGCATCGACTGGCTAGCCTCGGTATCGTTCGGCCATGTCACTCGCACCGCCAAGCGCGTGATCGTGCTGGGCGGCGGCAACACCGCCATGGACTGCTGCCGCTCCGCGCGCCGCATGGGCGGCGAGGACGTGAAGGTCATCGTGCGCAGCGGCTTCGCCGAAATGAAAGCCTCGCCCTGGGAGAAAGAGGACGCGCAGCACGAGGGCATTCCCATCCTGAATTTCCATGTGCCCAAGACGTTTGTGCATGAAAACGGCAAGCTCACGGGCATGACGTTTGAAATCGTGCGCGCCGAGTACGACGAGCAGGGCCGCCGCACGCTGCTGCCCACCGGCGAGCCGGACGCCTTTTTTGAATGCGACGAGGTGCTGGTCGCCGTGGGCCAGGAAAACGCCTTCCCGTGGATTGAGCGCGACTGCGGCATCGAGTTCGACAAGTGGGGTCTGCCCAAGCTCGACAAGCACAGCCTGCAATCG
>Ga0123354_10000814_pt1 | contig 34220 bp, 33 predicted proteins | sample TergutLab28metaG_2_FD_97872 | JGI IMG/M metagenome (GOLD analysis project Ga0123354, IMG submission 97872) | Labiotermes labralis P4 segment gut microbial communities from Petit-Saut dam, French Guiana - Lab288 P4 | ecosystem: Host-associated > Arthropoda: Insects > Digestive system > Gut ... | reverse complement strand
TTAAGGTTTTTAAAATTACCTCAACCAAATACCGCAATCGCCGCAAACGCTTCGGCCTGCGTATGTCTTTGATTTGCGGCATTATCAATTTTGAAAATCATAATTAATTTCCGAGGAAGTCTATTGAATACGCGCAGAGTTGATGTTAAACCTGAGTCGTATTTCGAAGGCATTAGGCTTGCACTGGTCAATGCTAAATATGATGACAAAAAAGTATTGTCTAACAAGGTATCCGATAGATTCACTCTTAATCCCACATTCATAGCAGATGCAAGAAAGCTGAAAGTCGACCCTTATGACTACTACTGCTTTATAGTCTGCGCATTTGTAAACGCGAAGAATGCTATGAGACGGGTGATGTATGAGGAGATTAAACGGGAAGTCAAAATAAAGAACAATCCGGCCTTAAAAGGCGATATGAAAAAATTAGCCATTAATCCCGAAAAATATCTGGTACACTTCTCATCACCCAGAATGAAGCGTAAATGTGATTGGGATTATATCTATTATAACTGCAATCACAAATTGATTACATGCAAACAGTACAAACGGAATATCAGCAGTAGGATCAAGAGCAGAAACTATCCGTACGACGATATTGTAGATGATTTTGGCTACTATGATAATTATTTAACAAATATCATGCCGAAGCCCGACGATACGAACGAGGACTACTACCGCAAGACTATGGATTATTACCATCTAGAAGTATACAAGAAGATAGACTTTGCGTATAAACTCGCTGTAAGGCTGGAGGATGAAAGCCTGATTATTGACAAAAACCATTTTCTGGTGAAACGGTTCACGCCTGTTGTTGTGTACCCATTCGTCAAAGATGGTCAACTCTACTTTGGCGAGAAGCAAAAATATTACAGGCCGCTTATATTCATAGAGGACGAATGGCAAAAGCAAGGCATGTTCGACCATACGGCAAATTACGCGCTGTCTCTTCAATATCACCTCGTAAGAGCTAAGGCTTACGAGCTGTTCAATTATCAATTTGCGTTCATTTTCGACGATTACGACGATATTGCTGGTTTTTTACGCGGCAGAGATGACGATAATATCGTATCTTACCACGATAAAGACAAAAAGTGGTTTGTCCCAGAAAAGGAAAAGTTGAAAGATCAGACGGCACGCATAAAAAAGGCGCAGATGATTTTAGAGGCTCTATTCTGGAAATCCGAAAAAAGAGAGCCAGTTGAATGGAAAAAGCCTGAGAAATAGCCAATACTGCATATTATGTCTTTCGTAACCCGGTGAAAACCGGGTTTTTTTATATTCAAAATTCGTAAATTCCTCACAAATACATGAGCTTATACCGTGCTATCATCCTTATATCGGGGGCTTCCCCTGAAAAAATAAGTAGGAGGCATGAAAAATGTCAGAAGCAACAAATCAACAACCGGCTTTTCCAGATGGTGGCACTATAGGGCGTACTCCCAGCATAATCGCCGAGGAAATACGGCATTATGATCTGAAAGCCGGAGCTGCTCTTTATGAAATCGGCAGGCGGCTTAATGAGGCAAAACAACTGCTGGTGGAGAAGGGTAAATGGTCCAAATGGCTTAAATCTGAGGCCAATTACACCGAGAAGACTGCTCAGCGACTTATGAAAGTAGCCAAAGAGTTACCTGACCCGACATTGATGTCGGCATTGGGGATCGGCAAAGTTTCAATGCTGTTATCCTTGCCCAAGGATCAGCAAGAGGTCTTTATGAATACGGAGTTTATTATTCCAAACGTTGGATTAAAGAAGCCCGCCGACATGACGTCTCTAGAATTTGCCAATAACCTCAGTAAGTTCAAAAAGTCATTGAACCCGAAGGTGTCTGCGACTGAAAACGACGACTGCGAGCAAACGGGTGAAACCGATCCGTCAGAAGAATCCGATGTGCCAGATGTAACCTATCAGTCAGACGAATCAGGTCAACCAGATGAGAGCGACCTGTCAGATGAAACCGACAAGTTAAACGACACAGAGTTACCGGAGACAGTGGATTTTCCACCAAACGTGCTGAGCGACTTCCAGGCAGATTTCGACTTTATCGAGCAACGCATTAGCTCTATGCTGGCTTGTCTTGCGGAGCCAACAGATGACGTGGCTTCACATGAGGCCCTTGTGGCTCAATTGCGCGGCCTATGCGAGCGAACCTTGCGTAGTATCACCCCTACAAAGCTGGAGGCGGAGCAATATGCAGCAGCGTAAAGTAACACCCCGGAGGGTTCCCGTAATGGGAACCTCCCGGGTTACACCACATTTAGTCCGTTCATTCGTTCGTTTGAAAATACTGCATATACCAAATTCCCGTTTTTGCCACAATAAATGGGATATAGGGGGAGTTCAGATGAATGAACGAACGAACAGTTTTGAAGGGAGACACGGATATGAATAACGATAAAAGAGCCCGCTATTGGATGGGTAGGATTGAGAAGCACTATGAAAGCCATAAGGTGGCAATCGAGCTTCCTGCATACGAAATTATCGGGGATGGAGAACGGTTCATCTTCGACGTTAAGCTGAAGCGTGGAACAAAGGAGCGGCCGGTTTTCGACCGTGCCAGCGATATACAGACCGCTTTGGAACTACCCCTTCTCCAGCCGTTCAAAGAGGGGCTGTCTATTCGCTTAGCGGTGTCCGAGCATCCTGTCAGGGAAAACAGTTTGCAAAAAATTCTGGAATCCCGGATATTCCAGGATCGCACAAAGAAGATACCCCTGGCTGTCGGATACGATCTCCGTGGAGATATGCACGTAGAGGATTTAAGCGAAATGCCACACCTGTTAATTGCCGGCGCCAGTAATTCCGGCAAGAGCGTGGCCTTACGAAGCCTGATCACCAGCATCATAGCCATACAATCCGTAGATCGGGTCAATCTGCTCTTGTTCGACATAGGTGCTTATGACTTGGAGCCATTTAGCGAGATTCCGCACCTGTCATATCCGATTGTTAAGGATTCCCAGACAGGAATCGGTGTCATGCTAGCTCTGAAAGCGGAGATGGAGCGGCGCATTGACCTTGATCGTGCGGAAATGCGTACATTGCCGTCCATAGTCTGCGTTGTGGACGAGTACGTGTCCTTTATCTCAAGCATCGGCGACAAGGATGATTCCAAGCTGCTGACCGAAACTATATCCAGCTTGTTAAGACGCGGCAGACATGCCAGGATACATATGGTTCTCGCCACACAAGACCCGACCATCAAGAGTACGAAGGTTGACATGGTGAACATTACCAGCCGCATGGCTTTCGCCTGTGCAAAACCCATCGACTCCGTGACAATTCTTGGAAGGGGGGGCGCGGAGAAATTGCCTGGCAAGGGAGCTATGCTATTCAAGTCCCCTGCCCACATCGAGCCTGTATATTTTCAAGGTTCCTTTATATCACGCGAAGGTGTCCGGCGATTTGTTGAGCGGGCTAAAATCAGGTATGCGAATACTGGAAGCAAAAAGTTCGTGGTAAAAGTGCCGGATTTCAAGCATGAATTGTCAGAAGCGACGGTTAAAAGATCGGCCGTAGAAAACAAAGAGATGGCTGAAATTATTGTATGGGCCTTGGGCCGTGTTACTATTTCGGCTCTCCAGATACAAAAGCAATTTCATATGGGAAACCGAGCTGTCGGCATAATAGACGAACTGTGTGAGATGAAGCTCATCGGCAACAAGTTCGCTCATTTGCCGAGAACGGTTCTGCCTCAATCCGTGGAAGATATACCGGATGACGCCTTTAGGATTTTGTTGATAAGCGGCGTTCCCAAAGATGATATTACTCGTGCTTTTCAGACGCGTGGTCAAGACGATACCTGTGAGACAATGGCAATAAAATTAACCCCTGATTCTGATGGTGGCTGTAGCGCCGATACCAATAGCTCAACGAGGTGAAAGCAATGAATGACACAACCCAAGCAATATCTCCGCTGAAACCAGCGATCCTTGATGAATATAGGGATTTGCTGAGCGCCGAAGACCTGGCTAAAATCTTCGAGGTCAGCAAAAATACTATATATAAAGAGTTAAAAGAGGGCAAGTTCGGAACGCCAATCCAGATTGGCCGAGCCTTCAAAATACCCAAGCTTTACGTAATCCAGAAATATTTCTGGAATTACGCATAATTCTAATGACGGGCAAGCCTGCCTATGCTATAATTATCCCGGTTAATTGTAGCATAGGTAGGGCTTTCCATTAAGATAGAAGGGAAGATTACCTATGACAGCAACAGTTCAGGTTAAAAAGAATAGACCCAATTATTACATCCTGATACGTTACCCGGACGAAACGACAGGAAAGGAGCGCCAGAAGTGGGTAACGACGGACATTCCGGTCAAGGGCAACAACAAGCGCAAGGCGGAGGCAAGAAGAGACGAGATATTGGCCGAGTACACCCGCGATAAACTCGACTTGGGCAAAGATGCCGATTTTACTGAGTTTATCAAGAAGTGGCTGGAGACGCTGAGGGGTTCAAAGAATATCGCGTCAACCACATATGACGCATATTTGATGACACTTAACGTACATATTGTCCCTCACTTTGAGCCGCTGAAGCTCAAGGTGAAGGACGTTGAACCGAGACACATCCAGCAATACGTTAATCGCAAGCTGGAAACCCTCTCACCCAATACGGTAAAGGAGCACCTTGCCAATATTTCATCCTGCCTTGAGAGCGCCGTCCGGCAAAATATCATTGCCTTTAATCCGGCCAAGAGAATAGAGCCGATTCGGAAGGTAAAATACACCGGGGCCAAGTTCCTCAACGAGAAGCAGATCGACCGTCTGCTTGCCGATTCAAAAGGCGATCCGCTCGAAATCGTGATTCTGCTGACATTATTCTACGGGCTTCGGCGCAGCGAGGTTTTGGGGCTGAAATGGAACGCGATAGATTTTGACAATGGCACCGTTTCAATCGAACACACCGTTGTCAAGGTCGGGAAGGCCATCCACTACACCGACGCGACAAAGAATGACAGCAGCAACGACGCCCTGCCCCTGTCCGGCATGATAAAGGCCCACTTGAAAAGCTGGAGGAAGGAGCAGCTTCAACGCAAGCTCCTCCAGCCGAACGAGTATGTTGACAGTGCCTATGTCTGCACGATGTTTGACGGCAGCCTGATGAAGCCGGATTATGTCAGCCACCACTTCAAACGGTTACTGGTGAAGAACGGGCTTCCAGTCGTGCGGTTCCATGATCTCAGGCACTCGTCAGCCAGCTATCTGAAATATCTTGGATTTGACATGAAGGATATTCAGACGTGGTTGAGGCACGCCGACATAAAAACGTCCATGAACCTGTACACGCATTTGGACATGGAAGCGAAACGGGAGATAGCCGACACGCTGGACGCGCGGCTGGCCGTTTTGGGTTCCTGACGAATATCGTGGACAAAATCGTGGACATTGGGGTTTAGAGGCCCAAAAGAGCAAAAAAATTGCAAACTCAAAGTCTCGTGAACCTTGAATTTGCAACCTTTTTTCCACTCTGGGTGACAAGATTTGAACTTGCGACCTCTAGACCCCCAGTTTCCTACAAATGCACAGTTTGGCCTTTCCGAGAATATACCTCAACAAACCTTGAAAAATCGGTTTTTTTGCCGCTAGTTTTTCGCAACACTTGATCTCTGCTGATTCAGCACCCTTTACCTAATACTATAGGTTTTTTCGCCTATTGTCAAGGCTTGGACTAAAATGAATATAAATTACTTCAACATGACACAAAAAGATAAACAACCATCGCCGTCCTTTTTAACAGCGGGAAAGATGAAGATTCTTAATCTGGCTTGCCTGAAAACAAGAAAAGTGCTTTAATAATCATCATGTCAAAGCTATCTGGCTGGTGCTTTATCGTATTTCTATGCTTAATAGCTCTTTTTTTAGGGCAACGTAAAGTGGCGGCGGCCACTCTTGATTCTCTACCTTTCGGTTCAGTTATCCAAATCCCCAGTACTGATACTGGCATGTGCGATAACCCCACTTGCACAACTGCCACCAGCCCAGTTTTACCGTATAAATTCGTTAAGATGCAAGCCCGGGATCAAAATGGCAGCCTGCTTAGTGGTGCCATAAACATGCCTGGCACTAATGGTGCGATTCATGCTTTAGTAACTGATCCGACCACCGGTTTTATTTATGCTGGCGGTGACTTTACCACGGTTGGAAGTGTGACGACCAACGGCATCGCTATGTGGAGTGGCTCGAGCTGGTGGGCTTTGGGGAGTGGCGTTGATGGCGATGTTACGGCTTTAGCTATTGATCCGGCTACCGGCTATCTCTATGTCGGTGGCTCTTTCTCGACTGCGGGCGGGGTAACCGCCAACAATATTGCCCTGTGGAATGGCTCGAGTTGGTCGGCTTTAGGCAGTGGGACGGATAACGTTATCTATGCTTTAACTACTGACTCAGCTGGTCATCTCTACGCTGGCGGTTTCTTTACTGCTGCGGGCGGGGTAACCGCCAACAATATTGCCCTGTGGAACGGCTCGAGCTGGTCGGCTTTAGGCAGTGGTATAGGGCCAAGCGGTTCTAATGTCGAATCTTTAGCTATCAACCCGCTTACCGGTTACCTTTATGCTGGCGGTTACTTTACCACCGCCGGTGGTGTCACTGCTAATGGGATTGCCATGTGGAGTGGATCGAGCTGGTCTGCCCTAGGTAGTGGTCCCAATTCTGGCGGCGAGGTTATGACTTTAGCCTTTGACTCTTCAGGAAATCTTTATGCCGGCGGTGGCTTTTATCTTAATACTGCTGATGATACAGCTCGCAACATTGCCATGTGGAATGGCTCGAGCTGGTCAACCTTGGGTGATGGGCTAAATGTTTTTGTCTATGCTTTGGCGATTGATCCGACCACCGGTAATCTCTATGTGGGTGGTCAACTTACTAACGCTGGTAACATTCCGGTCACCAACATCGCCATGTGGAATGGCTCGAGCTGGTCAACCCTGGGCAGTGGCGCGAGTGGTACCTATGTCTTGGCTTTAACCTTGGATTTAACGGATAATCTTTACGCAGGTGGGGCTATCACTAGCGCGGGTGGAGTAGCTGTCAACAACATCGCTCGCTGGAATTGGAGTGTGGGGAATACTTGGTCAGCCCTAGGCAGTGGCACGAACAGCATTGTCCAAGCCTTAGCAGCTGATCCGAACACAGGTAACCTTTATGCTGGCGGCCAATTTACAACTGCTGGCGCAGTAACTGCCAATTACATTGCCATGTGGAATGGCTCTAGCTGGTCGGCTTTAGGGAGCGGCCTGAATAGTTATGTGTCTGCTTTGGCTGCTGATCCTGGCGGGACGATTTACGCTGGTGGTTCCTTTACTACCGCCGGTGGGTCATCAGCTAATTACATCGCTATGTGGAGTGGGGGTGGTTGGTACCCTTTGGGCACCGGCATGAATGGCGTTGTCACTCATTTGGCCTTTGACCCAACCAATTACTATCTTTATGCTAGTGGCAGTTTTACTACCGCCGGTGGCGCCCCAGCTAACTATATTGCCATGTGGGATGGTAGTAATTGGTCGGCTCTAGGCAGTGGATTTACTAGCAGTAGTAGTATCACTGGCTTGGCTGTTGATGCTGCGGGCAATCTTTACGCTAGTGGCACTTTTACCACTGCTGGTGGCACCCCAGTTAGCAATATCGCTATGTGGGACGGTTCAACTTGGTCTGATCTGGGTGGTGGGATAAATGTTGCCGTCCTGGGTCTTGCGCTTAGCCCGACCACTGGCAACCTTTATGTAGGCAGTGGACCTAACGCTATAAATATTGGCGGCACCGCCTGTACTGTGGCCATGTGGGACGGTAGCAGCTGGTCAGCGGTCGTCGGTGGCGTAAGTATTGGGATTCCCATTGGCACCCTGACCTTTGATCCCAACGGTAATCTCTACGCTGCTTATAATGGTGCGCCGGGTACATACATGTGGAATGGTTCGAGTTGGTCGAGTTTGTCCTCCATGACTCAGACAGGAGGACCTGGTCTGACTTATGCCTTGATCGGAGATAATGCTGGTCGTCTCTACGCCGGTGGTCGTTTTGACGGTGCTGGCGGCGTTCCAGCCAATAATATCGCCATGTTAAATGTGGGGACTTGGTCATCGCTTAATTCCACGGCTACCTACTGGGCCATGCTGGATAACTACTGTTGGTGGGGGAGCGCTAATTGCAGCTACTTGGGTGCTAAATCAGCCTATTCAACTACCTGGAATGGCAACTCAACGAGCGATTACAATAACAATCTCTCCAATCCTCAAACATATAACATTCTGACTCAACTCTCCAACTTCTATAATTCTCTCCCAAACCTTATTGGTGACCAAGATAAGAGTATAGCTATCATCAATAATCCCTACGATCTTTTTGGGATGGCTTTAACAACCGGAACTGGTAATACCACTGCTGGCGCTTGCGCCACGAATTGGACAGCAGGAACTCAAACTATCGACGGAGTTTCCTACACCTTTAGCTCGCCTGCTATTTGTATGATGACCGCACCGGTGGGATTACTCTCTTATACTGATTGGCAAGGTGGTTTAGGCGCACAAGGTTTCTATCCTATTGCGGTTGGCTCTGGTTATTCATATTGCCAGGCCAGATATGGTACTGATTGTACCAATGGAGGAACTTACAATCTTTTTACCACTGATTCTAACGCGTACGGTTTTCCACTTCATTCTGCCGCCGATCCTCGCCCTTATTATCCTTGGTATCGATCTCCATATGCTGGTAACACCACATTTGCTTGGGGGGTGAATTCGGGCACGGACGCTCATTCTAACACCTACTATGGAACACAATTCAATATAGGCGTTTCTCCCGCGCTTTGGCTGGCCCCCACCAATATTATCTGTGGCTCTGGCACCTACGCTGACCCCTACCATCTAACCGGCGATCCTTGTAATACGCCGCCGACCATTGCCATAAGCACGCCTACCGCTGGCAGCTACTTTAGCAACCAGCCAGGTTTTGACACCATGACTGTTGCTGGGACGGTCACTGACCCAGATAATGACGATCAAACCGTGCAGTATCAAATTGATGGTAAGAACGCGGACGGCGTGATTGACGGCTGGTCTAACTTCAACAATACCAGCCCCAATTTGAGCGGCATGACCGGGGGCAGCGCCCCTTTTAGCTTTAACATCAGCACCAGCGGCTTGGCCGAGGGCACACATACTTTAACCGTCCGTTCTTTTGACGGGACTGTGTATTCCACTAATACAGTTTCTGTCACTTTTAATATCGACTTAACCAGCCCGACTATCGACGCCACTAATTCCAATACTTCCGCCAGTTGGGTAAATACGCCCCAGTCTGTCTATCTGACCGCCGCCGATCCGGAAAGTAACGGCCTGGCATCCGGCATCGCTACTATTCGTTACGCCTATGTTACCCCCTCCAGTGGGCCATCACCCTTGAATAGCGCTTGTTCCAGTGGCGGGACAGCTTTAACCAGCAATGAAATTGATCAGGCAACACAGGGGGGAGGAGACGACGGTACGAATGGCTCTGTTTATGCGCTGACTGTTGACCCCGCCACCAATAATCTCTATGTCGGCGGCAGTTTTTCAACTGCGGGCAGCGTCGCGGCCGATAACATCGCCCTGTGGAACGGCTCGGCTTGGTTCGCTTTGGGCAGTGGCGTCAATGGTCAAGTCTCTGCTTTAGCTGTTGACGCTGCTGGCAATGTTTATGCTGGCGGTGATTTTACTACTGCCGGTGGAGTTCCCGCCAATCACATTGCTATGTGGAACGGCTCTAATTGGTCGGCTTTGGGGAGCGGTATGAATAGCTCTGTTTATGCCTTGACCGTTGACCCCACTACTGGCAACCTCTATGCCGGTGGTAATTTTACTGACGCCGGAGGCTCTGCGGCTAATTACATCGCCATGTGGAATGGTAGCAACTGGTCAGTTCTAGGCGGCGGTATGAACAACAGTGTCGCGTACTTAGCTATTAGCCCCACTAATGGCAATCTTTACGCTGGCGGCGGTTTTACCACTGCTGGCGGCATCACTACTAATGGCGTCGCCATGTGGAACGGTAGTGGCTGGTCTGCCTTGGGTAGCGGCATTGGTAGCCGTGCGGCTGTTTTGGCTGTTGATTCAAATGGCAGTATCTATGCTACCAGCCAAGGCAGCACTACCGTTAGTATGTGGAACGGCAGCAGTTGGTCGGCTTTTGGCAGCAATACTAATAACGCTATCTGGATACTTATTATTGATCCCATCACCAACTACCCCATCATTGCCAATGGGATGATGACTAATTACATTCTCGAGTGGAACGGCTCAAGTTGGGTGACACTGGCGAATACCGGCGGTTTCCCGGCTAATGCTTTGGCAGCGGATTCAACCGGATATCTCTACGCTGCTGGCGCTTTTGGCTCGGGTGGTAACATCACTGCCAATCACATTGCCATGTGGAATGGCTCCGTCTGGTCTCCATTAATGACTCAGCCCTTCCAGTTACCTGCTCCCCCCATGTCCGGAGCTACTCTCTACCTTTGCGCCGCTGACGCGGTCGGGAATGTGGGCATGAATCAAGGCGGTTACTACTGGGAAAACATCCCTCCCACAGTTACTCAAACCCCAGACGCGCTCAACCCTGGCACCGCTGGAGTTGGGGTGTATGGCATTTACAGCATTAACCCCACTATCACCATCCAAGCCGCAGATGAGGGCGGCTCTGGTGTGGCTGCCATCAGATTTGACTGGGATACGCCCTATGCCACTGGTAGCGCTGAACCACCGAATTGGCAGCATGACAACGATACAACTTCCATTCCCTCGGTTGGCACGCATACGTTATACTATCAATCCTTAGATAATGCCGGTAATGTTTCACAGGTGGGAACTGCCGTGTACCAACTAGACACCCAAGCGCCGACGTTGCAGACAGCGATCAGCGGCGGCACCCTGGGTAACGCTGGCTGGTACACCGCCGCTCCCGCCCTTCAGGTCACCGGGATTGATACCCCCTCGGAAGGGGTAGAGGATAATACCCTTATCGCTCAAATAGTCTCGGATTTGCAAAGGGGGACGGTTAATGCCGACTATGCGGCATCCGGCAGCGCGACTAACTTGATTAACTCACCGGCGGTTAGCAGCCAAACCACGTCCTTCCAATCTATTGATCCAGTACCCCGGCAAATCGCCATTAGTCCTGGCAGTCTGACCGGCGGCTCTGCCAGCAACCCAGATGGCACCTCGGCAGGCAGCGCTAATACCGGTTCTTGGACGGGAATTCCGGCCAACGGTGTCTTTACCGCCTATTACTATGCCGCCAACACCACGCCGTTGTATTCGGTCATTGGGACAACCACCTTTAATGTCGATAGTCAGGCTCCGACCGGTTACTTGACTTCGACCAGCCAAACCGGGGACAGCGTTGATTTACAGTACACCATTTCCGATGATTATTATGATTCCAGTTTAGGCCAAAACATTCTCTCCGCCTTTACCTCTGGAGTGGCCGCCTGTGACTTGCAGGAATCAGTGGCGGTCTTTAATGCCGATGGAACCCTCGGGCCGTTCTCGCCTTTTGCAACGATTTTAAGCGATTGTGGCAGCCCAGAATCCACAAATTCGGCTAACTCCACCCTATTGACCGCCACTCTGACTCAACCTCTAGCCCCCGGTCGCGTCTATCAATATCAGCTGAACTTGACCGATATGGCGGGCAACTCATCTCAACTACCGCTGCTTAACCCGGCCACCGGTCAGCCGTTCCCGCCCGGCGGCGGAATTGTGTCATCTTTTATCCCGGCGCTCACTATTTTTAACCTTAATCAAAACCAATCCGCGTTTCCCAACACATACATCAATATCTCCGGGGTAGTCACCGATCTTGATCAGAACCAGACCATTACCGTTGCCGCCGATATTGCGGGCGTCACCAAATCAGTCACTTTCCCGTCTCCCATTGCCAACCAAGGCTTTACCTTTTCCTGGCAAGGTTCAGAATTGCCTTTAGGCGCTTACGGCAACGCGCCGGATTCGCTGGGCGGCATTACGATTACCGCCGATGACGGCGACCAATCCACGGCGGTGACATACCAAGGCGTGATTACTTCCCGGCCCGCGCCCACCAATATCACTAACGACGACATTACCTCTTTATACAACCAAACTTACTCCCGATTTGCCGGAGCTTTGTTCTTCAAAACCGGCACCCTGCCCAACCTGCGCGACCCAATCTCCCATAACTTGACTTTCACCAATCCGGCGGCCAATGATTATTATTGCTTGGACGACGGTTCGCACAAGCCTAACTCCGCTTGTACCAATCTAGCCGCTAACTCATTTACTGTCACAGGTGAAACGTCTACTCAATCGGCCCAGGTTTGGTACAAGGACATTACCGCTGCGACCAATTCCGCAACCGCTACTTATCCATTTATCGTCCAATTCTATGACCAGCCGGAAACCCTTGAGGAACTGCACCTTAATGATAGCGGCTGGTAACGGATATATCAAGCAAATTTTTACTGGCGGGTCAAAAAAAATATGGGGCGGCTAAATTGTTTTAGTCGCCACCTGGTTTGAAAATTAACCTTCAAAATTACCTAGACTGCCATAATCAAGCCCTATGCTTGTATAAACATTTGTGTCCAATACAAAGTGCCCCTGCCGTCCTTGGCGACCCCAACGCCTACTTGATTGTAAACCTGGTTCAGGATATTGGCCCTATGCCCCGCAGAATTCATCCATGACTGCATAACTGCCGTGGGCGAGGCCTGCCCCTTGGCTATATTCTCTGCGGCGGCGGTATAGTTGATGCCGAACGACATTATCATTTGAAACGGAGTGCCGTATGTCGGGGAATTGTGGTCAAAATAGCCGCGACTAATAAAATCCTGGGATTTGTATCTGGCGACACGGCTTAATTCCCAATTCTGTGCAAGCGCGGGTAAACCGGATTTTGACCTCTCGGCATTGACCAAACGAACTACTTCTGTTTCAAACGTCTTAAACCCATCCCCACTGGGTATCGTTATTTTTTGACCTGGGTATATCAAGGCGGGATTTTTGATCGAGGGGTTTGCCTTGACGTGTTTATCTATTCCAACTTTGTATTTTACTGCGATTTTCCGCATACTATCGCCAAGCATGGCGGTATTTCCAAAGAATGACATCATTTCATCTTCTTGTCTTAAATTAGTCGTTTTACTGCAATATATGAATGAACCCTGGGTTAAGTAACTGTGATGCGATCATGCCCATAAAACACAAAAAAGCGGCTGGATTGCTCCAACCGCTCGGGTTTGAAAATTAACTTACAATTAGTTTGGTTTATTCTTGTTTATACGGCGCATGACAATGCAGACACTCAGTCGCGTTATAGCTGGCAAACATCCGGCCACAAATCGGGTAGTCGTCATATTCGCCATAAGCGTAATCTTACTCCAGCAACGTTTCCGGGTGTTGCCAGTGTAATCCCATTGATGGGCCGCCCAACTACTATCATTCATTCGTCCCCCTCAAATAGAGTGATTTGACAGACGTCAACCGGTGGCGCTGCTTTGCCGCGTCTGGCTTTTAGTACGCCCAAATCCGGCGTTTGTGCGCGGCCAAAATCAACATCAAACCGAACTTCCTCCGCACTGCCAGCAGTCATTGTCTCGTCCACAATCCCGGACTTTTGGACTGGCTCGCTGCTGTTAGACAATGGCTCGCCAATCAATTTCTCCACTTGGCACATCGCCGCATAGGTTGGCTCCAGAGCACACTTAATCATTTCATCCTCTCTGGAGCGGGCCGAAGTCAGCCCGCAGTGCGCCCGCCAGACCCAGCCATACAGCAGATAAACCGGCGTGTACCAGCGTGACCATTCTTTTATGGCGATGGAATCGCCGTGAATAACCACCGCTGGGACACCGTAAAGCGCCAGTTGCAGGTAGGTCATGTGGACGCACTTTAAGTCAATGTCTACCGCCGTCACCACAAGCTGTGTGCAGTAATTGAGGTTGACCTTGGTCATCGCTTTACACATGCTTGTCACCATGACGCCGCTGCCGCAGGTTGGCTCACACATTGAAATATAGCCTTGTTCGGCGATTTCGCCTTGATAATCGTCCGCTCCACAGGTTATCATCGCCATCATGTCGGAAACGTGCTGAGGCGTGAAAAATTGCCCTTTGTATTTGTTATGTAGCTCTAACTCGTGATAAATCGGGCCAAGAACATCCTCCGGGCCAGTGGTCTGCGCCTTTTCCTCCAACGCTTCTACCAGGTGAGCAAACATATGAGGGAATAGCTCCTGCCGCCGCTTATCATACGAGTTAATCAGGTCAAGATACCGTTTTTCTCTTTCTTCCCGATGGGTGAAATCCACACTGTTAGAGATAGAAATAGCCGCTATCTCTAAAAAGTCATTAAAAACCTCATAAATGGCCTTGTTGTACGCGGCTTGCTTAATCAACTTGATAATCTCTTTTTGGTGGTCTACCTCTTTTGTCACCTCACTCATCCAACTCACCCGCTTTTTCCGGCTGAGCCTCATCATCGTCATCCTCTGCCTCGGCTCTCCGAAACATGGAATCAGCCCAGAATGCCAGGGTATCCCAGCATATTCCGACCTCCGCGTCGTGATTTTGCTCGACGTTTTCCAAAACTTCCATCGCCTGATCTTCGGTCAGATCGGGCCGGATTTCCAAAACATCCTCGACCGCCCACGTAATCGTAATCTGGCGCTTCTTTTTCATTGGCTCATCCCCATTTAGCTTAATCATTTCAATCTCCTGCCTTGTCAGCCCAATCGCCCCATTCAAAATCAGCCATAGGTGCCGCTGCGCTTCCGCCTCATCTTCAAATTGCTGCGCTTCGATATAGGCCAAGATGTTGCCAATCAACCGGCAAGCCGGGCCGCCCAGGTTGAAATGTTCAACTATGTAGTCATAAAATTCGCGCGCGTTCACGCTTCCGCGCCCCCTTTCCGTGCCTGCGCTGGGATGACCCAACCCTCCAGCAAGTACACTTTGCCAGGCAGCACATCCTCATCCACGCCGGGGCCTTTATTGACCAGCGCCATTCCAACGGTGACGCTATCCGGGCATTTTGCCAGCATCGCGTCATATAGCCGGTCGTAAATCTCCTTTGTGGTACGCACCAGCCGGGGATCAAGCGCATCAATGCCATTCCAACCCAACGCCCGGTAAAAATTGATCAGTACGTCCCCGGCCAAGTCTGCCGGGAGCAGGTCAATTTCCGGCGCGTCTACTGTTGCGAAAATTTTTTTCTCCTGTCTTGCCACCTCTTTTTCTCCTTCCCACTCATAGTGATGAAGCCTGATAAATCCAGCCGCCCCGCCCGTTATCTACCGCAAAATAAAAGCAGGGCTTATCCGGTTGCCCGTGATAAACCCTGCATAGCCTTTATTTTGCTGATAGTTAGTTTGGCTGTTAAAGCCGCCTTTACTAGCCGCCCATTCTCAGTCCCTCCTTGTCAAAGAGCTTTTTTGAAAATCAATTTCCAAACGAAGCGAAAATTATAGCGCTGATTTAAGGTTGGCGGGACAGGGAAAACATAAAGGGTTTGACTGTGGCCCTTTGATTTTGCCTCTTTTGAGCGTATCATCTTCAACCTTGTAAAGTAATTTTCAAGGCTCTTTACCAAAAGAAAAGATTGGAGATGGTTATGTGTTCCAAAATGACAGGTACATCACCTGTGGCGTCAGCGCCAAAATCCCTGTTGAGGTTCAAGTTATCCTCTGGGCGATGATCGACGACCTGCCAAGTAAAAAGGTAAAGGTTGACTATTTGCAGGTTTTCCGGCTTTCTGAGCAAACCGGGCGACAAAAAATTGTCCACACCCAGGAGCAGCCGAAATACCAGGCGGAAGTTCTTACCCACATTTATGAGCATGTGGTTGAGGCCAAGATTTTTGTCATTGATGACGGAGATCACTCAACTATGATGCTCGCGGCAGAATACTAGGGGTGGCGTCAATGGATCAAATCAAGCTGGACAAAGTAAAACAGGCGCTTTCACTCATGGACGACAGGTTTTGGGACTACGTTGTTGACCGCGCCTCGGCGCTGCAAGAGCAAACGCAGCAGTTAGCGGAGGCGATTGCGGATACATTTTCGTCCCTGGCCGCCGCCCAGCTTGAACTGCTGGAGGCTAGGGCCAAGGGTTTTAAGCAAATCAGCGAAAACGCGGACACATCATCGCTGGCGGAAATTATTAAAAACAACAAGTCGCTGTTGGAACCGATAGAAAATAGAAAGCTCCAAGCTGTCTCAGAGTTATCTAACCTATTTTCCGGTCTGGAGGTTATCATCGCCGAAATGGAGACGCTTGGTGAGTTTAAGGGAGGGAGAAAAAACGAGGGTCAAAGAAAAACCTCAGAAAATCACCCATGAGCAAGCCTTAGAGGTTATTGATACACGTAAGCTTCTGGGCTTGTTTTATTTTGCTGCCCCGACCGGGGTTTGGATCGGGATCGACAACCTAACCGGCAACGCCTGGACGGAGGAATTCCACCGTAAGCGAAAATGCCTTGCTTGGCTGCGGCATGAATTTGAGGTAGGTGATATGGATTGAAAGGCGAGGTCACGATCCAAAGCGCTATCGACGAATTGCAGAGAATGTTCAAATTTCTTAACGCTATTTATTTCAACAATGAGTTGGAGCGGCCAGTTATCACCATCTTGACCGATGTAACATCTGGAGCCTATGGGTGGATTTCTGTCAACAAAGTCTGGAGTAGCAAGGACAACGCCTGGTTTCGGGAAATCAACCTCTGTGCCGAATACCTTAACCGCGCGGTTGAACTGGTCATCACCACGCTTATGCACGAAATGGCGCATCTGTTAAATATACAGCGTGGAGTCCAGGATACCAGCCGCGCTGGGACGTACCATAATCGGGAGTTTCGCGACGTGGCCGAAGCAAGGGGCCTGATTGTAGAAAAAGACCCGAAATACGGCTATTGCGTGACCAAACCGTCGCTAGAATTTACTGAACTGGTCAAAAAGAACTGCCGGGCCGGGTGCTTTAAGTTGGAGCGGGCCAAAACCTACCGCGACGGCACGCCCAAAGTCACCAAAACCGGCAGCGACGGCAAGGAAAAGACCGTGACCCGGACTAAGCAGTCCTCGCGAAAATACATATGTCCAAAGTGCGGCCAAACTGTGAGGGCAACAAAAGATGTCAATGTCAAATGTGCTGACTGCGATCTGCTCATGGTAAAGCAAGAGTGAAAATTACTTTTCAAAATGGCCGGTGCTAGTCACCGGCTTTTTCATGCTTTTAATGCACTCAATTTCAACGTAAATCACAAAATCATCCAGACACCTATATTCTCATGTCCTTAAAATGATGGACGCACTTTATTCATTTGAAAGGATTGGTGGATAACATGAAGGTTTATGGGTACATCCGGGTTTCCAGCGCTGACCAAAACGAGGACAGGCAACTTGACGCCCTAGAAGCGCTGAAAATCCCTCGCGAACAAGTCTTTATGGACAAGCAGTCAGGTAAAGACTTTAACCGTCCGGCATATAAGGCACTGACAAAAAAACTCAAGGCTGGCGATCTGCTTTACGTCATTGACATTGAACGGCTCGGACGCAATTACGAAGAAATCTTAGACCAGTGGCGAATTCTGACAAAGGAAAAAGGTGTTGACATCGCTGTCATCGACATACCTTTGCTTGACACCCGCATTGGTAAAGATTTGATGGGGACATTTATCACTGACTTAATGCTACAAATTCTATCTTTTGTAGCCCAGAATGATCGCGAGAACATCCGAAAAAGGCAGGCCCAGGGCATCGCCGCCGCTAAAGCCAGGGGAGTCCGATTTGGCCGCCCTATCAAAAAACCGCCCAAGAATTTTGGTTCACTGGTTAGCCAGTGGGAGAGCGGGGATTTGTCAATAACAGAACTTTTGGATAGAACCGGCCTGAAAGCGGAAGCCACGTTTTATCGGCGATTGAGAGAATATAGGTTGGAAAAAACAAAATAAAGGAGCTATCAAAACGTGTACCTATTGATAGCTCCTTTTTCATCTTCATTTTATCTTGCTTTTACCTCAATGTCAAAACTTTTTTGGGAATATTTCGGGGAATTGATACAAAAATGTCCTCTTTTTGCAGCCTTAGAGTCATTATCAAAAAGTACACAATTTGATAATTGAACACAAAACCATCAATTATCAGGAAAATGTAGCTCTGCGAGCAAAAATATCCATCAAAGGAGGAATTGTGATTGGGACAGTTTCAGAGTAAAGGGTTGAAAGCACCATCGTTGTGTTTGGTATTGGTCGTCACAATTATGGCCGCATTTCTGCCAACCACTGCATTTGCTTATGACACCGGCGTAACGGGCGTTTCTCAAACTATAAGCGCCGGTGGCAAAGGTATGGTGATTAAATCAGATGGGAATCTCTGGGCTTGGGGATCGGATGATCAACTTGACGAAACGTCAGACGGTGTATTATCTCCCGTCGAGTTTCTGGACAATGTGAAGTCTGTTTCCTCGGGAGGCAACCATTCCCTGATGATTAAGAATGACGGCAGTCTCTGGGTTTGGGGGCTGAATATCTCCGGTCAGCTTGGCAACGGTGGCGGTGGAGACACGACGGTCCGGTGGCATAGCGTGTCCGGGGATACAGCGCCTGTCCAATCCGTTCCGGTGAAAATAATGGACGACGTGGCGGCGGTCTCCGCTGGAGATGCCGATTCCATGGCTATTAAAACCGACGGCAGCCTCTGGGCTTGGGGAGGTAATACAGACGGGCAGCTTGGCGACGGAACCACAGTGAATAAAAATACGCCAGTTGAAATAATGGACAATGTGAAAGCCGTAGCCGCCGGGTCGGGAGATACAACTGTGTTAAAAACAGACGGCAGCGTTTGGAGTTGGGGTGATAACGGTAACGGGTCGGTAGGCGACGGAACGACTGAAAAAAGATTATCTCCTGTCAAGATAATGGATGATGTGACGGCTATTTCAGCGGGGATGGCTATCAAAACCGACGGCAGCCTCTGGGCGTGGGGGTATAACGGATATGGTCAGCTTGGCGACGGAACAAATGAGGACAAATTGTCTCCTGTCAAGATAATGGATGATGTGGCGGCTGTTTCCGTTGGCGGCTGGGTTACAATGGCAATCAAAACTGATGGCAGCCTCTGGGCCTGGGGTTCAAATTACGGAGGGGCTCTCGGTAACGGGAACGGCGGTGGAACCCTAGGTGCATATGACCAGGGTATTGATAGCAACACGCCAATTAAGATCATGGACGGGGTAGAATCAGTTTCCTCAGGCAGAGGTTACACCTTAGCCTTAAAAACAGACGGTAGCGTCTGGGCTTGGGGAAGCGGTGGACTACTTGGTAATGGGACAACCGATAGTAGTTCAATCCCCGTTAAAATTATGGATGGTGCAATGATGCCCTCGCCAGGGACAACAGCGGCTACTCCGTCTCCCGCTCAACCGTCATCCTCACCTGATACCACACCACCTGTGGCTTCCGCTTCACCGACGCCAGCGGTCACTACCACCGCTGTCCCAACAGCCAGCCAGGTTCTAATCAATGGGAAAAGCGTAGCCTTTGACGCCTACAATATTGATGGGTACAACTATTTCAAGTTGCGCGACTTGGCCTATTCCTTAAATGGCACAGCCAAGCAGTTTGAAGTGGGCTGGGACGCCGCCAACAACGCCATTTCGTTGACTACCGGCAAAGCCTACACCGTGGCTGGCGGCGAGATGATCGGCAAAGGAGCCGGAAATCAAATAGCTACTCTGACAACCTCTAAAGTCTATTTGAACGGTCAGGAAGTGCAATTTACCGCCTATAACATCGGCGGAAACAATTACTTCAAGCTGCGCGACATCGGTCAAGCTATTGATTTTGGCGTTGGCTGGGACGCGGCTACTAACACCATTTCCATTGACACAAGTCAGGGATACCAGGAGTAAACAAGTATATTTTTCTTCAGGGTGCGGCAACGCGCCCTAATTTTTTGTCCTTATTCTTATTTTTTCATGAGGATTGTTAACTGTTTTAACAAAAATGATAAAGGAAGTCTTGTCATTGAAAAAAAAGAGGCATAGAACAATGATTTTGATGGCCTGGCTGGTGCTGCCACTCTGTATCGTTACTGGCGGCCATACCGCTTGGGCCAGCATGGACATGATGACTGACCAAGCAGACACTCAAACCGCCGCCGAGACGGCGCTTAACGGATTTTTCAATAATCTAAACGGGAACTTCGATGTCACGCCAAAATTCGGTTTGACAAAAGACGACCTGATTGCGGCCACGCCGCAGTTCGTTTTCACGAAAACTAAATCGGGAACGCAAGTCACCCAAACGGGTGATTTCATCCTCTATTTTAACTTGATGGATGAACCTGGTGAGCAAGGCAATTACACCTTTGCTCAATACATACTGGCTGGGATAAACAGCGGCAACTGCTTGCTTTTTCTCAAAGCCGAAGCTATAGGCAACACCCAGGATGTAAACATGGTATTTGCGGACGCCAATGGGACGGTCATATACAACAACGAGCACACTTTCGCCGGTAGATCGTCATCTGTCCGCCCAGGAGCGCCGTTAACCGACCCGATCAAGCAAACCATTGGCGCGGCTCTCCAAGTTAACAGTCTAAGGCTAGATGTGCCGGTGATATGCCAAAAACCAGAGGGAAAATCGGCCTGTGAGATCACTTCCTGGACGATGATGGCTCAATACGCCGGTGCAGCCATAGACAAGTTGTCTGCAATCAGCGAAATGCCGCGCAATGGATCAGACCCAAACCAGGGATTTGTTGGCGATCCTTACTCTTGGTACGGTTATACTATCTACCCACCCGCTCTCAAAAACATGACTGTCAAATATTGCGGATCATTCGTAAATTTGACCGGCTGCGGGCTAACGGGCTTGGTGGCTCACCTAATTGAGGGAGCGCCGGTTGTGGTGTGGGTCAACCAAATGATACCCGGCATGAAAAACCACGCAATCTGTCTGATCGGCTTTGACGGCGAGGGGTTTTTCTATAATGACCCTTGGACCGGCACCAGCGGCCATATCTCATACACAGAATTTTATCGTGTTTGGGACACCGATTTCAAAAGCAGTTATGGAGTAGCGGAGTTGGCTATGTCCTATTTGCCGACCACGGCTCTAGTTGCTAGGAAATAACAATCTATAATATTCTTCACGGAAGGCACAAGCAGGTTCGTAATAACCAGCTTGTGCCTTTTTGAATCAGTGCCTGACAATCCCCCGGTTTAAGCTATGCGCTTTATGTAATACGGCGCTTTTTTCGCCCGGCAGAAGCCATACGGTGTCAGCAGCACAATATCTTTCAGCGTCGCAAATTCCTCCGGCTTTATGACGCGCCGATCCTCGCTTGTCACGTTGCGGCTGCTGCCTTTCACAGTGTCGGTGTCCTCGCCGTCAAAGCTCTGGCCGTGGCTAACCCGCGCCCGCTCATATGTCCCCACTAGGCGGCTGAAATATTCCTGCGTTTCTGCGTCCGTGGCGTTCAAAATGGCTTTATATGAGCAGTTATCGGCGATAACCTTGCGTTGATCCCGCCCGTAAATCCCGTCAAGCTGCGCCAAGCTCTGTGCAATCAAGCAGATGGTGATTTTTTTACTCCGCAAAGTTGCCAGACCGTTGACAGCTTCTACTTTACCTAGCCGGGGGAATTCGTCCAACAAAAAAAGAACCGGTGTGGCCTGCGCGTCCTCCCGGCGCTCAAAATGTTTCATAAACTGATTGACAATCAAAGTGATCAGCGGTTTCCACTGATCAAGTCGGTCCTCCGGGATTTGCAGAAAAACATCAAATCCTTTCTCCAGGTCAAACGGCGTGACGATCTTTTTTCGGGTCAGGCAGTCCTTAATCGCCGGGTCTGTAGCAAAAACGATGATGTGGTTGCTGATCTCTGCAAAAATACCGACCAAGGTTTTCAAGTCCATGCCGGTGAACTGGCTGACAAAAAGCCGGGCGTCCTCTGATTCGCTCTCCCCTATCTCGCTTATAAGCTCTGCGACGGACGTTGACTGCACCATAATCATTATTTCGGTAAATGAGTATCCAAGATGAAAAAAGTGCAATATTGCGCCGGTTAAGAGGTTCTGTGCCCCATCCACCCAGAACGGGTCTTTCACTTCGTGCGGCTTCGGGATGATGGCGAACACGATTTCCCGTGCGTCCTGCACGACATTTTGGCTGCGGATCAGCAAAAAAAACGGATCATACCCGTATGTCCCTCTGTCGAGCGGGTTGCAAACCTTGGCTGCCGGTCGATGGTTGCTCGTGGCCTTGACGATCTCCCCCTTGATGTCGATAGCAAAAATCCGCTGCTGCCAGGCCATGATTGAGGGAATAGCTAGGCACGAGCTTTTACCGCTGCCGGGGCCTCCAACGACGAGGATATGCCCGTCCTCTGTTTCCCGTTTCGCCAAATAAAACCGGCATTTCTGTCCGAATACAAAGCCTGTTGGACTGTCCGCCAACAGCTTTTCCGGCGGCTTGTGACCGAGTTTGCCTCGCTCAGGGTTAATAAAGTCGGCTACCAAGTCGTAAAGATGGTATAAAAACATATTGATCTGAAAATTGAAAGTTAATATTCAAATTATTATCTTCGGCTGCGTTCTCTCTCCTGTCCCCTATCACGTTCTTGTCCAGTCAGTTTCTTTAAGCGGTTCTCAGCTTCCGTTGCCGCCATCCGGTCGGCCATGCTACGATCATGGGTATTTTTCTCTCTGTCCCGCTGAGGTTTATCCCGGTCCGGTCCGGCTTTTTCATATAGCTGCGTATAACTGCGCTCTAATTCTCTCTGCTGTTGGAGAAGCCGCTCTATATCGGGCTGTTCCAACAGTTGCAGCTTTATTTCTGCCTGATTGCGCGTCAACTCGTCAAACCTGTCCCCAATCCGCTCCATATGCTCGATCCCGTAGTCGTTTTTCAGGGATCGTGCAGCTTGTTCTCTGGAGAGCGTCAGCTTGTCGATCCGGTCGTCCAACTGTCGCCGGTCCTGTACGGCGTAGAACGGCAAATTGTCCCGCTGCTCTTTTAGCCGGTTCATTTCCTCGCTAAAACTGCCTACATTACCCGTAATTTCGGCCAAATCCTCGCGTTTGCTGTCATAGGCGCGTAACTGTGCTTTAAGGTCGTTCGCCAGCCGTTTTTGACGCCTAATCTCAATTTCCAAATCAATATATTTCTGCTTGATGTCATCAAGCGTTAGCGGTTGCGGAGCCACTATTTCCGGCTGTCGGGAAGTTTCCCGCTCCGAGGCGGGCGTTGTTTGAGCAGCAGACGGCGCTTCGTAGATGGTGGTGCGTTCTTTGGATGGTTGCATAGCTTGTTCTTGCGCCGCTTGTTCCAGGTCCCTAACTTCGGCCCTTAGCGCAATAATTTCCGCATTCCGCTGTCTGATCCCCCGGTTGATGTCGCCTAATTCGCTGCGCTCACCGCGCTTTTCCATCTGATTTGCGGTCTTGCCAATATGAACAGTCGGTTCCAATAAAATGCTCTGATCGTGATAGCTTTTATTGGTAAAGCGCCGGTCAGTTTGGAACCGTTCCAGCTCACGGTTGCAGGCGTTCGCCCAGGCTTCGTGCCAGCGCTCGGCGTTGCCTTTATCATCCCAGTTGGTCAGGGAGATTTTGCGAGTTTTGAAGTCGCCGCTTGGAAGCGGGATTCGCTCGCCATAATCATTTAACACGTACTCCCGTTTTGACTTCAAGCCCCAATTCCCGTCCGGCTCCAGGGGCCGCATGGTCAGTAAAATGTGGGCGTGCGGGTTGCCGTCGCCCTTATCGTGGATAGCAACATCGGCGCACATTCCGTGATTGACAAACTGCTCCCGCACATGAGCGCGGACAAGCCGAATTTGCGTTTGGCGGTCAAGCTCGACTGGCAGGGAAAATTCCACATCCCGCGCCAGTTGCGAGTTGCTGGCCTTTTCGATTTTCTCTACCGAGTTCCACAAGGTTTCACGGTCACGGAAAGTAATCGGAGCGTTAGACGGCAATAAAATATCTGTAAAGACCACTCCCCGGCGTCGAGTATAATCGTGGGTGATCCCGTCATATTGGTTATGCAGTTTTTCCCCGGCGCGGTAGGCTGCCGCCGCTACCGCCGACCGGCCTTTGCTGCGCTGGACGACTTTGGCATGTTGGTGGATGACTTCCATAAAATATCACCTATTTCCCCCGGCCACGGCCTTGCTCTTTTTGCTGTCCTTTGGTTTTTATCGGTTCCTCCAGCCTCTTTAGCTGGCTCTCCGCTCTGGCTATCGCCATCCGGTCGGCCAGGCTCATGTTCTTTGCGGATTTTTTACCGTGATCTTGTTTTTCTTTTGGGCTTTTTGCTGAATCTTTTTTTTCGTCTCTCTTGGCAGCAGACCGCTTATCCGCTGCCTCATTTTGACGAGCGGATTGATATTGTTGCCCCATTTCCTGTTGCTGCGTTTGTAGCTGCCTCGTATCCGGTATTTGGTCGCGCTGAACGATTAATTGGGTTCGTTGCCGATCAATCTCCTGCCATTGGGCTGGAATGTAGTCCGGCTTGATCCGGTAATCTCTTTTAAGGGCTTCCACAGTCTGTTCCCGCTCGGTTTTCGCCGCCATGATCCTTTCATTGAAGTTACGCCTCTCCCTTATTGAGAACAGGCCGATGTTCCCGCGCTGTTTTTGTAGCGTTTCAATTTGCCCTTCAAGTTTTCCTAACTGTTCAGCCCGCTCGTTTAAGTGCCATTGCTGGGTCGCCAATCGTGAAATTTCGTCGCTGATATTTCTATGCGCAGTTTGTACGTGAGCGATTTCCAGTTCCATTTGTATAAACCGTTCCCGCAGTTGGGCGCTGGTTGGCGCTTCCCATAAAATTTCCGGCAAGCCACACCCCGCCTTTCATTTATTTTTTTCCTGTTCCGCCGCTCTTTACGCCGCCGCAGGCGGTCAGCCCTCCGCAGGAGCGCACAGGTTCATACACGCGAAGCGTGTATCTGTGCGCACTTTGTGATTTGGGCTGCCGGTCGCTTTAGCATTTGGCGGCGCTGACAAATCCGCTGCTACATTCTATGCAACAATGTGAAGTGAGTTTCATATAATACAAAAGATAAAAGAAAAATGGGATGGTTGACTTATGGCAAATAACCCTACTGACCGGCTTCAAAAAATTCGAGAGAGAAAAGCCCAGCTTGAAAAACAGGAAAAAACAATTCTGGACAGGGAAAAAGAAAAAGCACGTAAGTTGGATACGCGCCGGAAAATTATAGTTGGTGGGATTTTTCTTAAATACTTCCCGGAATTTCAGACTTTGGAGCCACTAAAGACAGAGAAAGAAAATGAGGCGATATTTGCCCCGCTGGCTAATTTTTTGTCGGCGCTGGCAAGAGATAAAAAGATGGTTGAATGGTTGAAACAACAATCATAGCTAAAGAAAAATCCTTGCGAAGTTTATAGAATTATCCTATAATTTGTTTCATGTACTAAAGAAGATTAAGTGGGCTGGGATTTATTGTGAGAAGAGTGAAAAGGGTTGCTAATAAGACAAAAAAGTTTGCTCGACTGACTATGTTTATGAAACACCCAATTATAAGTTCTATCATAACAATAGGGACATTTATATTTGCAATAATGGCGGGCATACCAGAGATTCAATCGTTTTCCTCATATATCACTGAAAGCTCACATAGAGTTGAAAATATTGCGCATATTGATCTTGGAATGAGCAAATCACATGTTGAAAAGTTATTGGGCAGTGACCCAACATATGAATCCGCTGTTTTAGATAACAAGTATCTTTACTGTTATTATGATTATGGCAAATATACCGTTACGGCCTATTTTGAAAATAATGTTACGCTTGTTTGTTATATTGTTGTTCTTAAAAACCCTAGCTGTACTATCTCAATTACATTAAAAGGTGCTACTGATGACATTGGTGGAGTGGTAAATTTAGGCGGAATGTCTTTTTCTGTAATTGCATCACTTGATGAATGGTATGCGCCTTTTAGGTTAAGTAGTTCTTTTAATTCTGCTCCTTTTCGTTTTTATAATGAGTTATATGCAACTGCTACACCATTTGACTATCCAAAATATTACTTAGCTGGTCTTACATATAACGGATATGGACAAGATCAATTTCAGAATAATTTACCATATAGTCTCAGGAGTGACCCTAATATTGTTTCTGACCCAGATATTTTTTTTAGACAATGGGCTCGGGTAAATATAGAAAATGAATCATCAACTGATTATTATGACGTAGATGATAAAACTAGAGAAGAATGGTTTACATCAGATGATTATCAAGGGCAGATAAATGATTGGCTATCATTGGAAGATGTGGCGGAATTTCGTGATAATACTAAGCCAAATTATTTTGGGGTGATGGCCGATGTTGATTTACAGCTGAGAGAATACATCATCAATGATCCAGTTGGCGGTACCACAGGATAAACTTGATAAATGAGAGCGGAAAAAGCCGCCCTTATCTTGTAAGGAGCGGCTTCGCTTTTATAATTGTTAATGCGGATTTAATTACCCTGGTCAATGACGTCAATTTCATCGGCCAACCCAACAGCGCTTGTTAATCCTGATGGTTGACTGTCGGATGGCTCATAAAGATGAGCGATAACCTTAACAGAACTGCCTAAATCAATGTCCAATGCTCTACCGCCGGTACCCGTTCGACGAACTGAAGTATGGTTTTTAAGTAGTTCTTCAGACACAAAGAACGATAATACTGATGGATTGGAATTTGGGACAGAGATAGTAAACCAGCTTGGATTACCGTTTTTGGCATCATCCAGGTTGGCAATAGCTATCACTTTACCATAGAATTCAACTGTCGAAGTAGTAAAGTTTTCTCTGACCATGATGTGAGGGGTTCCAGAGGCGCTGGATTTCGTTCCAGAGCAAGCAGTTGTGGCAAGCAAGATTATCAAAAGCATGAACCCAAGCATTTTTTTCATCATAAATAATTCCTCCCCGAATAAACCTCATAGGTTATTATTTTAGGTAGCTTTTCATGCCCCCTAGCGATGTCCGAATAATCAGTCATCTTTAGGGAGCGTGAATAAGTACATAAACTATGTAATGCAGGGCAGGAAAAGAAATGACATAATCTATGATTAACAATTTATAAAAGAACCTTTGCAATGATAAATAATAGAATTTTAGGTTGTTATTTATTTTGACAAAGGAACGCATTATAGCATAATATAGGCTATTGTCAAATAAGCATATTCTTAAACTTGAATATAAACGGCTCGCTCCCCGGGAACCCAACAATGGCCTCCCCTATCCCCAACCGGGATATATCCCAATCCTCGACCACATTGGCGACACGGGAGCTTTCGGTGAGGCCCTTTGATTGCACCGCCGGTAAAAAGGCTTCGATCTTCCGGTTGTTGCCAAAAACGCCCTGCACATAGCGCCGGGACGTCTCGTCATTCAGGCGGAATCCAATTAGGGTGGAGAAGCCGGACAAAATGCTCTCCGCTCGATATTTGCCGTAGATTTCATAAAGCTGGGAAACATTTTGCACGCCGATGATTAGCTTCAATCCCAGTCCACGCCCAAAGTTTACCGCATCGTCGATGTGCTGCAAATTCGGGACCAGCTTAAATTCATCGCAGATCAAAAAGACATTGCCACTTTTGGCTTTGCGCGACAGCGCCTCTTTGATCGCCATATCGAACAGCAACCGATAAATTGGTGTCAGGGTATTGCCGATCCCCAAATCATACTCGATAAAAATGCTGCGCCCGCCTTTCTCCCTGACCAACTGGCGCATGGAGACATTCCCCTCCTGGGCGAAATTACCGATAAAAATCTCCCTGACCAAAAGCTGCAACTCTGAAAAAATCCCATAAGCCAGGGAATCACTGCCGGATAGGTAACTGGCAATGCCTTTCAAATCAGGTTCTTCCTCCAAAAATGTCCGCAGTACATCCGGTGTGCAGTCGTCAAAAAACTGCCGCAGCGTTTTGCTGTTTTTAGCTTCGTCTCCCCTGAAAAATAAATGGAGCACCCCAGCGAACAAATCCTTTGCCGCATTGGGGAAAAACGGCTCTTTGGCGGCCTTGATTTTCTCGAAAAACAAACTTTTGGCGACTTCGTTGATATTTTCATCAAGCTGGCCTTTGTCGATCTCGTTAAAGATGTTCCAGTAGTCTTTTTGTCTCTCCGGCTCGTTGCTGATCACCACATCCCCCGCTTGCGCGAAACGGTCCCGGAATTCGCCCTTGCTGTCAAAAACGATCAGCACGTCGGTTTTGCCTAACTGGCGCTTGATCTGGTCGATAAGCTGAAAAATCGCCGTGGTCTTGCCCGTGCCGATGCTCCCCAAAAAGGCCAGGTGCTTGCTTAACAAGCTATCATCAAAACCGACTGAGGCTTGCTCGCCGATGAATCTGTATTTATCCCTGCCAAAAGCGTCAGACGGCGGCATTTCCAGCAGTCTATTGCCCTCGCAGACCTTGCTGCTCTGTTTCATGTAAACCCCTCTTTTCAGGCATTTCGGTGGCTACAAGAAATATATGCGTTGGTGAGCGCATATATTTAATAAACTGGAGACGTGACCCAAAACGAGAAAAGAGGTGTTTTTGTTGGAAAAAGCAATAAAAAAGGCATTTGGCGCTAAATTGGGCTGGGGATTGGTCACAATCGGCCTTTCCGTCGCTTGGTTCTTCGCGGGCCAGGAGCGGATGTTCGCCGATTATGTGCCCCTTATTCTTGCCATAATTTTGTCGCTGGGATTTCTGGGCGTCTGGGCTTATTTCAAGCTGTTCTTCTCCCCTATCATCCAATTCATTATCACCGCCGCGCTGTGCGCCCTGGCCGCCGTCGCCGGTCAAGAATGGTTGTTTGGCGATTTATGGTACTTCTACGGAATGCTCGCGGGCGTCATTCTTATCGGCGTTTTTATAGTGGTAGTGATCGTTCAAAACGCCAACTGGTTATCAAAGGCTGCAAAGCCTACCGTGATGACAGCGCCTGACGAGATTAAGTCCGACCGGTCATACTTCAAAACTTCCCTCTCCCCTGCCAAGCTCACCTATACCGGTGGCTACACCTTTGCCGCCTCCGGGATTCAATTAGCCGAGGAAGCCGATTCGGATGAGGGGTTAATCGCCGCCGAGCAGGAAGTCCGCACCTATGAATGCACCAGGCTCAGATTTCCCAAATGTATCGGGCTTTTGACCGTCACCAACCGCCGAATCATCTTTCACGGCGTGGACCGGCGGCGGCGTAGCCGGATCGTTAACGAAATCAAACTTGACGGCGTCAATGGCCTCCACTCTTTCTACGGTCATCGACTGTCACTCTGGCGGCTAATCCTGGGAGTCTTGGCGCTGTTGGTCGGTATAGCTTTCTTTAAGCTGGACTGGGGATTTTTCCGCTCTTTAACGATAGTCGGAGGCATTATTTTCCTGCTGATCGGGGTCTTTTTTCTCTGGAAGTGTTACGTCCGCGTGTTTTTTCTTAAAATCTTTGCCGCCCAAACCAGTTCGCCGATTGAGATAGGCCAGGGGTATGGCAGTCTGGGCGGCAACAATGCCCTCTTTAGCATGAGAGCCGCGCCCACGGCTCAAACCGACGCCATGATGCTGGAGTTAGGCGCGATGGTCAGCGACTTGCAGGTTAAGGGTGATGAGGCGATTGCCAAATGGCGGCACAAATAATCATAGGGAGCGATGAAAATGAAAAAGTCATTGTTGATAGTTGTGGCGGTGATGCTGATGGTAAGCCTCTTGTCCTCTTGCCGGGCCGTTGGCGAACTGTCTGGTCAAGGTCAAACCCAGACCCAGACCCAGGCTTCAGCGCCATCCTCAAATAACAACAGCCAAGCGAACTCCCAGTCGCAAGATACTGAGGGCAGCCAATCAACTACGGCCCCACCAACTCCTGAGCCTACAATAGCGACGGTTGCGCCTGAATCATCATCCACAGTAACTCCAGAGCCACCAAGCCCATCATTTGATTATGAATTAGGCAATTATTACCAGAGCCTCAGCGATGCCGACCGGACACTTGCCACAATACCCGACGAAGCACCGAGCGGGTATTATTATGTTGTCGAGTATTGGTTCCCCAAGAGTGACAATTGGCAAATGACTTATCGTTACATCGGCCACACCAAGCCGGATATTGATTACTCTGCTGCTGAGGGCAGTTGGTGGTTCGATTTTAGATACGCTGACACCGAAAAAACCAACGACGATTTTATCGCAAAAAAGGCACCGGCTGACACATTTATTATTGTCGGTGACGATTTAAGGGCAGCATTTAAGGATTATTTGAACAATTAATTTCATCTATAGTATGTTATCCTGATAAAATGTGGACGCGCTGTATACGATTATATTTTATTAAAGTGAATATTTTATTCTGCGGAGTAATTTATTCTTCGCAATATGTCACATAGTGCGCGGTCATTCTTATTTTGTTTTGTTGAATAAATTATTCTGGATAATACTTTATGAAACTGAATTCTTTATGAATCTGCTTATTGTATTGAGCGCCGTAAAATGTTATAAGGAATAGAGTGTGATTTATCTTAACTTATTATTTTACGCGGCGCGATAAAAATATAGAACTGAATAAATATGAGAAAAACCTGTATTATTTCCGACAAAGGCGGGGACACCAAAAGCACCACGACCAACGCCGCCGCGACGGGCATTAACTACCTCGGCAAAAAAATTGGGAATAAAGATAAGAACTATAAAGCTCTGGCCGTGACGATGGAGCCGTCCGGACACTTGCCTTATTTTTTCGGCCTGGATTCGGAAGTTTACCCCACGGTATACCATGTCGCCAAAGGGGAAATCTCTTTTTCAGATGCGATTCAACACACCGATAGGGGAGACATCCTCAATGGCAACGCATGGGTCAATGGTATTGATACGCTTTGGAAAACGACAGATGAAAAACAGCGCGTTTTTTGCGCTCTCCGGGATGGCCTGAATGAAGTACAAGACCAGTACAGCCACGTTTTTATTGATTGTAAGCCATTGACCGGCGGGACGCTGACCATCCAGTCTTTAATCGCATGTGATGACGTGATTATCCCCATGAAAGCCAGCGCCGCCAGCCTGAAATCCTTGATGATCCTATACAAGGCTATTGGGGAGATTAAGGCGGCGTATAACCCCAATATCAGGGTAGCGGGCGTGTTAATAACCAGATTCAAATACACCAGTTATGAAAAAGGGATCATACAAAACTTAAATATCTGGGCCAAAATCAACAACACCAAGGTTTACAAGGCATTTGTCCCTGACGGGATAGGTATAGAAGAAGCGCAGGGGTCTCAGCAGAACATCTATGAGTACAAGTATGGGTTTGGCAAGGACAAGCCCGCTAACGCCTATCTGGAGTTTCTGAAAGAGTACCTGAAAGAAGAAGGGAACTGAAATGTCGGACAAAAACAAATTTAGCACAGCGGGTATAAGCCTTTTGGGACTGGACACCTCACCCAGTGAGCAGGACAGAGATAAACAAGCCACAGTCAGTGTAGCGCCAAAAAGAGGTAAGGATTCGACTGATCAAGATAAAACTATCCCGCAAGTTAAACCTGGTATAGCAAAAGTCACAAAAGACGAGCTGAAAGAGCAAATTTTAGTCAAAACCACGGTCGAATTATCAGCGGAAAACAATCAATTCATCGAGAATATCAAACTTATTGAGGGCTGCTCGACCAAGATAGCCTTAAACAATCTTGTGGATGAATTTAGAGAGAGTAGAGGACAGGCGTTGAATCAAGCCCTGGAGATATTTCGCCAGGGTCAGAGAGCCTGGAAAAAGGCAGAGTGACTTTTTGGCGGGTCAGGAGAAAAAAGCAAAAATAATATTGACGCCACTGTGACGTTTAGAAAGGCAAAATGAGGAAAAGTCTCAAAAATTACACCACTGAAATAAAAGTTGAAAAATCCATTATGGAAATTCAGGAAATCCTGGCGGTTCACGGGGCGGAAAAAATCATGTTTGATTATGACAAAGGCAAACCCGTTGGCCTATCCTTTTTGGTATCAGGGCCGCATGGACCCATACCAGTAAAGCTCCCCGCCCGGATAGAAAATGTCCAAAAAATCATGGAAGAGGGCGCTGCCTCTTTAGGCAGTCATAGAAACGATTTCCTCCGGAACACTGATAAAATCGCTTGGCGCAACATAAAGGATTGGGTTGACGCTCAAATGGCTCTTGTTGAGACGGAAATGGTCACGATGTCTGAGGCGTTTATGCCATATGTTGTCATGGGTGATCAGACTTTATATGAGCGATTTGCAAGCGGACAGCTTCGGCTAGGGCCAGGAGAAAAATAATTTATCGGTATACAAAACGGTATCATTATGGTATACTAGACATATGCTAGAAACATATTTCAATTCAAGATCGCAGGTGGATAAAGTGGGAAGTGTAAATTTTGTCTCCTTTAGGGAGCTACGCACTTCGACGGGCAAGATCGAGGGGATGCTGGCTGACGATAACAAAATTATCGTAACCGGTAAAGGTAAGCCCAAAGCCTTAATGATCCAGATAAACGAAAATAACTTTGAAGAAACTCTAGCCCTGATGAATCGGATTAAGCTTGAACAAGCCATTGATAACATACGCCTGACCGCCCAGCAAAATGGCGCGTCAGAGATGACCTTGGATGAAATTAACGCTGAAATCGCCGAAGCTCGTAAAGAGAGACAAGAGAGCTTGGCGCTTGGTACAAACAATGCTTGATGTTGTCATTGATACAAATATCCTAGTATCTGGTCTACTGTCGCCTTACGGCAACCCAGCGCAAGTGGTCAATGCCTTAAAGAGCGGCCGAATTCACATTTATTACAATACCGAAATACTGGCCGAATACCGAGATGTCTTGTCCCGAAGCCGGTTGGGACTACATCCCCCAGATGTAAAAAATCTGTTGGAAACAATCGCGGCTGCCGGTTCGGTAATTATTCCGCAGGTAAGCCTTATAGTTATGCCAGACAAGAGCGACCGCATTTTTTACGACACTGCGCGGGAAAGCGGCGGATTGCTGGTAACTGGCAACACTAAGCATTACCCTGCCGAACCATTTATTGTTACACCGGCTCAGTTTGTTGAGATAATCAAAAGGGGAGTTTAGGCTTCTATTCCAGCGACTTTTTTGTTTCGCACAACATTTCGTTCCAGTCTTTATACCAGCTTAGAGGGCGGCGCACTTTGGTCTGCGGATAAGCCGCCTTAATATGCTCAATAAATTCCTGCCCGGCTGCATCATTATCCACGCACAAAACCGGGACGGCCTGGGTGCCAGCGGCTTTTAGGGCACGATCAAAGATATTTGCTTTCAGCCCGGTTAATGATACCAACTGACAGCCCGCCAAGGTTTTATTTTTCTGCCGCTGTATGTCTATAAAAGATAGTAAATCAATGGCGCTCTCAAAAAAGAGGACATATTGCACCGGCTCACCAAATTGCAGCGTAAAGCCGTACCCGTAGGCACTGCCCTCCTTAATCCCCTTAAACCGGCTGCCGGTTAACGTCCCCACTATCTCCGCCCCCACGATTTGCCGGTGCTCGTCATAAAAAGGGAACAGGGCGTTGTACATTTCTCTGGGTTCACCGGTCATTTTATCCGTGTATGGAACAATTTCCTGAAATAAGTACCGGTTGGCAATCAGGTACTCAACAATGGGGCGGTCTATTTTCCGTGTATCACACAGATATTTGATTACGTGGTCCATATCCGGCGATAAGTTGAGTTTCTCAATATCAAAATTGGCTGTTTGGGGCGGCTCAGGCCGGGCAAGGTGACTTTTCCCCGTTAATTCGGCCACTGCGTCGGTAAATGTCAAGTTATTAAGGCCGATCTCATCCAAGTATTTAGTCAGAAAATCTACCGAATTGCCCTTTGCGCCCCGGCTGTTCCAGAAAAAAGCGTTTTTGGTGAAAACCAAGCTGTCGTGCTCCCGATGCCGGTAGCGGCTGCCGTCTTTGACCAGCGGGACACCCAAACTGATCAAATATTCGGCTAGATTAGTCTGCCGCGCCTCTTGGATTTGCTCTGGCGAATATCGTTCTATACTCATGGTTTTCTTGGTTTCCTCAACGCTTTATTATTTTAGTCTATGCGTCCGGGCAAGCCAGCATTATAACCTCTGCTTTCAAATCTTCAATGATTCTTTCCACATCACCCCAAAAATAAGGAAAAGGTTGGTTAATCTCCATTTTGTCCTTTCTATACAACAAAATTGATGCTGGCACAGGCCCG
>Ga0123354_10000813_pt1 | contig 34251 bp, 26 predicted proteins | sample TergutLab28metaG_2_FD_97872 | JGI IMG/M metagenome (GOLD analysis project Ga0123354, IMG submission 97872) | Labiotermes labralis P4 segment gut microbial communities from Petit-Saut dam, French Guiana - Lab288 P4 | ecosystem: Host-associated > Arthropoda: Insects > Digestive system > Gut ... | reverse complement strand
GAGTGGACCCCGTTCCAGACCCACTACTACTCAGAAAATCTGGTAGCGCCGGGGATCGAACCCGGGACCTCTGTATCTGTAGCCAGAAACTCTGACCACTAGACCACAGAGGCGGTCGAAATCTATCCCATATAAATAAAAATTCAGGCGGATGTACAATTTCTCATAAAATTTTCCAGGAAAAAATTGCCGTGACAATCATTTACATCCATTAGGACAGACGGGCATAGCGAATGTAACAGTCGGTCCGCATAAACGCGAAAGTGCCTATAAAGAATACAGAGAAAGAGCACTCCGAGTCGCGACCAAAAATTGTACCGCAATACTGTCACGTTGCATTACCAGCCGGGTTTGGAAAAGTCTCATGATATTTTGGTGCGTTCCTCGCGAAACACATTGCAGGACAAAATCACGACATGGAGATAAGTAATAAACCCTCTGAAAGAGTGGAACAGTTCAAATATTTGGGAACAACCCTAACGTATCTCAATTACGTTCATAAAGAAATTAAAACCATACTGAACTCAGGGAAAGCTTGCTATCATTCGGTGAAGGATCTTTAGTCTTTTGGTTTGCTATCCAAAAATTTAAAGATTATTCTCAAATAACTTTAGCCTACGTTTCTCTCTCAACGTGAGAGAACAAGTTTCACACCCATACAAAACAAAAGGCAAAATTATAGTTCAGTATACCTTAATCTCTATATTTTTGGACCCTTCACCACAAACTGAAGCAAAAAATAAACGCAGTCAACGCATCGGTGCGTTTATATCGTGGACCAGCGGTACGAGACATAGCGGAACGCGCATGATTATTCGCAGGATCGTCATTCACAGTCTTGCGGCGTGTCTCCGCAACGTTTGCACTCTGTAGTCGCACACCTGTGCGGACGGAGACAGACTGGACATCTGCACAGACCTTCGGCAACAATCTGAACCGGACGGCAACTTCGTGCATTAATAACGGAGGGCTATGGGACGCGGGTATGGGGCACAGTGACGTCGAAACGAATCTGCAGTCTCCAGCACGACAGTCAAAATCATCCCCAAGACCGCAACAAGCTTGACACAGCAGAGCGAGGCTGAAGAAAACATTGACTGTTTTCATTTTTAAATAACACCATGACCGTGCTTAAGCTGATTCGACATGGTGATGAAATCAACAAATGCATATGTGTGTGTGTATGTGTATATACATACACATACACACACACACTATTATATGCTTCTTACATACCTAGTACAACTTATACACGTTTCGGCCATGATTATGGCCATCCTCAGGGAGGTGCATTACAAAGGATATACAGTGGGGTATGCTACAACGAACAGTTTTTATCAATAAAATCAGGATTCTACAACGAACGCGAAGGCATACTATCGGCCGACATAGCACGCGCGTGCGCATGACGTTTCGGGCCTTCCCCCTTTGAAAAGAGCGTCAGTCGTCGTCTTTGTTATGGATTGTAAGGTTCAGTTATCAGTTTAGTTCAGTATAAAAGTTAAATAAATCAGTTTTATATTATTTTTACACATATTTTTGATTTTGTATTATATTTTTCCTGTTTAAAAGGTTTTGTTGGATAGTAACTTTGCTCTAGGCTGTGGGCCTGGAACGGATTACCCCTAAATACATATATTTCAATGTATGCTATAACGAACGAGGTTCTACAGCCAATTACGTTCGTCCTAACATACCCCACTGCACACCTATTTAAAAAAAACCTTGGAACCGATGTATAAATGTAAGATACTAAGATTTAAAATGTATATTAAAATATAAAATACAGATGTAATTAAATTTTTATCTGTATTTTGTTTTATCCGCACTTTATATCTTAATATATATTTGAAAACCTGGCACCTTAGACTTGTGCACCGGTTCAAAAGGTTTTCATAACACATCCTCCCTGAGGATGGCCCCAAGCGTGGCCGAAACATGTAGGAGGCACACTATGTGTATAGTATAACATACGATACTGTTGTAAACGTTTTCAGTCGGTACAGAGACTCGTTACGGGCTGAACGGTCTGGTGATCGAATCCCGGTGGGGGGCGAGATTTTGCGCACCCGTCCATACCGCCCTGGGGCCCACCCAGCCTCCTATATAATGGGTACCGGTTCTCTCCCGGGGGTAAAGCGGCCGGGGCTTGGCGTCGACCATCCACCCCCACCTAGCGCCGAGGTTAAAGAAAGAGTAGAGCTATACCTCTACTCCACTTCTGGGCCTTCGTGGTCTGTTATAGGGTGAACTTTACCTATATAAACGTTTTACACACATTTGTGGGTTCATCGCCATATCTTCGATTGTCAAAGTTTGGTATGTTGTTCGTTCCTGGACACTGAGAAGTGGACCAAGAAACATGGGTGTTTACGAGGAAAACCAGAAGTAGCGTGAAAGGGACGGGGAATTTCGAAGAAACACAGCTGGTTTCTTCACAACGACAACGTTCATGTGGGTAAAGCGTTCTCCGTGCAGAAGTTTCCTGCGAGAAAAAAAACTCCAGTGATTCCACAGCAATCCCACAGACCTAAGCTCTCTCCAGCACACTTTTTTTCCCCTATGCCCAAAATTGAAAATTACTTGGAAAGGACTTCGATTACAATTAGCAGCGAAAATACAAGGACAAACGCTACGGCAGTCAGCTTAAATTTCCTCCAAGCTGTACTTGGAGGGGGGAAAAAAAAGAGAGAGAGGGGGGGAGAGATCTTTACAATCGTGTTAATGCAGAAGCGGGCTATTTCGAAGGAAATAACGTTTAATACAATGTAGGAGGCATTGTGTTTCATTTAATCGGTGTCGGAAGTTTTCGAACAGACCTCTTACACGCAAACAATAGTACTGGCTGTCCGCACAAGGAAAACGATTTCATTTCGTAATATACATTATCTGCTGACAGATAAGCACATTTTTCTTCCCCTGCCACAGTTTTGAGTATACTAGGGTCATTTACCTCAAAGGCTAGGCACTTCCCCCTGTCGTTTTCAACTGAATTCATCTCTCCATCTTGTCTTAAGGTATTTCTGAACCTGTCTGACCTTCCTGTTTTCATTTTCTGGAATGTTTTCTCCATTTCGTGCCGGACTGAGGCGGCTTTACGGGCGTACGCAAAACTGCGAAGAGCGACTATTAATAGCGTCATGTCTGTCCGTCAGTCTGCCCGCCAGTAAGCATAGAACTCGGCTCCCACTGGAAGGATTTCCATGAAATTTAATATTTGCGGATGTCGCGAAAATCTGTCGTGAAAATTCAAGTCCCGTTATAATCTGACATGACGACCCATGTACATTTGTGGCAATATCTCGTTCATTTCTTCTTAGACTGACGTATGTTTCGCGCAAAAAAAAATTGTACAGAAAATCAAAACACACATTTTATGTTCAGTAACTTTTTCCCGAAAATCCTGCCGTTTGTGAGATAATGTGGAAAAATATGGCAGGGCCAGACAGGCCACAGGCGAAATATAGGGGTGCTGATAAGTCCTTAGTCCGACCAGGAAGGAAACAAGCTAACGTTTCTGTCAGAATGGCGTGAATTTCCTTCGGCGCCTTGCCTTGCAGGAAAAAAAAAACTTGATAGCTCGCGTCTCGATGTTGCTGAAATCGCGCGCGCCCCTGACATGCTTCCGAGCTTGTTTCTTTCCTGGTCGGGCTAAGGACTTACCAGTATAATACGGCGCAGAAAAGATGCGACGTACATTCCGGCTGTCTAAGTGAAGAATACACACACACACACACAGAATATGAAATACTTATTGCTTTTCCACGAAAACAGTGCTTAAGCGAACGCGCCTCAATGTTACATTACACTACATAAAATTAATTAGTAATGCAATGTAGTGTATGTCTCCATAAACAAATATCTCGTAAGGTTTCGAAATTGCTTTAGCGTTCTATGTCGGTTTTGCCAGGGAAGAAGTTAAATACGTTTGCCATTTCAACTGTTTAAGGGTTCAGTGGGCACGTCAATGTCATTGCCATCGCTTTACATACTTTCGGCGCATGCATTCTAATGTTTTGCCTCACGCCACATCTCGGCTGCATGTTGAAGCGTTTCAGGCAAAACGTCAACTGAGGGTACAGATAACATGACGTCATGACTCATGCGGTCAACAGATTAACCTCGTCGAGAACAAGCATTCACCTAAAAATTCTACCACATAAAAATCGCCATTATTAATGAAACAATTAAACTCTTATGTTACAAAAAAAACGCGCGAACAAGTGGAAGAAGAGGCGCGCAGTTAGCCCTTTACAGGCGAAGCGAAATCTGCTTTAAAGACCCAGTTCGTACCGCGCAGTAAACATTTTCCACCCCAGTTATAACAAGACAGGCAATGTACGTGTAATATAACAATGAGACGCGTTAGTCCAACCACTGTTGCAGTGGAAAAGCATTAAATATTACACATTCTGAGTGTGTGTTTGTACGCTTAGGTATCCAGCATGTAATGCGTATGCGTCCTACTGTGATGTGCCGCCTGCCTGTCTGGCTCTACAGTATTTTTCCATGTTGTCATAAACTGCACGATTTTCGAGAGAAAGAAAGTTATTGAACATAAAATGTGTCTTAATATTCTCTACAATTTTCGTCAGAAACATTTCTCATTCTAAGAAGAACTGAGCGAGATATTACCAAAAATGTACATAGGTCTTCATAGGTAAGTAAAAAGGTAAAGTGCACCCTTGTACTGTACAGGCACTGAGGCTCTGTATAGGCCGTACGGCCCATAGGGGGAGTAGAGGTATACCTGTACTGTACAGGCACTGAGGCTCTGTATAGGCCGTACGGCCCATAGGGGGAGTAGAGGTATAGCTGTACTGTACAGGCACTGAGGGTCTGTACAGGCCGTACGGCCTATAGGGGGAGTAGAGGTATAGCTCTGCTCTTTCCTTACCATGGCACTATAAGGGGGTAAGGGGTCAGCGTCATGCCCCGGCCGCTCTTTACCCCCCGGAAAGAACCGGTACCCATTGTACAAGAAGCTGGGTGGGCCCCAGGGCCGGTCTGGACAGGTGCTGAAAATTTCGCCCCCCCCCCCGGGGTTCGATCCCCGGACCGTTCAGGCCGTAGCCAGTCGCTATACCGACTACGTTACCCGGCCCACGTCTTCATATGTACCCGTTATTATTGTTCGATTTTAATTAAACTTGAATTCTATACCTAACTCCTTACTATTGAAACTTGAATTTTCTTGGCAGATTTTCTAAAAATATCGAAATATCATATTACAAGAAAATCCGTCCAGCGGGAGGCGAGTTGTTCCGTGCCGACAGACGGACGGACTGACGGAGGAACAGACATGACGAAGCAAATGGTCGCTTTTCGCAGTTTGCGAACGCGCCTGAAAACTAGCCACTTTATATTATACGGGGCAAAAGTCGCTGTTTGTTCTGAACACATAAATGCAGCGTGGGCTGAAATTTATATTTTTGAATGTTACACACCTGCTGGAGCATCAAGCAACCAGTAGACTTTGAAACGTAAATAAAAACGTTTAAAAATTCAGTTCCTATGTCACAGCAGACACAGTCTGCATTACATGCAACGGCCAACCAGTTAACGTTGTACAAAGCAAGAAACAATCGCAGTTTATTGTGAGATTCAAAGAAGAACAGTAATACACTTCGTGTGTAATCTGCGGGGTTCTTGAACGTCTACACAGATCTTAAACGTTAGCCTTTTTCTATAAATAAAGAAGCTACAAGTACCACCTGTTTAAGAAGTATCTGCCTTTGGTATGGCAGTCACAGCAAACATCGACTATTTTCCTAAACAGGACCGATCTTTTTAGTGGAGAAAGTGTGCTTTGTGTGCAGTTGGAATTGAATTTTTAAATTCCCAAGGTTTAACAACGTTAGTCTGTTCTGAACGTATGGAAAATATAATAAAAACCAAACAAAAACAGATTCCTGAGAGTGGAAAAATGGGCCTCTTAAAGGAACGCGAGGCCAGACTGTGACGCTCTAATGGCTGCGTTCCTCTGAATCCTAGAGCTAGTTGGGAGACAGTAAATCTAACCTCGGGGAAAAGGATACCTGAAAAACGAATGATCTCTCAGCCAAGCAAAAAACTCCCCACCATTTAAGCAGGTTCATGGCAATGTTCACACATGCCCGTAGCCGCCACGCCTTCTCCATCCTGGGCCAACTGAATCCAGTCCACAGCTTCACAGTGTACACCCAGCCCTTGTTTCACGACCTAGCTGAGTTCCTGAAAAAGTGGGCGTAAATAGAAAAGCCGCAAATAAAAAGTATTTCAATAACAAATCGTGTGTTAGTGTAATGGAACGCACCCAGCCCAAGAGCGTTAAACCGAAAAATGAGAGAGCGCAAATTAAGAAGCGGTGTAAATTGGTAAGGGGCGCTAAAACAAAAAGGCATAAAATAAACGGGTGTAATACAAGGGATGGGTGTATTTACTGAACACGATCTTCTCATCTATGCCTGGGTCTCCTCCGTTCGCGTTTTGTAACCAAATTTCTGTACCCATTTCTCCAGAATCAGGTAACTTTCCGTTCAAGAGTTTCCATTCATTGCGGAAACACGTTAATTTAATTTACACCTACGTATCGTGTTCAAATGGCGTAGGGAGACTGGTCCCGTTGTCACAACGTGCCGAACTTATTTTATATTGTTTATTTCGAGCATTATCGACGGCTAATTCACGACACTAAACTAACAAAATGCACAAAACTGCTCCTTATACGTTTCGATCCACATGGGACTACAATCAAAGAATCAGACCAAAGCTATACCGCATAAAACCAAATTAACCAATTTTATACAAAGCCGACATGGTCTACACGAGCAAAATGGTTCAAATGTATACATTTCTTTGTAGAACTGCTGTATAAGTGTGCTAGAATTTTATATACAGCAGCCTACGTCCTTAAAGTTCACTCAATACATAGGCTAGGGTATTGCTATGGTTTGGTTCCATGATGGTGGTCACTTGCGGATCGAAACATGTAGGAATGCCCAGTGTGATATTACAACATAAATATCTAAAGAACTATAATGTGCATTTTGTTGGTTTGGTGCCGCAAGTGCAGTACGGAGTACGCCAAGCGTGCGGACAGGGACACTTCACACAAACAGCATCGTGACATATCATTTACATATAGGAAACACGTTCAAAATTTGCCTCTGAACGTTACACTTGCCCAAGTTTACAAACACTTGGCGCGTCGAGAAAGTAAGAACTGATCGCGCATTGCGGCCGCGCAGATGTCGCGCGCACTTCCTGTTAAGGTCAGTCGTCTCCTGCATGTACGAGAGAACAAGCATACTGTGTAGCACGGTGTCAAACGTACTCCCTACACGAAAACAGAAAATCCCACCACCTGTGAATTGCGGTAGGTGATGCGAATTTTAACACTAAAAATTTTCAACCGGTGGAAGTGCAAAGGCGTGATGTTAAAATTTAAGCTGAGCTGCCATGAACGAGGGGACTGTAAGGAAATGGTGTCGGTTGTTCAAAGAAAGCATGATTAATGCGCATGACGAGGAGCGAAGTTGGCGCCCGAACAGTTCAAGCGGGGCATTTTCGAGTTCCACCCCCCTCCCTCCAAAAGTCTTGACCTTGCACCATTCTCCACCTCAAGAAATTCTTCGCCAACTAGACTCTGAGACACAAACGACGATGTGCAGGACTGGCTCAAAGTCTGATGGCGACTTTTTTCGATGCAGACATACAGAAGCTGGTCCCACGGAATGCCAAGTGCCTTAATTTACATGGCAACTATCCGCAAGAGCAGCATTTTAACGCAGGTACCAATCTGCTGTAGTAAAGATATTTTAAAATAATTCTTTAACCGCTTTCTACAACCAACTGGTTCTTCCTTTCCGGACACGTCACACACATTCTTTTGATACTAATATTACGTCAACAACACACTTCAACTTTCAGGACTACAGCAATACCGTATGACAAAAATAACTATAAAAAACTTTGAAACTACCAATAAATACACAGTTTTAACTCAATACCTATTTAATATTCACTGTCTAAATTTTTCCTCCTAGGAACAGACACTTGCTAGCCGAAAAACGCGGAGGACTATTCCGAAAAGTGAATGTTCCATATATATATATATATATGTGTGTGTGTGTGTGTGTGTGTGTGTGTGACGTGTTAAGCCGGTACTGATGTATGGTATGGACCAGTATATTAAAATCCTAGCAATTAACCAACTTGATGCACAAAATCTTGTTTAAAATAAGTTTATTAAACGCCTCTACGTGTTTCGAGCACTATGTGCGCATCATCAGGAGGTCAAAATTGTATATACAGCATCTGGTATCATCACACCTGTAGGTGGCCGTCCCGTGCACAAGTTGAGAGGAGAAGAAGAAAAGGAGTCTTCTATCAACCTGTGCACGGGACGGCCACCTACAGGTGTGACGATACCAGAGGCTGTGTAATGCAATTTTGACCTCCTGGTGATGAGCACATGGTGCTCGAAACATGTAGAGGCGTTTAATAAACGTATTATAAAAACAAGATTTTGTGCATCAAGTTGGTTAATTACCAGGATTATACTGAGATGCATGGTCAACAAAACACCAAAAGAGTATATTATAATTTAAACACGACAGGCAATGCACGTATGACGTAACACTGCGGAGCGTTCGTGCAACTGTTGTTGCAGTGGAAAAGCAATGAGTATCACACAACCTGAGCGTGTTTATTTGTAGCCTTAGGTATCCAGCATGAAATGCGCATGCGCCATATTGCCATATGTGGCCTGCCCCGCTCTACAATATTTTTCCACATTTTATCATTAACGGGATGATTTTCGAAAAAAAAAGTTACGGAACACAAAATGTGTGTTTTGATTTTCTATACAACTTTTGTCTGAAACATTTTCCATTCTATGAAGAAATGAGCGAGATATGATAAAAAAAAATGTACATGGGTCTTCGTGTAAAGTACCCTTTATCCTTGTACGATTTGAAGGAAACTTGAATTTTCTGGACAGTTTTTTAGAAAAATCCTCAAATATCAGACTTAATGAAAATCTGTCCAGCGGACGGACGGACAGACAAACATGACGAAGCTAATAGTCGCTTTTCGCAATTTTGCGAACGCGCCTGAAAAGAAAGACTTGGCTGGCTTGCTGGCTGTGTGGAATAAATTGGTGAGCCGATAACAGGAATTTCTCCATTACTAGGACGCACGTATCGTACATGGTTCTGAAACTTTGTCTCTAACACAAAGCCGAGGAGTTGATATTAAAACGGAACTTGCAAAAACTGGGTGTCAGGATATGGACTGAATTCATCTCGCTTGGGACAGAGTCCAAGAGAGTGCTGTTCTGAACACGGTTCAAGTGCGAACTCGGACCAACCCTCTACACTAGACATGTATTATACCAGGCTTTTCGGGGCGACGACGCGAGGCTGACTGGCCGAAACACACAATACCGTACTTTCCTTTACAGCGCCGGCAGGAACTTTACGTGCAGCTATTTATGGATGTTTGAAAGCAATGAGTTACCGCGTCTCCTCTATATGTTAACGACGAACGCACAAACACAATAATGGTAACACACGAATTTCTGCTTTCATAATACCATGGGACACCTGAATAGATATAAGCTTTCACACCAGCCACTAGTGTACCTGCCACAAACACGTAAATGGCACGGAAGGAAACGCGTAGCTCTGACGTCACACGCACTTGTCATTGTCCATGCCCGCATCTTCGAGTGAAGTCGGGTCTGACAATGGCTGGTGTGAACGTTCTCAAAGGACTGGAGTTAACGCCAATGAAACAGCCACAGAGAAGTGCGTCTGCCGCTGACGGGGAGAGCCTCTGCTTGGCCACTTTGGGTCACGTCTCCAAGGTACGTACCATATTACGGTCTGACGGACGCCGGCCAACTATGCGTCCGGCCACTCACAACAAAATGGCACTTGACACAACCCTAGTTTACCACATTAGACATCGAACACATTGAGATTCTAACAGTGACCCCACATACTTTCAGACTGCCTTTATTGCAGTGTTACACCCACGTACATTTCACTTGTTCCTTCATTCTACAGTCTGTCTTACGAGGTGTCCACTTCCTCTTCCAAAGAGAGTTCTCCACGGAGTGCGATCTAGGGATTCCTCTTTCTATTTCCAGTACCTTGTCTTTTCTTTAAGGTCATCCAGTAGCTGCTTACGTCTTCCTCATAGTCTTCCCGTCCCTTCCAGCTTTCCTTCAATAACGTGTTTCAAAAGGCAGTCCCTACGCAAAATGTGATCGGCCCAGTTGGCCTTCCTTTGTTTTATTGTATGTACGATGTTCCTTTCCACCTTGACTCTATGTAATAGTACTTCATTTTCCAAACGATCCGCCCGATTGACTTTCTAATTCCTTCCCCAGCACCGCCCTTCGAAACTTGCAAGGTATATATTACTTGCATAACACTTGAAAACGAGTGTTTCTTTTATGGCCGCACCGAACGCGACATGTTTATTCCATACAGTGCCTGCATCCACAGGGAGTCCCGTGACAGCTGCGGTGCTGCTCGGGCATCGATAAAAGCATTGCAACGTACGCAAACCCTGGGTACCCTCTGCAGTTACTGTAACAGATGCCCTGTAGACCGCAACATGTCGGGAAAGAATAAAACATGGTTGTTATTTACGACTCCTGTGTAGGTTGTTTTCTGTGCTCATTCACATTAATGCAACTTCGGATCCGTCACGTCGCGGGGAAATACCTAACTGTACGACTGTTAGCTTCTGAAGTATTTATTGTATTAACCCTTTAAATTCCAGTGGTTTCTTTACTTACCACCAGGTTTATCATTAAAAAATTCTACTTGCAGCCCACACGGTGAACATATACGTGTTTTGTTTGTGTCTCAGAACAAACAGCGACATCTCCTATTCAGCACTACCTTACCGTCTTTATACCCGCGACGGAAGTGTTTACTGCGCGATACGAGCTGGATCTATAACATTCAGGATAACCCTAGAATTCCAGCACGTGTTATGGTTCACGCGGTTAGTCACCGGCCTCTCACCGCGGAGGTTTGGGTTCGGTAGCAGGCCAGTCCGGTGCCGGGATAGCGTTGTCGGTATAGCGAATCGCTACCGGCTGGAAGGTCCGGGGATCGAATCCGGGGGGGGGGAGATTTTCCGTAACTGTCCAGACCGGCTCTGAGGCCCACCCGGCCGGGTACCGGGTCCTTCCCGGGGGCAAAGTGGCAGAGGCGTGGCGTTGACCACCCACCCCCATCTAAAGCCCAGGTTACAGGAACAGTAGAGGCATACGTCTACTCCCCTTCTGGGCCTTCATAGCCTGTTCTAGGGTGAAATTTAACTTTACCTTTAACAGGCAAGTCCACGAGACACTTATGTTAACACTGTTCCAGTACTCTGGTTTCGTCCTGTCAGTATAATTCCATCATTACTCCACACTCAACTTCATCTACAGGTTGTTCTTACCAGAAGGACAAACGGGCGAAGTCTTGGAATCTCCGAAAGGGCAATACTCTTTCGAATATCCCTTGGGGAGGTGTGTGTGTGTGTGTGTGTGTGTGCGTTAAAAACTTCGTTTATGTCCTTACAGCACAGTCCGAAGTAGTGATAAGTAAAAATTGCAGTTAATGTATATACAACGTAACGGTTGCGTGTGTGCAACTGTAGCCGTAGGTTACGTGTTCCTTCAGTGTTCTCCCGGAACACGGTTCCGCCCTGCCAGTTACGTCTATCGCTAATCCGATGCTGCACAGAACTACACAAAATAGCATGAGCCTACAGCACCAACAAACTCAGCCTCGCCGTGTTACAGTATAGACGCAGACACACTTCTCTGTGCCCACCAGAAAGTACCGATTTTCAACTATTCTTCTACGGCACAGGCCCCCTACTATCACAAGCAGGCCTCTCGGCTTACCACTTCGCACTGTACCTGTCTCAAACTGCAAAAAAAAAAAAAATATATTTTTAGAGCATATAAATAAGTTTTTAATTTGATGTACGGTTTCATAGTGCCCCAGTCAGTCGAATTTCGGGATTTGGGCTTGTCTCTATCTCTCTCTCAAAATACTCGTATAGGTATGCGCCGCATAACGACGTTTCGGTCAACGACGGAATGCATATACGATGGTGGTCCCATAATATTATAATATAATAATAATTAGAATTGTGTCACAGCTGCCTACAGTATGCAGTACAGTAACATTCTGTACAGGTTTGCAGCCTAGAAGCAATATGCGATACCATATAGACTAGGTGTGTAGTAGGCTATACTATCTAGGTTTGTGTAAGTACACTCTATGACGTTCGCACAACGACGAAAGCGCCTACGAAGCAGTTCTCAGGACGTAACCCCGTCGTTAAGCGGCGCATATCTGTATTTACTTATTATCTACTTCCTGGTGGCCCTCCGCCTCCAAAACATTGCAACCAGACGTTGAAGGTAGTGTTTCTAAAAGAGTTCACGACTGTAAATAATAATGGTGGTCATCGTTACAAATGTACGTGGATGCATCACATAGTATTGGGTAAGATTTTTTTTTTATTTTGTTGTGTTGGTTACACTGTTCATGCTGGTGCAAACACGAACCTTCAGCATTACGGTGCGGCGGTTTCGACCTTTGTCAGCAACGGTGGTACCGTCACAGCAGGGTTAACATGGCCTCTCCGCGTTCCATTTGCGCCAGTAGGAGCAGCGCGCAGTGATAAAAGAGTGTTGAGGACTGAAGGTGTACCGTGTACCGTGGTATAAATCAGCGGTGGACTGTCAGCACACTACTGGAACTGTGCTGTGCGGAAGCGCAGTGGGCATAAACGGCTTATCATGTTTAAACAAGACAGGCAATGTACGTATGATGTAATACTGTGGCGCGTTCGTGGATCCATTGTTGTAGTGAAAAAGCAATGAGTATTACACAACCCGAGTGTGTGTATTTGTAGCCTTTGGTATCCAGCATGCAATGCGCATGCGCCATATTGTCATGTGTGGCCTGCCCCGATCTACAACATTTTTCCACATTATATCACGCCACTATTTTCGAGGGGGAGAAAAATTACTGAACACAGAATGTGTGTTTTGATTTTCTCTACAGCTTTTGTCTCAAACATTCTCATTCTAAGAAGAAATGAGCAAGATATGATAAAAAAATGTCTACTGGTCTTCACATACAGCACCCGTTATCCTTGTCCGATTTTAACGAAACTTGAATTTTCCCGACAGATTTTCGAAAAATTCTCAAATATCAAATTTCGTGAAAATTCGTCCAGTGAGAGCCGAGTTGTTCCATGCGGACGGGCAGACGAACAGACATGGCGAAGCTACATAGTCGCTTTTCGCAATTTTCCGAACGCGCCCCAAAAAAAAGGACGCACAGACGTCGCCCACGATGCGCGAACAAGACGCCCGTTCACATCCTCACGAGCCCGTGCATGATTCTGAATAATCGACGGGTGACCACTGACGAAGTGGCCCATTATATGCACATAAGTAACTGTTCTGCACATGCAATCATTCACAAGACTTAACTTCGATAAATGTCGTGCAGGATGGGCTCAAAACAATTGACAGAGGAGCACAAACGCAATCTTTTACATTCAGTCGACGTGACTGGAATGACTGTGGCCTGGAAGGTGGGACATTGTTGGGTCGAACTGTCACTAGGGCGGAAAGGCGCATTCACAGATAAGAGCAAGACAGCAGACCAGACGCGCCCCCACACTGTGGGAGCTGCCTATGAAATTACATAAAATTAACATTGGTTTTGATTTGTTATGATATACATTTATTGACTGCAATTGGGTTTCTACCCGGTGGCAGTGGTCGGTAAACTTGGTGTAAAAATAATAAAGAGACAGCACAAAAGGAGAAAATAGAAAAAAGATACAAAAACATTGCAAACACAAAATACAATACAAAAAACAAACAAAAAATAATATTACGTTATATATTTTTTTAAATGTTATAAAACTCACTAAATAAATATAACATTCCACTGATTGAAACTGCATTTGTGTACATACAAATATAACTAGATGTTCCATGATTCAAACGACTACTTAAATTACAGGGTCTAGTTTTATGTTCTTAAATTCATCTAAAATTTTCTCAGTTAGTCTTTTTCACTTTTATCATCATCCGTTACACGAGTTAGGGCCTGATAGAACTGTTTCGGCCACGTACAATAAGTCTCTTCAAAGATCTTCCAAGTCGTCTTCGTCAATTCGGTCTACAATTCAGCATTCTTTTGCTATCCTGCTGCTGTTCATTCCTGTTACATGTCGTAGCCAATTAGATTTGTATCTACTTGGTTTATCGTCAACTAGTTCTACTCTCAAACTCTCCCGAAATTTCTTCATTCTTTTTGTGGTCAAAAAGTTTGTACCCGACTGTTCAGAAAATTTTCATCTCGATTTACGTCAATCGTTCTTATATCCTTTCCCCCCCCCCCTAAGGGTGCAAATTTCGCTTCCATATAAAATTATGGGTTGCAAGGGGCAGAGAAACCTCTCCTACCCAAACCCCATCCTCACCTGCCCTAACTAACGAGGCTCTGGGGACGGAGTCACAGAGGTCTGTTCTATCATCCGCGGAGGAAATGCTGTAGAACACGCCTGTTCAGAGGCTGAAAGGTGGCAACCTTACCACTGGAATACCTAGCGTTAGGCTTGTAAACCGCCCTAGAGAATTAAATATTATCAAGCCTCAATGTAAAGCCAACAGGAGGGCCAACTTGAAGACGACCTGTTGCAAGAAAACGGTTATTCATTTCATTTTTCAAAATTCCAATATAATAGTCATCAGCCGATTACTGTGGCTGATTTCGGCTGAACACGTATGATAAAACAGTTTCTATAAGGTGTTGTTTTTTAAATTATATGTGGGGAGGGGGGGGGGAGGCTGAGATCCTACGAGACTGGTGTAGACGCCAAAGTATGTAATGTAAACATCCCACACCACGAGTCAAAAATGAGTTGAAAACGCAGCCATCAGCATGAAGAGTGATGTCGACAATTCGCGGGTACCCATAAGCACCAATTCTTGACCACTACCCAGAGAGGAGCACAACAGTAAACCGTGTGTGTTAGGTGAAATGCACCGGGGCAGGTTGAGGCCACGAATTCGGAAGACACGATGAGGAATGAGGACGCAGGGGGCTGCGTTCCTGCAGAGCAACGCCTACCCGCTGACGGCCGTCCATTCTATTGACATCCTCCGACAATTGAACTTCCGAGGCGATGGAACATCTTGCCTGGCACCTGCGATTATCACGTGTTTGGTACTCTCAAAGACACTTCAACAGGGCGCCACTTTGCCAATGGTCATAGAGCGAAAGAAGCGACGCAAGCAGACCTTTTCAGGTACGAGGTAAAGTTCGCCGCCTTACAACCTGCCATGAAGGCACACAGGAGAAAAACAGGTATACCTCTACTCTTTCTTTAACCTCGACGCTAGATTTGGGTGGGTGTTTAACGCCAACCGCAGCCGCCACATCGCACGGGAATAACCCACTGGATGTTTCCAAGGGCCGGTACGGACGGATACAGAAAATCTGGCCCCCCCACCAAAATTCGATCCGCGTACCGTCCTGCCCATGACCAGTCGCTATATTAACTACGCTATCCTGGCCCACTGCATGTCTGGTCAGCCGGACACAGAAACTTATGGGACGGTGGGCTATGAGTGATTATGAGGAAAGTATGAGGAAAGAAATATGCTACTGTACAGACAAAAATATGACTGCAGTTTTGAAACAATACTTTCTGCATACCGTACAATTGAACTGCGAAAGTGAACATCCAAAAAGAATAGGCACAATATGCTAGCATCCTGGGGTACTTTGCTCGTACACACAGATGTATTTAATCACGTTACAACATGCTGTTACCAGTCGCGACCAGAAGACAGAGGAGAATCGGTTTTTATGCTCGAAAAATGGAACAGTGTTTAGGTACCGCATCACATAACCATTATTTTCAATTAAATGCATTTACAACATTTCCAATAATGTAATTACAGTCTCTGAAATTAAATTATGAAAACGAAGACAGACAACGTACGTATAAACATAACAGTGAGGCGTGTCGTGAAACCATTCTTGCAGCGGAAAAGCAATATTACATACTGTGAGTGTGTCCGTAGCCGTAGTTATCCAGTAAGCAAACAGCACGCGCCGTATTACACTGTCATCTGTGATCTGTCTAGCTTCTACCTTATTTTACCACATTATCTCATAAACGTTATGATTTTCGGGGGGGGGGGGGTTGCTGTTTTTAAAATACGTTTTTCCATTCTCTCTACAAATTTGTCTGAAACATTTTTCATTCTAAATCCGCCAGATACCGTCCTATATGCACATTGGCCTTCATGTAAAGTACCCATCATTCTTGTCAGACTGTGACAACCTGTGTTCTCGACAGATTTTCGAAAAATTATCGAACACCACGTATCAAAAAAATTCGCCGAGTGGGAGCCCAGTTATTCCAAGAGAACGGACGGACGGAAAGGCATACATGACGAAGCTAATAGTCGCTTTTCACAATTTTGCGAAAGCACATAAAAACGATAATTCCCAAATAACTTCGCATATTGCCGGCTGAGAAGCAATGCCAATTTGGGAGTGATTGATGGCTCTACTAATTTCTAACCTTGTCACTAGCTGGAGGTGCTCAGCTTCACGCTCCTGCCGCCTTACCGTTGGGAAAGGGACCCCGACGCCCGCTGAAAGGGTCGCAGAATCGGTCAGGACAGTTTTCAGATAAAAAATTTCTTTCGCCTGCCAGGAATCAAACCAAGATTCCCGGGCTGGTCATATTTATTATTATACAAACCGCGATTTCAGAGTGAACACTCTCTTAAGGATTCCACTGTACGAATTAATTGCATAATAGTCCGCAGTTCAACGGTTAAAGTCGTATGCCTCGAACCAAACAGTGCAACAACTGCACATAAAACAAGACGCGAACGGTAGTCATTCAACATTCCAGATAAATAAACCAAATTACGGAAAGACACGGCTACGTCACAAATAAAATGTTTAAACTTGTAATTACAAAGCATGGTATAATACTGACTGTACAGAGGCTTCACACAAGCGGCCAGATGGCGTCTGGGCGGCCGTCCACCCGGGGCACGCACTCCCTCCCTTTCATCGACCCGGGAGCGACGCCTCTAATACCCTGCCCCTGACGTCACAGCAGCTCACACCCCACCCACAGTATCAGGGTGCCTACCCTACACTCATACCAATTGATGCTTTTCTGGAAGATTCCATGAAGTAAGTTGTTTGATTTATTTGAATGTGATCTGCAAGAGACAAGCGGCCACAGTTGTGGAAAAGGAGTCTTTACAAACGGCTGCAAGTTGCGACTATAATGAAACGATACAGACTACACTGGCTTTGGATTTCGTTCTTCTGGGATATGACGCCGTGTCACTGGGTACGCGGTTCCCGACATTTCGAGGCAACGTCTAGAAAGGCCCCTTCGAAAGTAACCTCAGACAAACCGCTGCCAAAATCATCAAAACTCGCACATCTTGGCTGTTGCCAAGTAGCGTGTATTACTATATTTTCGAATACAGAGGCTGAGGTAAACTTCACCCTAAAACAGGCCATGAAGGCCTAGAGGGGGAGAAGCAGGGCAGCTCTGCTCTTTATTTATCATTGGCGCTAGATGGGGTGGGTGGTCAACGCCACGCCCCGGCTGCTTTATCCTCGGTACCCATTGTGTAAGAGGCTCGGTGGGACTCAGGGAGGGTCTGGACGGGTGCTGAAAATCTCGCCGCCACCAGGATTCGATCCCCCAGACCGTCCAGCCCGTAGCCATATACCGACTACGCAATCCCAGCCCACGAACACCGAGGTACCTAATTCTAAATACCACCTGCTTTAACAGTGAAAACAACTTTCGTAGAATGTCCAAACAAACATCAATTACTTTCCTATAAAGCATTATGAGGCTAGTTTTTGTAAGGGAGAAAACTGTGTTCTTTGTGAGGTAGGAACTAAATATTTCATAATCATCCTACTTTTAGAGGCTCAACAATTCAACAGCAGATTGAAAACCTTAGTGAATGATACGTCGACATTAAAGTCCCCCAGAACCTGAAGCAAACGACGAAGCTAGTGGTGGCACTCGTGCATGACCGAAGACTGGACTGGCGAGGGCAGTGACACGTCGCAGAAGCAGAAACGGTTTTACCCGCATATCCTGTGCTACAGATCGGAGAACCAGCCAGCCAGCCACCTGCAGCTACTTACTGCGGGAGCAGCTGCTGCTCTCACAGACTCCCAGCCCCAGCCACATGACGCGCTATAAACTACTCTTTTCTTTGTGCCAACACGAACTTGGCAGACGCATAAAAATGCGTAACCCCCACCCCCGATATTCGACTCATATTAAAAATTACTTTTTCATGGCATGATTGGGCGCAGATGTAGTTTACTGCTACGTACTGCATAACCCCCAATATAAATAACGCACCTACATAATGCTTCGCTATTGCACAATGATCACAAGTTATGTAACTCCACGAGGCACAGTCATCCCTAAGAACGAACCATAGTATTTCGAATTTAATATGTCCTTTAATTTGAGACGTACCCCAATTTAAAAGGAGGGTTTCAAGGGGAAAAAATCGATGATAATTAGGAGTACGTAGTTTTAAAGTAGCTTATTAATGAAACAAAAATGTTAATATATTTAAAATAAAATACAAAAATACGTACAATATAAGGGAAATTTAAATTACTATTATCATTTTACTGCATTCTTTATTTAATCAGAATGCTCCTCCAATGTTTCGCTTGACTCACTGTCAAATTCTGAAGCTCAAGCATTTACATTATTTGGTTCACTATTGCCCCAAACAATGCTTTGCGTTCCATCTTCCGCATTGGATAAAAAACCATTTTAAAAACGATTTTGTAGTAACATCTCGAATTTACGACGCACGCTGTCATTTCGGAAAAATGCGAGAAAAAAAAAAAAGATGCGTCTTAAATTCGAGGAAAACCACCCATGATTTCACGCCCTCGTTACTTCAGAGGCCCTTTTAACGATGTTCCTCTGTACATTCTTAGGCGTCCCACGTGGTATCCCCCCAGTAAGGTTAAAACTTCTGTGAGCATTTTTCGTTTCCCCACACATGTCACACGTCAATTTCATCGCCCACCGATTCCACTATTTCCAGATGAAATAATGTCCATTCTGATTTTGTTTCGTGTTATGCAGCTACGATATTTCATCACCTACGTGCTATTCCCGTACCTTGCACAGAGCCATAAGGATCCCCTGACAGAACTACAAACTGCGGTCCCTTGCACACCCTGAAGACGGAAGCAGTATGTTTCGCCGAAATATTGGTACCCACCTACCAGACTGTACGGAATAACATGAACCACCACGGTCGCCGATCCCTCAAACCTTACACCTAAAGACGAGTGGAGAAACAGGGAGCTGAAAATATTCAATGTTTTCCCTGCCCACGACATGAAGGGAAGGGGTATGGCTCCACTCATTCTTAAACTCCGCACTAGATGGAAATGGGTAGTTAACTTCACGCCCCGGCCGCATTACTCTCGGGTGCCCATCGATTTGGAGGCTGGGTAGGCGCCAGAGCCGGTCTGGACGTTTCGGAGAACAAAATTACTTGCCCCTAGCGAGATTCAAACCCTGGACCCTCCAGCCCGTAGATGGTGGCAATACCGACTGAGATACTTCGGCTCCATCATCAATAATAAGACCACTAAGAGTGACATTGAAAAAACAAATTGATGAAAGCAAAAGATCTCAGCTAAAAGTAATAATCAGAATCTTGAAGCACGTATACAAACGAATAACATTTATGATACAACTTTCAGTCAGAAACAACTGACGCTTATTCCACAATTCTGAGAACGGGTGTTACTGTGATTAAAGGCAATATCATCATTTAAAAGCCGTCAACACTTCATACGATAGAGTGCAACACCTACAAAGAACAAAACCTGTAAACCCGGATAAATTATGGTGCCAATTCTTAGTAATTACTTGTACAGGTTTATCAGTATCTTGCTTAAGGCTACAAAATCTCTGAATACAGCAATACTGCAAACCTTGGCAGAGGAGATCCCGTTGTGTTTAAAGTACAATATTAAAATGAAATTAAATATGTACTCCGTCTGACACAACTGTCTTTTTCTTTTATTGTTTCTAATATTGGCTATTACTTTCGCCTTCAATAGGCCATGATCAGGCCAATATTTACGAAAACATAAAAATGCTTGTGCATACAGAATAACTCGTCCAATTTTATGGGATCCCATTCACATTCATTATTATTCTTTATAATTATTAAAATTTGACAAATTATATTATAAGCACCAGCATTTTTTTAAGTTTTTGTAAATACTGGCCTGATGATGACCTATTGAGGTCGGAACTAATAACCAATAATAGAAACAATAAAATAATATAGTTGTGTCAGAAGGAGTACATATTTAATTTAATTTCAATACATACACCGCAAACGGTGTGCCTGTGATGTACTACGCAGACTTTACACCGAGGATTTTTCTTCCAGAAAGCAGGATGCGGTTACACGGTACACGCGTAAATACAATTTCATTTATGCCCACAAAAACAGCACGATCTTCCCTGTGCCAATTTTTACAAAACTCATCAATACCGAAGAGCAACCATGTGCACACCTCTTATACTGGAGGTAGTGGCGTACCCAGGAATTTTGTTCCGGGGGGGGGGGTTCAACAAATTCAGTTGAGGACAGACAGAACGGGGGTCTGGGGGCTGCCCGGGGATCTGGGGGAGGCAGCCCCCTAGTCAGGGGTTCTGGAGGCAGCTGTAATTTGGCACAAGAAATTTCATTTCATATAGTAACATTTTCTTAACTTTTGATACTTTAAGACTATTTATGATGACAACCAATTTATTTGTCATTGCTAATGTAAAAAATTGCGAACCTAGGTAGTTTTAGAATTTTACTGCCTTTTTTCCTAACATCTTGGGGTGTTGTCGTCCTAAATTCAGCAATTTTTAACAGTTTTCACAATCGGAGTGAGTTTGGCACGATTTTGGAGGGTCTTCGGAATTTCGGGGGGGGGGTTGAACACACACCCCCCCCCGGTACGCCACTGACTGGAGGCTGACAAATATAGAGACAGACATTCTTTTACGCTGGAAAGTATGGCTTCCACTGCACCGATTTTCATGAAACGCGCCTTCACTCAGTACACTTTTGTGGATTCACACAATAAAACCAAAAAACGCACTAATGTTACAACATTTTTTACACACAATTTCTCATAACTCGGACAAGTTTCGATCTTTATCTTTTTCATATAATATAACACATAATGTTTCGATCTGTCTTGATCATCCTCAGGTAGGTTTTATGAACATCATACCATCATTTCCACATTTTAGCGCTTCCCTCAGTAATCAGAGGGTTAGCAATTGCAGCTCTACCGCGGATGATGGATTTGTGAAGCTCTAGTCGGGTTGCTTTTGTGGAAAAAGGGTCTTTTAAGATGACAATCGAGTTCTGTTGTCACAATCCTCTTCAACATATGGCGATTCCTTTCACTCAGTTTTGGTTTTCGGCCACTTACTCATAGCTGATGAAGTCTTTCCTGTATGCCGTCATAACCCTGGACACTGCTGCTCTGGATACAGCTAACAACGTGGCCGTTTTGGTTACAGACGCTCCAGCTAAACGCTCACCAACTGTCTATCCTCTTTGAAAATCTGAGAAGTTTCCCATTTCAAAGTACTTTCACACGAACCCATAATGCACTGACACTGGCACCACACAGCGTAAACAAACAAAAGAATTTTTTTTTTCACCATTTCACTGTGCATTGTAATATATATTCACTTTATTATAACCAACTTATGCACTTATATGTTCGTTTAAATTTGTTAATATTTTAAAACATTAAAATATAACACACTAAAAACATTGATCACTCCCACATGTTTCGGTTATCACATATAACCATCCTCAGGGAGTTCCACATACATACTAAAGTTACTACATATGTTGCCCTTATGGTATGGTGGAAGCATGTCTTAGTATCTGTATGATGAATCTGGATTATCTGCTGTGTGTTTGTCAGTGTTCTCCTTCTGCCTCTGTGCTTGTGAGTTGTGGTATGATCTTAGTTTTGTTTATTATATGATAATATAATATAATAAACAAAAGAAAAACAAAAGATTCTCAAAACTAATGCTCTCTTAGTGCAGTTTTATTCCTATATTGTCTAGTGTTTCCATTATTTTGGCAATCCTCTGTATATTAAGGACTGGTTCCAACCAATCTTGACCTCTCTTTCTAACCCGACTCCTTCGTAAAGTTACTAATACCCATGGCCGGTTTTGCACCCCAGCCCTTCCGACAGTGTTATTCGCCAAGTAACGCCTATGGCTCTTATGCCAAATCTCATGCAAATCTAACAAATCACTTGATCGCTGACACTAGCTCACCGATAGGCGAACGGACATGGTTTTCTACTTCATATAGAATGCCTCAAGGACAGCTAAATATTCTAGGGAAACGGTTCTTCTGCAGCAGCTGTCACTTAACAGGTCATGAAACATCCAATCTTGAGTGGAAACCTAGACTGAATACCGTGTTCACAAAATCACACCACTCTGGATCACATCCTGAGCCAGCTGAACCCCGTTCACAAACTCACACCCTATCTGCATAACATAAATATTCATATTTTAGTTCTTGCAAGTGGTCACTTACACCTTAGGTTTTCAGTCTAAAATTCGGCACGCGGTTCTCATCAATCCCACGTCTGATACACACCTAGCTTGTACCATTCGCCTAGATCTTATCAGCCAAATTATATATGGTAAAACATCAGAAAACCACCTATTGCCTCTGTCTTACAACACCTCATGTACAAACATTGTCCTCACCTTCCTCAATCTATGTTCCTCCTCAGGGTGGGAGAATCAAGTTTCACACCCATACACAACAAGCAAACCTGTATTTCTGTAAAGGTAAAGTTCACCCTAGAACATGCCATGAAGGCCAAGAGGGGGAGCAGAGGTATAGCTTTACTTTTTCTTTAACCTCGGCCACGCCCCGGCCCAGAGCCGGTCACGAGGGGTGCGGAAAATCTCATCCCCACCTCGATTCGATCCCCAGCCCATAGCGAGTCGCTACACCGACTGAGCTATCCCGGCCCACCCTATATTTCTGCATACCTTAATACATTCCTAGACAGTAAGGTAAAGCTAACCCATTACACGCCAGGAAAAGCCCCTTAGGACTCCAGGTGGTTGAGGCTCCCAGAATTTCTAGAAAATTGGCACATGAAGGTGGTAAGATTGTCAGCCCTATGCACCGGCCGCCTTTACCCTCAGGAGATAACCCTGGTGCTCATTTCTGTTGGAGGCTGAGTCGACCCCACGGCCATAGTGCGGCCAGAAGGAGAATCACAATGACCCCACCGGGGATCGAACCCGAGACATTCCGGCCCGTGCTGCAGTGCCTCAACCAACTGCCTTCCTAGACAGCAGACGAGCAGAAAAAAGATTCATATTTCTTACATACTGTTAGACTCTGTCACATTTCCGAAGGATTTACTAAGTAGGTAGTTAAGAGGACTTAGTTGTGGATCATGATGATGTGACATAACGCTAAGCTTTCTGTTTGTCTACGTTTATTTCGAGACACAACCTTCACACCATTTTTCACAAAACAGTCCATTCCAGTCTATAACAGGGTCGTCCAAACTTCGTAAGGCAAAGTGCCACACCGGTGATTGTGGACTGGTATGCTGGCCGTAAGCGACCAACTGACTGCATAAGTTACTATGCATTTGTTATAGCATATTCATAAAGTAAAAAGTGGCTGTGGGCCGCAAAATATAACCTGGCGGGCCACGGAGCCCATGGGTCGCACGCCAAAGGATTGCCCCCCCCCCCCCATTTGGCGTGTGATTTTTTAAACACGATATCAATCAATCATGTTATGTGACTTACCCCTCAGTCGAAATCTGTCACTGAAATCGGCTGATGACTAGTACGTTAGAATTTCGAAATTAAAATTAAAACTTCAGATGCTTCAAATGAAATTAAGTCAACCAACAAGATGAGACCCTGTGACTTAAATCAGGTGGGTGAACCATGGAACATGTAGTTATATTAGTAAGTATATAAATGCAGTTGCAAACAGTGTTATGTTACAGGAATACTTCAGACATGATTTTTATAATGTAAATTGTATATAGCCTCAGAGTCAAAATCCACTCCAGCAAGAAATTCTGGCTGGGCACCTGAACATTGAGGTACATAGCAGGCACACAGATGTGGAGTTTTGGAATGGATTATGAAGCCAGGGCAGCATTGGTTCCCTGACGATAATAGTAAAATGTGTCTGACATATTAAAACAGGCACTGAGCCCCATTATGGTTTATCCAATTATACATTCACCTCAATCTGTAAACACACACACACACACACACTCAAGGTCCTTAGTGTGTGACCAGGCAAATGTCAGGTCAGAGACAAAGCCCATAAGGCAAGGATGTGCAAACATGTTGCTTCATCAGGGTTACCACACACCTCAGGGAGCAGCCATAGACGAATACAAAGAAATGGTGTGGGAGGGGGTTGAAGACCAAAGAAACTTGATTACCACATGTATCACCTACTTTTATAAAAATATTCTCCATTCTGCCCACATAACGTATTTATGTGTGATTCATAAAACAAACAGCAATTATTTCCCAGAACAGCATTAACTGGTTGGTTCTTGTTTATCATGAGGTAAGATCTACTGTTTTTATATATTGTTTAGGTAAAACTCAGCTAAAAAATAGGCAACAAAATATCTTCGCATAACATGTGACCAAAATATGAGTGATGACGAACAAATGTCAACAGGTTTGTAAGATCTGAGGTTTTCATGGTGGTTGCTACAAAGATTACAGGTAGCTCGGTATGTCTAGAACCACACAGGTACTGTAAAAGCAACTGCAGTATGTAATATGTTTTCTTTTGGGTAATTCCCCGGCGTCACAGTGCTATTAGCACCGTGACACCGGGCGAGAAGCTTAAAATCAAGAGCTGCAGTATGCATGCACAATATGGTAAGACATTCACTAGTACAAGATTTTGTGATGGTACTGATACTTCTAGCCATAATAAGCCTACAGTACCATCTTCTGAGATGATATCCTGTCAATGGAGCTGTTTAAGAAACAGGCACTTGCAGAAACAGTAATACAGCCATATTTAATGTAATAAACACAAGAGTTATGTCAACATTCTAAAAGTTTGTAAAAAATTGGATAGAAGGTAACCATCTTCAAAACAGGCTCTAGTTTCACACACAACGATACATATATTTATTTATATTAAGTGCAGGACACGTTTTGATCAATTGACCATCATCAAGCCATCTTTACAAAACTCAGAATAAGGTAAATGCAGTACAATTTATATTTACGTAGAACTCGCTCTCCTGGGTTATTATGCAGCGAGTAGTGGTAAGAGATATTACCACTACTTGCTGCATAATAATCCAGAACAGTGCAGTTGTCAGCTACTTTGTGGTAGAAGCCTGAAAGCATGAAATATTTACATAATATGGGATCCCATACGAACTTACAAAATGTATTAAAAGAGTATGATTGGTTTTAGCCTGTGATACTTCATGGTTATATTATATGATTATATGATATTACACAACTGTTGGAAGCTGAAACGAAATAAAATAAAAATACTATACATTTAAAGGCTTTACAATTTAGGTTTGTAACATTTTTAAAATGTTAACTATCGGTAAAAAGTAACCAAGTTGTATGATGTGACATCTTGTAGCCTGGTAGATATGCATCAATGCATCAGAAAAATGTGCTGCCACCTTCACTGGAGTAGAATTTCCTCTGACGCAGTGGCGCTCATTTACCAGATAACACTCATCACATACCATAAAACTGGTATCTTTAGTTACCACCACAATAAAGTCATATACCATAAAAGTTGCAATATCAAGTCACAAGACACATCAGCCTTTCAATGGAGATGCAAAGAATAAAAAAATTTTAAAGCACAAATTATTGGCAGATGACTGAACACAAATTACAGCAACATACAACTGTGAGCTAATAAGCATAATATTCAGTTCTTTGTGTTCATATGAACATTTACAACAGTCCCAGATACGCACATTCACTCGTCATGAGCGATGTATGTCTGGGGTGGCAAGAACATTGTGTGGGAATTCATTGGATATTCAAGCCATACGCAGTAACAACATTTCACAATGCTTTACTCCTTAAAATCTCCAAATAGTTGACACAGCCTTTTGTCTGAGTGTTCTCCCTGATGTCTCAGAACCATTTTAAATGTTTCTTACAGCTATTTACAGTGAACTGGACCAAAGTCAATGGAGATGAACACTGGTGGGTATTATGATGTCTGTGTTTCACTCAGGCAGAGAAGTTACAAGCAAAGGTGGACAAATCCCAGGTGCCAGATCACCCTGGTGACTACATTTTGTATGGTGGAACCTAATATTTTTATCACAGTTATTAGAGCTGTTTTCCTTGCGAACAAATGCATGTATCAGGTCATGTGCACCGCACAGAAAGTGCCAGAAAACAGTGAGGTTCACAAGTCACTCCAGAACTGTGGGTCATTAGCACAGAACTTGCTGAATGTTATCCTTCTGGTGCCTAGATTTTGGAGGTGGATACCTGATTTTTGGAAAATTTGTGGGCTCCTGAGTGTAAGTGCTGACTTTACCAATGCCATGGTTTATGAAGCCTTCATTTAAGTAATACTTAATAATTCAGTTCCTGCCTCACAATGAACACTCAAGTCTCCATCACTGGCACCAACCGTCAAATGCTGTTCATGGGTAACTGAACCAACCACAAAAAATACATTCTGTTCACAAAATGTCAAAGATCTGAATGTCAGTGTAGATGGCACGGATACCTCTTTGCTTTTAGGGGCTAAGTATGCCATGTTTAACCAAAATTGCAAACTCTTACCAGACAACTCCGAAAGCTCCATAACCAATTGGCCTGTCAGGCTGCACATCTTGGGTGTGAGAATGTGTGGACGTCGCTGGCGTCTGGTGTGGATGTTGCGGATGGTAATAGGGTTGAGCCGCCGCAAGGATGGCTTGTTGGTGTCCTCCCCCTCCTCCCCCGCCCTGCATGAGTGACATCGAGACAGACATAGCCACTCGGGAATGTCTACTTGGACCAACTACAGCCATGAAGTGGCAGTGAACCTAGCTGTGTTGTAGCAATTCACCAACACTTCCACCCATTCAGAACAGAAGAACTTCCCGCTGTTGTTAAACTGCACTCAGTTGAACAGGGTGGTATAAAGTCTGGGCGGCGGAGAGAGAGAGAAGAATGCAGTGGTCACCAAAATGACATTACACTGATTACCGTAAGCCCTACTGCGCTTTCTTCTTGAAGAAAGCTGTGGGACTTCAGTCCGTCGACGACAGACATTAGCTCTTAACTTGACACTGCTATCATCTCTTCATTGACAGAGTTCAATGGGTGGACGAAATATCTTCGTCGATGTGTCAGTATATGATACCTAAATCATACAACCTGTATCATAACCCCACTTCTTTATCGCTGTCAGAAGCATTTCCTTCACTAATACTTTTTGAAGTAGGCCATCAGCAACAACAATGAGGTGTACACTATACAAACGTAGGTTAGCTGACGAGGTATAAAACAAACAATACTAAACATCAAACACTTTGTTCACTACACTATCTTCCTTCTTGCATTCATACGTCAACTTAGTCGCCTTCTGAATATCACACAAGAGGGGGCCCTGAGGCTTAAAAACCGACAACAAGGAGTAAAATAAATAATCAGTTCTGTGCTGTTTTGGGGAGTGTATATCCATCACACATTTGTCATTTGTATCACAACCAAGACACAAAACAACTTCACTTATCCTCCCCACGCACTTCGTCCCTCCAGACAAAGGGAACCCGACGACTGCAGCGAACCCAAGGCTTCCAAACAGCTGCACAACGGTAGTCACGTGACTACCGTCAGCTCACACATGCGCAATGGCCGTTCGCGCCTGTTCAAATTCATACCATTCCTACGACGCTAATTTGCGCCCGCAAACCTAACGTAAGATTGTCTGTTAATTGTCTACAAATATGAAACAACAGGACGAGGGTAACATGATTTATATTCCACCATTGAATCTGATTCACGCCTCTTTCAACAACCCTCTTTTACGGAATGAAGTGATACTTTCACCAGTGGCTGCCTGTGTAAATTCAAAGATGTTAATAGTTACCTGAATAAGTTACTAAGACACAAACTCATAAAATTGTAAGTTGCAAGAACAAACATGTTGTATTTGTTTTGCATTTCACATTATACTTCTCAGCATGTTTAAGACTGTAAAAACCACCATTTTTACACGTGCAGAAAAAATATGTTTTGTTTACTTCTTACTCCATGCAGCTGAGTTCTTTTTGAGAAGCTAACGAGTTCCCAGACAGTCAAGAAATTCCTCACATTTTATTATGGAACCTGAAGGTTCACACGTGCCTGCCACCTGTCCCTATCGGGCCTAATAAAGACACACAAAATACCAACTGTACATATGTTAAACTCTTGCAAAGTAGTCATAAATTGTAGCATTTCACATAAGACTAGATGTAACATAAACCTAATGTAAAACATGCATAAATATTAACTACACTTCACATTTGCTGTTTCACCTACTGTACAAAAGCATAAGAATATGCACTAAATCTTTCATAAAATGTTGTAATATTTAGGATTTATTAATAGTACTGGCTAGTGTGCTTTACTAACTGTTCGGAGTACCTAGTGGTTTTTCATACTAATTCATTTACTGTAGGTGCTACTCGTTTATGTTTTTAATAGTGTATAATACTTGTTGTCGATTTTTTTTGTTTGTAACTTTGAGTATTGAGGGTTGCCTTGAGTGTTGTGTGTTACTGTATTGTATTGTCCTGTATTGCATTGTTGCACATTGCCACCGGGTATAAACCCATTTACAGTTAATAATAATAATAATAACAGTAACAATGTACAACAGAAAACTTTAATGTGACATCCAATCTGACAAGAACTTTTGCTATTTACAAACAAAGAAAAGCTTCATCAATGACACAGGCAGATCTCAGGGTCAAGTTCACAAGCCTCCAAGAGTGTCATTACAACAACCATCCTGTTATCTCCTGACCCCACATCTCCTACTCCGTCAACTTCTCCAGCTATGAAGACTCCAGAAAACACACAGGACGAGCCCGATGACACTAAACCAGCACATGGAGATATCCAAATGGAATACTCCCCTGATCAGTTGTACAATCCAAGTACGTGTGCAGTACCAAAAAGTTACCTGTAAGAACCTAGGTCAGTATAGGTACTGTCTGATTATACAGAATATTCGATAATTCAGCACCTGTCCAGTCAAGAGCAATTCAGATTAACAGAATTTTGCTGTGTTAACATTTAGTCTGACGTATACAATCCAGTCTGCCTAAGAATTTGTAATGTTTCCATGTTGTTTTCACAAAACTGTAGCAATTTGCAAGCGATAGTAGCATACTTAAAAGGTCTGCACAGTAGAAGTAGCAACTGTAGCACTTTCACCCCCCTGACAAATGATAAAGTTTCAGTACTTCCAACACCAGTGTGCAACTATTTTTGGGATATGTAATAACTGACACACTCTCAACTTGTGGACAAATATGTTTGTTTCCTTGAATCTCTAAATAAGTGTGCCCTGTTTCTGATGAATCATTGTCATTATGAGTGCAGTCTTCCTAGTTGTGATGCCATGGAGTTTGCTACACCCACCAACCAAACTGCACTTTGTCACATTCCAGAGCACCACAATCTAGATACTTGTGATGACAGGCATAATGTAATCAAAACTTTCTGGTTTGCGATTATGAACAGAGATTGTTAAGAACAACACTTTTGTACTGACATTTGATGCACCAAAGAGCACATCTATAATTTGATAATCATCATTGGCTTTAAAACACAAAATAAACACAAACTGTAATCTTTTGATAAAAGTTTTTATGACAAAACAGGAAGAACCATAATCATACATTGAACCACTTGAAACATGCTTGATTTTTGCTAAATAATGTCTTCACTCAATTATTACTATTACAAAATAACTGTAGTAACAAGTCACATTTGGTAGAGCTCAATAAAATATTAAAATATGCTTATTTATGCCAACCAAGCAAAGCGTCAGATATGAAAAAATTTTTCATACTTCTAAACTCTTTGCATTTTGACTGTGTCATACACACACACACACACACACAAGAATTCTGAATTACCATGGTAGTTCTGTAAAGCAACAGCAATTAATCAAGTTTTAGCAGTTAAATATGTGAGAAAACATGGATGCTTTTTACAGCAACTGCAGTTGTTTCAGTCTCATACAAGGCCACAGATACGGAACTTGTGTATGCCACTGAACACATCGCACTATTGATTCCACACTCTGTGTACCATCTTAGAAGTCCAAGCAGAATAAATCTCAGAAACTGGAGCTGTTTCTATTCGTAGGTGTAAAGGCTGGGGCACAAAAGCACACAAATGGATCCAGTTCACAGTGTTAGGATGATACACAGCACCCATAAACCAATTATATAATGGTAACGTACCCTTTATAACCAACCATTTTATGTATGCCACAATGAGAATGTATTATTGATTTCTTCAATGACATGTGAATAAATAGTCCTCTTGTGTAGTAAGCACACAGTACATCCCATGCCAGTATTTTCAGTATGTCTGCATAAGCAGAGAGTAGAGGCACACCTAAGTGTGTAACACACAGCCGTGTTAGAGGGATTCAAACAAGATGTGACATACAGTGTACTTCCTCTTGTGGAGTATGCAATACTTGCACAGGATTTACAAAAAATAAAATACATTTAAAAACATTAGTAGTGTTTTGGAAAATGACTGCATACCAATCAATATACACATTACTAGTATTGCTTCCACTTCTTAAGTTTTGTACACAAGTGACACTGTCATTACTGATAGCAAAGAGTACAGTAAAAGCTCACACTGTAACAGGTCATGAGGGCCCAGTTGGGCAGTGGAGGTACACTTCTACTCTTTATTTGTCCTTGGTGCTAGATGGGGTGGGTGGTCAATGCCATGCCCCAACTACTTTACCCCTGGGGAATGACCTGGTACCCATTGTACAGAAGGCAGGATTGCCCCCAGAGCCAGTCTGGATGTGTGTGAAAAATATTGTCCCCACTGGGATCCCCGAACTGTCCATCCCATTGTGTGTCACTGCACCAGCTATGTTATCATGGTCCACAATTACTGACAGTAGGAAATTAAAAATTACAAGGCTGGTATAGATAAGATACATTTAGAACAACCATTAGCATGCACAGCTAACACAATGTAAGCAATTACAGTAATAGAGCAGCAGAAATGCATGAAGTAAGACACGAATAAAAGGATAGTATGGGTCACCCTCACCGAGACATAAGGAAACTTGAATTTCAGCCATTGGCAGAATGTGTAATGCTTCCAATACACAAGCAAAACTGCAGGCAAGGTGAATGTGATTCAGATCACTTTCTGGTCCATATTAATCACAATAAAAAATGCAGAACAATAATGATGTGAAAGGGTACAGAAATAAGACTTGTTGTTGTTGTTCAAAATTCAAACAGAATAATACTGTGAATAGATGTGAGGAGAAGTTCAGATAATAAACAATGGATGAATTCAGAAAGATTCATGTTACAAGATAAGCTGCAGGATATTGCCAGAAAAAGTATGCTGATGGATGTTGGGAATGGAAACAGGGCTACTCTGCAGAAGTATATGAATAATAAAGGGACACTAGCAAAATGTGTATAGAAGACAAACCATTACTTGAGAGAGAAGGACACAAAGAACTGAAGACTTGGCACCAACAGAATAAGAAATATGCACTGGTTGTACTACAAAAGAAAGTTTTAATTCCTGTCAAGACCAGATTTTTGCTGAGATAAACTAGAAAAAATAAATGGCAATAATGAAAATACACAAATAGGATGGGTTGGAATATATTCAAAATCATAGTCAAACACCCCAGTAACATTTCAGGAGCAGAGGAAAGAGTTACAGAGACAATTAAGCTACAGCAGTGAATATTTACACAGCAATCTGCATATGCTTGTAAAACTGGCCCACTCACCCTGCAGCACATGGGCAAAATGGTGCCTGTGGAGCAGAGAAATCTGAGATCAGGAAACAGCTTTTAATCCTTTCCCTGGCAAATCTGTGACACAATGCTAAAGCAATACTGAAAACTTACGAGCTGTTGATTTATAGGGACACTGCATTACATTACTAATTAGTTTTGTATACATGTGCAAAAAGCAGCAACACCATAACCTAGGTTGTGAAATGCATTCTGTATAAATTTTTCCTATTATTATCAGTATATTTTTTATTAAACATGACATACAGGAAAAATTACATACATAATGATACGTATACTTATTCATTCTTCATTCTGCGAATTGAATTTCATGTGGTCTGCATGCAGAACAAATTTTGTTGTAGTTGCTCCCACCACACCAAAGGTGAGAATGCCTGCTGTAAAACAAACATGGAAGCTGGAGGCCTGCCTGACAGCAACTTATAAGCAATATGATTTACAGAACCCACAAAAGAAATGAAGAAGGAACTGTCTTGTTGAATATGATTCACAACACTGAAGGCAGTTGGTCTGGAAACCACAGTAGTGGATCATCAGTGTGGCTGCAAGAGGGTAAATCAACACTGGATGAAGTGTTTATTTCAATAAATGGTAAAGAAAAATGCTAAGGGTATGATATGAATCGAAATATCTTGCACAATGTTTGAGAGATACCTATTACTACAAAGAAAGAGTAATGGAATTTGTTGTACTGTAAAATTAACCAGAATTGTAGTAATGTACTTCACACACACACACACACACACACACACAGCAACATAAAGTTTGTAATACGGGAAGGATAATGGGACCTCATTATAGAAACCAAGAGATACACGAGGATGAATTACACCTCTTGTTTAATCTAGTACCAGAAAAAGCAAACAGATACGTAACTGTTAATCAAAATGGAAATACAATACCCAGCACATTGCATATACTGTTACACTTGTAATAAGGGATGTATGCAAATTTACAGTTAGGTAAAGACCAGCCTGAAATTGAATCTAAAGCAAACATATTTTTAGTAAAGACCAAATCACATCTTCAAGGATAAGCTGACTTGTAGATTGACAAACAGGTATCCTTTTGCAGGAACTTTATGCTTCCAACTTCAAGTAGATGGACAACCCTGAAGTCTAAGACAGAATGCATTCTCAAAACAAGCTAACTATGGCAGAATCCTAATTTCAGGTTTCTAAATCTAAGAGTTTCCTGTATTATACATTCATACAAATTCCATACAAATAACAGCAGAAATAACATGGGGATAAAACTATATAATAATTACGAAGTCACTTAAAAATTTAAAGAATACGCTTTTTACAAGGAAACTAAAATTAATTTTATCACAACATACTTTCTACACTGTATAAACATATCTCTCTTATTAAGTTTTATCACGCAAACTGTGACTGTATATGGTATGAGGGCTTACTTTAAGAAATGGAACCTTTGTAAATGTATGAGCTGTTAACATGCTGAATATTTGTAATATGATATGATGATTAATGTGAACCCATGTATACATAGAGAGATTGTAGTGATGCATCCTGCACAAATATTATCAACAAGGATAAAAACAGAACGTCAAGCATTATACATATAATTCTTCTTCTCAGTTTAAATTTTATCGATTACAGGCCTTTCTCACATTAAGAACACAACTATTCAATCCCTACATTATTCTGCCAGCCTCAATTTAGGGTCAATCTTTAAAACTTGGGGTTTGGGTAGCATAAACACTGCCAAGATTATTCGAAATGAAAGTGAGTGTCAGTATCAACTGTGATATAAGCAGTAGTGTTATCAATCCTCGAGAAATCAGCATGTGTGTGATTCATGTAAAAGCCCATTGCAGAGGATATGTTTCTAAGCCAAAATCATTATTATATGATCATGAATTATGGATATAAGCTGCCTTAAGACACCATCGCACACTGCACAACCACCATGGGCCTCACTGCATTGCCCAGTGTTATTCATTTTTGAGATGGGCTGACAAAGGATGGACTCATAGAATGTCCTGTGCAGTG
>Ga0123354_10000811_pt1 | contig 34272 bp, 29 predicted proteins | sample TergutLab28metaG_2_FD_97872 | JGI IMG/M metagenome (GOLD analysis project Ga0123354, IMG submission 97872) | Labiotermes labralis P4 segment gut microbial communities from Petit-Saut dam, French Guiana - Lab288 P4 | ecosystem: Host-associated > Arthropoda: Insects > Digestive system > Gut ... | reverse complement strand
GGCCGGTGTGCGCGGTCTGCTGGCCGACCAGGGCGTCGGACCGGTCTTGGCCGACCAGATTCTGGAATTCGCGCAGATCCACACCACGGGGAACCTGGCCGAGGTGCTGGCCGAGCGGGGGTTCGCCGTCGCCAACGATCTGATGCGGGACGGACTGGCCGAGACGATCCACTTGTTCGACGCCGTCCGGCAGCACTTCCCGGACAATGTCATGGTCGATGTCATGATCGCTCGCGGGTTGGACTACTACACCGGATCCGTCTTCGAGATGGAACTGACGGGTTATGAGTCGCTGGGTACCGTGTGCGCCGGTGGCCGCTACGATTCGTTGGCGCGCGAGGGCAACCGTACCTACCCCGGGGTCGGCATCTCGTTCGGCGTGACCCGGGTCTTCGCGCCGATGATCGCCGGCGGCGAGTTGGTGGCGTCGCGGACGGTCCCGTCGGCGGTACTGGTGGCGGTGGACTCCGAGGACGCCCGCGACCAGGCCGACGCCGTCGCTGCCACGCTCCGCGGTCGCGGAATCGCCTGCGAGGTCTCACCCGACGCGCCCAAGTACGGCCGGCAGATCCGGTTCGCCGACCGGCGGGGCATCCCGTACGTCTGGTTCGGGGGAGCCGACGGGAGCGTCAAAGACATTCGCAGCGGCGAGCAGCAGGCCGCCGACGCCACGCGGTGGATGCCGCCGGAAGCCGATCTGACGCCGGCGATCACACGGCCGGCGCCTCGCGAAAACTGAGAGGCTGGTAGAGTGCCTTAGTCGCGTACTGTCTATGCGCCGACATCTGAAAGGAATCCGCGATGATCCGCAACCATCTGTCCGGTCGGCTGACCAAAGACGACATTGGCGATACCGTCACACTGGCCGGGTGGGTGAATTCCCGTCGCGACCACGGTGGCGTGGTCTTCATCGACCTGCGCGACTCGTCCGGATTGGTGCAGTGCGTCATCCGCGAAGAGTTCGTGGAGGCGCTCGGTGCTCACCGTTTGCGCAACGAATACTGCTTGGCGGTCACCGGCGTCGTGGAGGCCCGCAGCGAGGACACGATCAACCCGAACATGGCCACCGGTGAGATCGAGGTCGTTCTCAGTGCGGTCGACGTGCTGAACCCGTCCGCACCGCTGCCTTTCCCGGTCGACGAGCGCGTCAGCGTCGGCGAGGATGCCCGCCTGACCTACCGCTACCTCGATTTGCGCCGCCCGGAACAGGCCAACAACCTTCGGCTGCGCGCCAAGGTCAACCGGGTCGCCCGCGAGGTGCTGGCGAACCACGACTTCGTCGAGATCGAAACGCCGACGCTCATCCGGTCCACCCCCGAGGGCGCGCGCGACTTCGTTGTACCGGCCCGGCTGAATCCGGGGTCGTGGTACGCCTTGCCGCAGAGCCCGCAACTCTTCAAGCAACTGCTGATGGTGGCGGGCATGGAGCGGTACTACCAAATCGCCCGCTGCTACCGCGACGAAGATTTCCGGGCCGACCGCCAACCCGAGTTCACCCAACTTGATATTGAGATGAGTTTCGTCGACCACGACGATGTGATGAGCTTGGCGGAGGAGATCCTCAGCGCCGTCTGGCGCCTGATCGGCGTCGAGTTGCCCACCCCCTTCCCGCGCCTGACGTACGCCGAGGCGATGAACCGGTACGGCTCCGACAAACCCGACCTGCGATTCGGTTTGGAGATCACCGAGTTGACCGAGGTCTTCGCCAACACGGCCTTCCGCGTGTTCCAGGCTCCGTACGTCGGGGCCGTGGTCATGGCCGGTGGTGCCTCGCTGCCGCGTCGCCAGTTCGACGCGTGGCAGGATTGGGCGCGCCAGCGCGGCGCCCGGGGCCTAGCGTACGTCATCATCGGCGACGACGGCGAGATGAGCGGACCGGTCGCCAAGAATCTCTCGGCCGCCGAACTGGCGGCTCTGCCATCCCTGACCGGTGCCAAGCCCGGCGATGCCCTGTTCTTCGCGGCGGGTTCGCGTACGAAGTCCCAGATGCTGCTCGGCGCCGCGCGCAACGAGATCGGGGAGAGACTCGGCCTGATCGACAAGTCGGCCTGGAGCTTGCTCTGGGTGACCGATTTTCCGTTGTTCAAGCCGACGGCCGAGGCTCAGGACGAGGGCGACATCGCCGTCGGCGGCGGTGCGTGGACCGCGGTCCATCATGCTTTCACCGCTCCCAGCCCGGAATGGATGGCCGATTTCGACGCCAATCCGGGCCCCGCGCTGGCGGACGCCTACGACATCATCTGCAACGGCAACGAGGCCGGCGGCGGCTCGATCAGGATCCATCGCCGGGACATCCAGGAGCGGGTCTTCCAGGTCATGGGGCTATCCCCTGAGGAAGCCCAGGAGAAGTTCGGGTTCTTGCTGAACGCCTTCCAGTACGGCGCGCCGCCCCATGGCGGCATCGCCTTCGGCTGGGACCGGATTGTCGCCCTGTTGGCGGGTGCCGAGTCGATCCGCGAGGTCATCGCCTTCCCGAAGACCGGCAACGGGTACGACCCGTTGACGGGTGCGCCGGCGCCGATCACCGCCCAGCAGCGGCGTGAGGCCGGGGTCGACGCCAAACCCGGGAAGACCGTCTGACAGCCGCCCGACCGCCAGGAGAGCCGGATCCCGCCATGACGACACCGCTGCTGCCACGCGTCGAGTCCTGGATCGCCCAGGACATCGACGAATCCGCCCAACGGGAGTTGCGCGATCTGGTGGCCCGGCAGGGGAGCGACGACGCCGCCCGTACCGAGTTGGCGGACCGCTTCCGCAGCCGGTTGCAGTTCGGCACCGCTGGGCTGCGGGGTACCATGGCGGCCGGTCCGAACCGCATGAACCGGGCCGTCGTCGTGGCGGCCGCGCGCGGCCTGGCCGACTGGCTGGCGACCCGGGTGGATCACCCGCGTATCGTGATCGGGAACGACGCCCGGTACCACTCGCGGGAGTTCGCCACCGATACGGCGGCGGTAGCGACTGCCGCCGGTGCCGAAGCGCTGCTACTGCCCGACCAGGTACCGACCCCCGTCCTGGCGTACGCCGTTCGGTACCTGCACGCTGACGCCGGAGTGATGGTGACGGCCTCCCACAACCCGGCGGCTGATAATGGGTACAAGGTTTACCTCGGCGGCCGGATCGTTCCCGACGACGAGCGGGGAGTCCAGATCGTACCCCCGGATGACGCCGGCATCGCGGCCGCGATTGAGCAGGCGGGCCCCGCCAACCAGATTCCGCGCCGCCCGGGGTGGACCGATCTGGGAGAGGATGTGATGGCGTCGTACATCGCCGCGATCACGTCGGGCCCGGAGGACCCTGGACCGGTCCGGATCGTCCACACCGCCCTGCACGGCGTCGGCAGTCGTCCCGCTCTGGCGGCGTTGCGGCAGGCGGGCTTCGGCGACGTCACCAGTGTGGCCGCCCAGCAGGCGCCCGATCCGGATTTCCCGACCGTCGGTTTCCCCAACCCGGAGGAGCCGGGTACCCTCGACCTGGCCCTGCAGGTGGCGCGCGAGATCAAGGCCGATGTGGTGATCGCCAACGATCCCGATGCGGATCGTTGCGCGGTCGGCGTACCCGATCCGCGCGGCGGCTGGCGCCGGCTCCACGGCGACGAGCTGGGCGCGGTCCTGGGCGAGGACCTGGCCAGCCACGGTCTGGCCGGGGTGATGGCCAGTTCGGTGGTGTCGTCGCGGCAGTTGGCGTTGATCGCCCAGGAACACGGTGTGGGCTATGTCCGTACATTGACCGGCTTCAAGTGGCTGGGCCGCATCCCGAACTTGGGATACGCCTACGAGGAGGCCATCGGCTACTGCGTACGGCCCGATGTGGTGCGCGACAAGGATGGGTTGTCGGCCGCCATCGCGGTGGCGCGCCTGGTAGCGCGTCTCAAGGCCGAGGGCCGGGGGATCGTCGGCCAACTCGACGACCTGGCCCGGCGGCACGGGCTCTACCTCAGTTCGCAACTGGCGGTGCGTTTCGAGGACGTGGACCAGATCCCATTCGTCATGCGAACCCTCCGGACCACGCCACCGGGTGAACTGGGTGCCAGCCCGGTCGCCGAGGTCATCGATCTGGCCCAGGGCTGGGAGGATCTGCCGCCCACCGACGGGATCGTCCTGCTGACGAGGCGCGATGACCGGGTGGTCATCCGGCCCTCCGGTACGGAGCCCAAGATCAAGTGCTACATGGACGTCGTCCAGCCCGTCGCGGCGCGGGCCGGTTTCGACGATCTGACCGAGGCCCGGACGGCCGCCAACACCCGATTGAACCGGATCAGAGCGGATCTGGCCGCAGTAGTGATGGTCTGATACCGACGGCTGGTACCTGGCCGGATCAGGCGAAGGCCGCCGCCAGCGCCAGCGCCAACGCCGACTGGAAACTCGTTTCCCGCTCTTCGAAGCCCATGTCGGTACCCGCCTTCGCGAGGTGGTCCGAGATGGTCAGAACACACAGCGCCCGCTTGCCGAACTCGGCCGCGACACCGTAGAGGCCGGCCGCTTCCATCTCGACGGCCAGCACCCCGTGAGCCGTGAGCGCGTCGAGTTGACCGGGAATCGCGAAGTAGAAGTGATCGGTGGTGACCACGGTACCGGTGAAGACCCTCATCGCCGGAGTGATCGCCCGCATCGCCGCCGATGCCAGTCCGATGTCTGCCACGGCCGAGAAATGGGTACCGGGGATGCGTACCTCGTTCATGGCGGAGGTGGTGTGAGCTCCGGTGGCGATGACCACATCGCCGACGTTGACGTCGGGGGCGATCCCCCCGGCGGTACCGACCCGGATGATCCTTTCCACACCGTAGAAGCGGAACAACTCGGTGGCATAGATTCCCATGCTCGGCATGCCCATTCCGGACGCCATCACCGACAGCGGCTGTCCGTGGCCAGTGCCGGGACCGCGGTACGTGCCGGTGTAACCCTTGATGCCGCGAACATCGGTGACGACGCGGACCGCGTCAAGGATGGTGCCGACGATGAGTTCAGCGCGTTTCGGGTCTCCCGGCATGAGGACGACCGGGGCGAAATCGCCCGGTTCGGCATCGTTATGCGGTGTTGCCATGACCGGCTCCTATCGGCTCGCCAACCGAACTTTTTCGTCCTGCCGGGGTACCACGGCGGTGATGCCGAGTTCTTTCGTAATCCGTTCGGCCATTGCAGGGGCGCCCGTTTCGCCGTGGATGCAGAACACCGTCTCCGGTTTGGGGTCCAGCGCCGTGAGCCAGTCCAGGAGATCGGAGGCGTCGGCATGGGCGGAAAAACCGTCGTCCATCACGATCTCCGCCTTGACGGGTACGTACTGGCCGTACATCTTCAGAGTGGTCGCACCGTCGACCAACGCCTGGCCCCGAGTGCCGTGGGCCTGGTAGCCGGTGAAGATGACGGTGTGTTTCGGATCGGGCAGCATGTACTGAAGATGATGGACGACGCGTCCGCCGGTGGCCATGCCCGACGACGAGAGGATGATGCAGGACTGGGCCGGCTGGTTGAGCTTGATGGAATCTTCGACCGAGGTCACCTCGTGGACGTTGGCCAAATCGATGAAGTCGCGGTCCTTCAGGTCGTCGCGCAATTCGTCACGCTGAGCGGGGGATTGGTAGATCGCCAGCGCCTTGACGCCCATGGGCGAATCGATGTAGATCGGCAGGTCGGGAATCCGTCCGGCGGCCTTCATTTCGGCCAGGGTCTTGAGCAGGATCTCGGTCCGGTCGACGGCGAAGGCCGGGATGAGGACCGATCCGCCGCGCGCGGCCGTACGCCGGATCGCGGCCGCGAACTCCTCATGCGGTTCCTCCGTCCATTCGGGGTGCTCCCGGTCGCCATAGGTCGTCTCCATCAGCACGTACGGCGCGCCCTGCGGAATCTCGCGGGCCTTGAGCACCGGGTGATCGTGCCGGCCGAGGTCGCCGGAGAAGATCACCGCGGTGTCCGGCGTCGTCAGCCGGATCGAGGCGGACCCCAGAATGTGGCCGGCCCGGTAGTACCGCGCGGTCAGCCCATCGCCCACGTCGAGATCGGTGTCGAAACCCACGACCCGGAAGAGCCTCATGGTGTCGTTCACATCGTCCGTGGTGTAGAGCGGCTCGGGTGGGTTGTGCTTGGAGTAGCCGCCCTTGGCGGCGTCTTTGGCGTCCTGTTCCTGGAGGTGCGCCGAGTCGAGCAGGACGATCTCGGACAGCTCCTTGGTCCCGTCGGTCGCCCAGATCGGCCCGGAGAACCCCTCATGGACCAGACGGGGCAGGTAGCCGGTATGGTCCATGTGCGCGTGGGTGACGAGAATCGCCGAAATCGTCGTCGGATCGACCGGGAACGGCGCCCAGTTGCGCTCGCGCAAGTCCTTGTCGCCCTGGAACATCCCGCAATCGATCAGGATTTTGGTGGTACCTACTTCGAGCAGATACTTCGATCCGGTGACCGTGCCAGCCCCGCCCAAGAAAGTCAACGTTGTCATATCTCAAGATTAGTACACCGCCAACCTCGCTGGACGCCTCGCCTGATAGCGTATGAGTACGCATGCGGCGTACCAGACTCAGGAGGGCTTGTGACGATCGATCTGCATACCCATTCCGCCTGGTCGGACGGCACCGACAGCGTACCCGATCTGGTGGCGGCCGCGCGCCGGGCCGGCCTGGCGTCCATCGCGTTGACCGACCACGACACGATGGACGGCGTCGACGAGGCGCAGCGGCTGGCCGCCCAAACCGGCGTTGCCACGCTGCGCGGGATGGAGATGTCCTCCCACCTGATGACGGAGAACGCCGAGCACTCCGTACACGTGTTGGCTTATGGCTGCCGTTCCGACGACGCCGGTCTGGCGGCTCTTTTGGTCGCAGTACGCCAGGCCCGGCGTACCCGGGTACCCCACATGCTCGAACGCCTGGCCGGGATCGGTCTGCCGTTGACCCTGGCGGAAGTGAAAGCCTGTTCGGCGCGCGCGGTGACGACTGGCCGTCCCCACATCGCGGATGCCATGGTGGCGCGCGGCTACGTGGCCGACCGGGACGAGGCCTTCCGTGACTTCTTGGACGAGGGTGGCCCGGCTTACGTCGGGCGGTACACGCCCGAGGTCGCCGAAGCGGTCGACCGGATCAACCAGGCCCATGGCGTCGCCGTCCTGGCCCATCCGTGGGGCCGGGGCAACCACCAGGTCCTGACCGGCGACGTGATCGCCCGTCTGGCTTCGGCGAACGGGTTGTACGGCATCGAGGTGGATCACGTCGATCACACGCCAGCGGACAGACAGGCTCTCACCGATCTGGCCCATGATCTAGGATTGGTGATGACGGGCGGGAGCGACTACCACGGAACTGGCAAGACCAGGAATCCACTTGGGGTCTGCCGCACCGCGTACGACGTTTACACAGCCATCAGACGAGACATCGAAGAAAGAGGCGGCCAACTATGACTACCGACGACACCCAGCCGGTGGACCAACAATCCTCCCTGGACCGGACCATCGAGCGCAGCCGCGAGATCGAAGCCGAACTGAAGACCAACCCCTCGGCGTTCCGGGTCCTGACCGGCGACCGGCCAACCGGTGACCTGCACATCGGACACTATTTCGGCTCGCTGATCACCGGGTGCGCATTCAGAATCTCGGGGTACCGACGGTGATCGTCATCGCCGATTACCAGGTCATCACCGACCGCGACGGTGTGGGCCCGATCAAGCAACGGACGTACTCCATCCTGGCGGATGACCTCGCCGCCGGCCTCGACCCGGACCGTACCATCATCTTCACCCATTCGGCCGTGCCGGCCCTCAACCAGTTGATGCTGCCCTTCCTGTCGCTGGTGACGGACGCGGAAATGCGCCGCAACCCGACGGTCAAGGCCGAGTTGGAGGATACCGAGGGACGTCCGTTGTCCGGACTGCTGCTGACCTATCCGGTCCATCAGGCCGCCGACATCCTGTTCTGCAAGGGCAACCTGGTGCCGGTCGGCAAGGACCAGGTCCCGCACATCGAGATGTGCCGGGTGATCGCGCGGCGCTTCGATGAGCGGTACGGGCGGGCCTACCCCGACCGGCCGGTGTTCCCCCCGGCCGACGCTTTGCTCACGGAGGGCGGCGCGCTCATCTTGGGTACCGACGGTACCAAGATGTCCAAGTCGAAGGGCAACGTCATCGAGTTGCAGATGACCGCCGACGAGACCGCCAAGGCGATCAAACGGGCCGTGACCGACTCCGACCGCCACATCACGTTCGACCCGGTGAACCGGCCCGAGGTCTCCAACCTCCTGACCATTGCGGCACTGTGCCTCGACCGCGATCCAGTGGGCATCGCTGAGGAGATTGGCGATGGCGGCGCCGGGTCCTTGAAGAAGTTCACCACCGAAGCGTTGAACGAGAAGCTGCGGGCCCACCGGGAACGGCGGGCCGAGATCGTGGGTGATCCGTCCTACCTCACGTCCGTCTTGGCGTCGGGCAATGAGCGGGCTAACCAGATTGCCGATGAGACCCTGGCCGAGGTACGGACAGCCATGCAAATGGCGTACTGATCCGTACAGATGCCGTACGATTAGGACATGGTACAACAACTCCGCAGCCGTCGGTTCGAAACCCGGCTCGATGCTCAAACCGACGACCTGATCGCCCGGGCCGCCGACTCGTTGGGGGAGTCCCGGTCGGCCTTCGTCGTCCGGGCGGCCCGGGAGGCCGCCGAGAAAACCCTCAGCCCCGCCGAGACGGTCACCGCCCAAGCCGCCCTCGCCCGGTTGCTGGAAAACGTCGATGAGACAGCCTTGGCGGCTTGCCCGCTGCTCAAGGGGCTGAGAAATTAACCAACCCGCGCTGGCCGAAACGGCATAGACTGCTGCTCATGCAGTACACCAATCTCGGCCGCAGCGGTCTCAAGGTTTCCCGGCTTTGCCTGGGGACGATGAATTTCGGACGGGCCACGCCGGAAAAGGATGCCTTTGCCACGATGGACAAGGCCCTTGAGTCGGGGATCACGTTCTTCGACACCGCTAACGTGTACGGCGGTCCGGATCGCCGCGGACTGACGGAAGAGATCGTCGGACGGTGGTTCGCGCTGGGCGGCGGGCGGCGCGAGTCGGTCGTCCTGGCCACCAAGGTCTACAACCCGATGGACGAGCCGCTGGATGGCCCCAACGACGCGCGGGGGCTCAGCGCGTACAAGATCCGCCGCAGCCTGGCCCGGTCGCTGAAGCGCCTGCAGACCGACCACATCGAGTTGTACCAGATGCACCACGTCGACCGCACGGTGTCCTGGGATGAGCTGTGGGGAGCCTTCCAGCCCATCGTCGACTCTGGTGTCGTCGACTACATCGGATCGTCCAACTTCGGCGCGCGCCATCTGTGCTACGCCCAGGCGGCGGCCAAAGACCGGCATTTTCTCGGCCTGGTCAGCGAGCAGCACAAGTTCTCGCTGGCGTGCCGCTGGCCGGAGCTGGAAGTTCTGCCCACCGCCGAGGACCTCGGCCTGGGCATTCTGTGCTGGAGCCCGCTTGGTGGCGGCCTGTTGTCCGGGCATGCGCTCAACCCGGAGTGGGGCGGCCGTACGGCTGAGGCGGCCCAGCACCTCAGTGCGGCTCAGCGGGCACAGGTGCAGGCATACGCCAAGCTCTGCCGGGAGATCGGAGCTTCGGAATCGGCCGTCGCCCTGGCCTGGTTGCTCGGCCACCAGGCGGTAACAGCCCCGATCATCGGCCCGCGGACGCCCGACCAGGTGACCAGTGCCGTCGCCGCGCTCGACGTGACGCTGACCGAGGACGTCAGTGGCCAGCTCGATGCGATCTTCCCCGGACCGGGTGGACCGGCCCCCGAAGCGTACGCTTGGTGATCGCCGGCGTCAGACGAGAACCGGTTCCAGGTCGGCCAGCGATGCCAGGGCGGGATCATCGCCCGGTGTTGGGGCGTCGGCGTGGGACATGTGCGCCGTGGTGAGCATGAGCTTGAGGCGGTTGAGCTGGTTGACCTCGGAGGCCCCGGGGTCGTAGTCGATCGCGACCAGATTGGCCTGGGGATGTTGGCGCCGGATCTCCTTGAACATGCCCTTGCCCACCACGTGGTTCGGCAGGCAGGCGAAAGGCTGGACGCACACCACATTGGGCACGCCGGAATGGATCAGTTCCAGGACCTCGGCGGTCAGCAGCCAACCCTCACCCGCCTGATTGCCCAGGCTGGTGACCTGCTGGGCCTCACGGGCCATGTCGGCCATCCGGCCCGGAATCGTGAACTTCGGCACCGGCCACCGGCGATTGGCCTTGTCCAGCGCCCGGCGTACGGGGGTACGGTAGTGCTCCATGAATGACCGGAAGACCACCTTGGCGTGGCGCCACTTCCGGCCGATACCCAGGTTCTGCCAATTCCATTCCACCGTGTGCAGCCCGGTGACCATGAAGTCCATCAGCCCCGGCAACGTCGCCTCGCAACCCTCGGACTCGATCACGTCGATGACGTGGTTGTTCGCGTCGGGCTGGAATTTGACGAGGATCTCGCCCACGACTCCCACCCGGGGTTTGCGTGGCTGATTCGTCAGTTCGAGGCGGTCGAAGTCGTCGACCATCGCCTGGATCAGGCGTCGGTACGTCAGCCGGTGGCCGTAGGTGGGGGTGCGACCGGTGCCGAGCCACTCGCGGGCGATGCGGTCCCAGCGTTCGTACAGGGCATCCGCCCCGCCCGGCGTTGCTTGGTACGGCCGGGTCCGCAGCACGAGGTCCTGTAACAGATCGCCGATCGTCAGCGCCTTCATCGCCTTGTGCAACATGCCGAGTGAGAGTTTGAACCCAGGGTTGGACTCGATGCCGGAGACGGAAATCGCAATGACCGGTACCTGGGCGAACCCGGCGTCGGCGAGCGCCTTGCGCAACAGAGCCGTGTAGTTCGTCGCGCGGCACATGCCACCCGTCTGGCTGAGCAGGACCGACGTGTTGTCGGGGTCGACCTCACCGGAGGACAGGGCGCGGATCAACTGGCCGATCACCATGATGGCCGGGTAGCAGGCGTCGTTGTTGACACTGCGCAGGCCCGCCTCGACATCGTCGGGGGAGGCGTGCGCCAGAATCCGCACGTCGTACCCGGCGGACTGCAGGATGACCTCGATCAGGCGGAAATGGATGGGGGCCATCTGCGGGGCGAGAATGGTGTGCCTGGTCTTCATGTCGGCGGTGAAGGGCCGGCGTTTCAGGACATGGCTGGTGACCGGGCGCCCGCTGACGTCGCGCTCCTCGGCCGCCGCGGCCAGCGAGCGCAGGCGGATGCGAGCCGCCCCCAGGCTGGCCACCTCGTCGATCTTGAGGGCGGTGTAGACACGGTTTTTCGCCTGGAGGATCTCCGCGACCTGCTCGGAGGTGATAGCGTCGAGCCCGCAGCCGAAGGAGTTCAACTGGACGAGTTCCAGACCGGGGTCGTCGGCCACCACCGCCGCGGCTTCGTACAACCGCGAGTGATAAGCCCATTGGTCGCGCACCCGCAGCGGGCGCTCCAGCACCTGGTCGCCAAGGACCGAGTCCTCGGTGAATACGGCCATGCCCAAGGTGGTGACCAGCTCGGGAATGCCATGATTGACTTCGGGGTCGACATGATAGGGGCGTCCGGCCAAAACGATCCCCCGGATGCCCTTGTCACGGCAGAGTTCGCGCGCCAGCCTGCCCGCTTCGCGGATGTCGGACCGGACAGCAGCATCCTCGGCGTACCCGGCGGCGACGGCTTCCTGGGCCTCGTCCTTTGTCACCGACCAGTCGGCGAAAACTTCGACGATCCGCTCGACGAGTTTGCTGGGGTTGGCCAGATTGAGGTACGGGTTGATGAAGCGTACGCCCGGGGCGCGCAGGCGCTCCAGGTTGTTCTGGATGACCTGCGGATAGGACGCCACGACCGGGCAGTTGTAGTTCTTGTCCGATCCGGTGATCAGCGCCTGTTCGTAATTGACGGACGGATAGAAGATGGTGGTAATTCCGCGGTCCAGCAACGACTCGATGTGGCCGTGGACCAGTTTGGCCGGGTAGCAGACGTTTTCCGAGGCGATCGAACTCATGCCTTTTTCGAAGACCTCGTGCGAGCTGCGTCCCGAGATGACCACCCGGAACTTGAGGTGGCTTAGCACGGTGAACCAGAAGGGATAGTTCTCGTACATGTTCAGGGCGCGCGGAATGCCGATGTCGCCGCGTACGCCTTCCTGGGCGGTCAACCGCCGGTACCCGAACAACCGTTTGTACGTGTAGTCGAAGAGGTTGGGCAGGGACGACTTCTGCTTGGTCGGATCGGTCCCGCGTTCGCAACGGTTGCCGGAGATGTGGCGCTCCCCGTTGCCGAAGGTGGAGATGGTGCACTGGCAGTGGTTTTGGCAGAGCGCGCACTGAACGGTCTCGGTCTCAACATGGATCTGTTGCAGAGCGGGTACCGACAGCAACTGGCTCGGCGCGCCTGGGACGAAACTGGCCTTGGCCGTCAGCGCGGCGCCGTACGCACCCATCAGCCCGGCAATATCCGGTCGGATGACCTCACGGCCGGTCAGCAACTCGAAGGCCCGCAGTACCGCGTCGTTGAGGAACGTACCCCCCTGGACCACGACCCGGGGACCCAGTTGTCCGGGTTCGCGCAGTTTGATGACTTTGTACAGCGCATTGCGGATGACGGCGTAACTCAGCCCGGCGGCGATGTCGGCGACGCTGGCGCCCTCTTTTTGGGCCTGCTTGACCGAGGAGTTCATGAACACCGTACAACGGCTGCCGAGATCCACCGGCGAGCCGCCCTCGCACGCCGCCTGGGTGAACGCCTCGATGCCAAGTTCCAGCGATTGGGCGAAGGTCTGCAAGAAGGAACCACAGCCCGACGAGCAGGCCTCATTGACCGCGATCGAATCGATGACGCCGTCGCGGACGCGCAGGTACTTCATGTCCTGTCCGCCGATGTCGATGACCGAGGTCACGCCCGGGGCGATCTTGTCGGCGGCCCGGAAGTGGGCGACGGTTTCCACCACGCCGCAGTCGATGTGGAGCGCCGCCTTGATGAGCCCCTCGCCGTACCCCGTCACGCAGGACTGGGCGATGATCGCGGGGCCCGGCAGCTGGTGGCGTACCGTGGTGGCGATGTCGATGGCGGCCGCGACCGGATCGCCGCCGTTGCCGGTGTAGTGCGACCACAAGATGTTGTCGTCCTCGTCGATGAGCACGGCCTTGATCGTGGTCGAGCCGGCGTCGATGCCGAGGAAGCAGGCCCCACGGGCTTGCGCCAGGTCCCGGCGGGCGATGGTGTCCGCGGCGTGCCGGTTATCGAAGGCGGTGCGGTCGGCCGGCGTCGCGAACAGCGGCGTCATCCGGCCGGAGACGGGCACCAGGTGGCGGCGGCTGGTCAGGCGGTGAGCGAGATCGCCAAGGGTCATGACCGTCGACGACGCCTGTTCGGCCGCGCCCAGTCCGACGAAGAGTTGGGCCGATTCCGGCACGATGAAGCCGGTGGCCTGCCCGTCCAGGGTACGTTCGAAGGCGCGTCGCAGTTGGGGCAGGAAGTGGAGCGGCCCGCCGAGGAAGATGATTTGTCCCGTCACCGGCCGGCCTTGGGCCAACCCGGAGATGGTCTGGGTGGCGACCGCCTGGAAGATGGAGGCGGCCAGGTCCTCGTGACGGGCGCCCTCGTTGATGAGCGGCTGGAGATCCGATTTGGCGAAGACGCCGCACCGCGACGCGATCGGGTAGAGGTGCAGGTGCCCTTCGGCCAGTTCGTTGAGCCCGGCGGCGTCGGTGTGCAGCAACGTGGCCATCTGATCAATGAAGGCACCGGTGCCGCCGGCACAGGTGCCGTTCATGCGCTGCTCCGGTACCGGTTTGAGGTAGGTGATCTTGGCGTCCTCGCCGCCCAGTTCGAGTGCCACGTCCGCTTGCGGGTAGTGGCGTTGGACGGCGAAGGTACCGGCGATCACCTCCTGGATGAACTCCACGTCCAAGGCCTGGGCGATGCCCAGTCCGCCCGATCCAGTGATCGCCACGGCGGTTTCGATGCCTGGATAGGCGCCCGCCAGTTCCTCGACCAGCCGGACGAGTTCGGCCTGAACGTCCGCGTTGTGCCGGCGGTACTCCTCGTGGATGATCGTGCCGTTCTGCAGAAGAACCGCTTTGAGCGTGGTGGACCCCACATCAAGCCCTAAAGCATAGCCTCGATGCACGCAACCCTCCTTGGGCGATCCAGAACGCTAACTCCCTACGGTACCGTAACTTTGCCCGCTGGTCACGTACCGGTCGCGGTGACATGCCCGTGATGGCATAGCAAACCGTAGGAATTAGTCCGCGCCCGGGAGCCGGTTTTCTTTGATAAACTAACTTAATTAGTTTATAATGAATTTTCTTAGCCCGCGAAAGGGAGCATGGCATGACTGACAAGCGAAATCTGGACATCGCCGCCATTGTGGCAGCGGCGGCCGAACTGGTTGATGAGACTGGCTACGACGCGCTGACGCTGAACAGTCTGGCGACCCGCCTCGGCGTCAAACCGCCGTCCTTGTACAACCACGTCAAAGGCATCGACGATGTCCGCCGACGGCTGGCTGACGTGGTGGCATCACGCATGAGCGCCGCCATCCAATGCGCGGCCGTCGGACGGTCGGGGGAGGACGCCCTGCGCGATCTCGCCCAGGCCTATCGGCGGTTCGCCACGGTACATCGTGAGTTGTACCGCGCCTTCCTGGCCGCGCCCAGTTTCGGCGACGAAGCCTCTTTCGACGTGGTGGCAGCAACTCTGAAGAAGATCTTGTCCGCTTGCCGCCTCAACGCGACTGCCGAGGATAACTTCATCCGCATTCTTCACTCGGGGCTCTACGGATTCGTCGCCCTGGAATCGACCGGTGTCTTCACCAGTGGCGAAACAACGGATGCTAGTTTTGACGTGCTGGTTGCCAGCCACTTGGCCGTTCTTCACTGGTTGGAAGACGGCGGCAAATGAACGCCGGCGATGTTTGCGCGTACGGTCTGAAGCAGAGCGTACGCCGTCCCCTGAGCGCACTCGCCACGCTGGTGATCCTGATTGTGCCGGTCCTCTATCCACTGATCTGGCTTCAGGCGTTTTGGGATCCGTACGGCAATGTTGATAACTTGCCAATCGCCTTCGTCAATGAGGACACCGGTGCGCTGGGAGCCGGCTTGGAGCAAGAGTTGCGCGGTTCCACCGATGTCGATTGGCAGTTCGCCGACCGGGCCGGCGCCGATCAGGGCTTGCGGGACAAGACCTACTACGCGGAAATTGTCATTCCCAGTACCTTTTCGCAATCGATCGCCTCGGCCCAGCCGGGAACCATCGAGGTGTACGTCGACAGCAAGAACAACTACACCGCGACCTTGCTCGTGAACCAGGTTCAGGAACATCTGCGCGCGTCCTTGGCCCTAACGATTGCCTCCTCCGCTCTCGCCAAGACCCTGCCCAACCAACCGGACCTGGTCGCCTTTCTGACCGATCCGGTCACCGTCACGCAAACGGACGTCAATCCGGTGGCGAACATGGGTACGGGGTCGGCACCGTACTTCTGCTCGCTGGCCCTGTGGATCGGCGCCCTGCTGATCTCTCTCGTCATGGGACGCCGGGTGAACTCCGACCATTTCCCCGCGGCGTCTGGAACCAGTGTTGCGACCGGCCAGTACCTGCTCTACGCCATCGCCGGGGTGATCCAGGCGGGGCTGCTGACCGTTGTCTTGTTCGCGCTCGGTATCGACGTCCAGCACGGTCTGGCCACCTTCACGACGCTTGTCGTCGCTGCGCTCACCAGCATTGCCCTGGTGTACCTGCTGATTTCGACCCTCGGCATGCTGGGGCAGATGGCGTCGATGATCCTGCTCATTCTGCAGTTGACGGCCTGCGGCGGCACCTTCCCGGTACAGCTCACCCAAGGCGGTTTCTTCGCGGCGCTACACCCGTACATGCCGTTCACGTACTCGGTCAACGCCCTGCGAGAGACGATTTCGGGCCAACCCATAGACAGTGGCGTGTTGTTCGGCTCGCTGGGGATACAACTGGGGATCGCCCTGGCGGGCATCGTGCTCTGCGTTGTCGTCGCTCAGGTCCGTGTCAAGCGCCGGGGTATCCCGATGTTCCGGTAGGCTACAAACGTGCCGACATTTTCGCTGAACGCCCGGACCGCCGACGCGAGGCTGTTCGCGAAAGACCATCCGCTCACACTCGCCCGCGGTGGGAGCCTCGACCGGGTCGACGTTCGTTACGAGACGTACGGCAAACTCAACGCCAGCCGTACCAACGCGATCTTCGTTTGCCATGCCTTGACCGGCGACGCCCACGCGGCCGGATTCAAACCGGGGGAGCCGAAGCCGGGGTGGTGGGACTCGATGATCGGCCCGGGTAAACCGGTCGACACCGATCGTTTCTTCGTCATTTGCCCGAATCTGCTGGGCGGCTGCCAGGGTACGACCGGACCGGCCTCGGTCGATCCGGCGACCAGGACATCGTACGGCCTCAGTTTTCCCATTCTCGACATGAGCGACTTCGTCGCCGTACACCGGGCTTTGCTGGCACATCTGGGAATCGCCACGTTGCTGGCCGCCATCGGCGGTTCACTGGGCGGGATGCAGGTTCTGCAGTGGGCCCTGACTTTTCCCCAAGAACTGGGGGCCGCGGTCATCATCGCCGCGTCGAGCCGGCTGACGACCCAGAACATCGCCTTTTCGGCGGTGGGGCGGGAAGCCATCATGCGCGACAAGAATTTCGAGCGGGGGCACTACCGGGAGAAGGACACCTCGCCCGATACCGGGTTGTCGGTGGCGCGGATGATGGCCCACATCACGTACATGTCCGAAAGCGCCCTGGGCGAGAAGTTCGGACGGGAACATCAGCACGACGATCAGGCGCCCGGTTTCGGCGTCGACTTCGCGGTCGAGAGTTACCTCAACCACCAAGCCGAAGTTTTCCTCGACCGCTTCGACGCGCTGAGTTACCTGTACCTGACGCGGGTCATGGACTATTTCGACCCCTTCGCGCAACCCGATGCCTGCGCGCTGATCGAGTCCCATCCGTTGCCTTGCCTGGTCTGCTCTTTCGCCTCGGACTGGCGGTTCTCGCCGGAACATTCGAAGCGGATCGTCGCCCGTCTGGCCTCGGCCGCCGTCCCGGTCACCTACCGTGAGATCAGCCCGGGTGTCGGACATGACTCCTTCCTGCTGCCGATCCCCGACTACCAAGACGTCGTCCGCGCCTTTCTGAGCCGCGTCGCCGCGAGGGTCCGCTCATGACTGCCCGCGTCGATTTCCGTCTCATCTCGGCCTGGATTCCGCCGCACTCGCGCGTCCTCGACCTCGGCTGCGGACAGGGTACGCTGCTGAAAACCCTGGCTCACGACAAGGCCTGCCGGGTCCAAGGCGTCGAAGTCGATCCGGACAGCCACCTCGCGGCCGTCCAGAACGGCGTCCCGGTGATCCAGATGGACATCGACAAGGAATTGGACCTGCTCCAGGACGCCAGCTACGACGTGGTAGTATTCGCGCGGACCCCCCAGGCCGTCCGCCGGCCGGCCGCGGTACTCGAACACATGATGCGCATCGCGCCGCTGGGGATCGTGTCGATGCCGAACTTCGGCTACTGGCGCAACCGCCTGCGCCTGCTGGGCGGCCACGCGCCGGTGTCGAAGGATCTGCCCTATGCCTGGCACGATAGCCCCAACGTCCATTTCGGATCGTGTACCGACCTGGAAAACTTGTTTCACGAGATGAGTTTGAGCGTTGCCCGCTGTGTGCCGCTCTCCGCATCGGGCCGGGTTTCCCATTGGCCCCGGTCAACGCGGAACTGGTCGGCGGGCGCCGTCCTCTACGAGGTCTTCCGGCGGACCCGTTAGCTCCATCCTCCTGGGAAGCGTTTCCTTAGAGCAGTCTGTGACGACCGTGGCCAAAGTGAGCCTGGTGGTGGCAATGGCAGGAGGTTTCTTCTGATTGATCGACCGGCAGCTCCTCGCCGGGGACTGACCGTCAGTCGCCCGTGGTATTTGCGCCCCGTGACCCTGATTGTCGCCTTCGTCTTGTTTGGCGTGATTGTTCTCCCGCTTGCGGCGGGCGTGGTGGTTGACGTGGCTTACACCGGCCGGGTCCGGCGGGGAGTCAGCCTGGCTGGGCATGATCTGTCCGGCCTGACTGTGGCCCAGGTCCAAGACGTGCTCACCCAACTCCAAGACAACATCAGCGTGGAGCTCACGATGGACGGAAGCACCAAAACCGCCACCGGCGCCGATGTCGGCATCGCCGTCAACCGACCAGAAATCCTCACCGACCTCCAGAATCTGAAGACAACCTTCTGGGTCGACCGATTCACCTCGCACATCACCGTACCCCTGGCTGTCACCATCGACTCGGCCCAATTCAACTCGTGGGTGGGGAAGAACTTCCCCGGTCATGTCACCGTGCCGGTCAACGCCTCGATTGTGTACGATCCGGCGACTGACCGGTTCAAATCGACCCAAGCGGTACCTGGCACGGGGGTACCCACAACCGAACTGGATTCGATCGCCGCCGCGCTGGCGAACCAATCGGGTAGGGGTTCGTTCACCCTTTCGACAACCGCGCTCGACGCGCCCGTCACTGGCACCAAGGCTCTGAGCGCCCAAAACTGGATCAATCAGCGTTTGTCATCGCCGTGCTCCCTGTCGTACAACGGGACAACGCTCTACACGCTCACCCCCGGGGAGATTGCGGCGATGACCACCGTCGCTCCCGATGGCAGTACTCTGGCCGTGGATTTCGACCAAACCAGTATTCAGACTTTCATCCAACAAACTCTGGCCCCGAAAGTGAACAAGAGTCCCGTCGATGAAACGGTCATCACCAATGAGGCGGGTGATCCTCTCAGCGTTGCCCAGAAAGGCGCCGACGGGAGGACTCTCACCGACACGGGTACCCTCGGACAGAACATTGAGTCCTGCCTGATCCTGGGGCAAACAACTCCGGTTGAGTTGTCATTCGACGTCACCCCATTCTCAACCAAAGACACGATTTCCCTCGATCCGATCAACGCCGCGGTCGGCAAGCAGATCGATTATCTGGTGACGTACGCGACCACCTACAACACGGCGGAGTGGGGCAACGACAACTCTGTGGGCGGGGACTGCGCCAATTTCGTCAGTCAGGGCTTGTACGTGCGGGGAATCCCGATGGATTCCACCTGGTACTCCACCGGGCCTGGCGGTGGTTCCCCGGCCTGGGTCAGTGTCCCGGCCCTCGACGATTGGCTCAGTTCCCAAGGCTGGACCAGGCTCGGCCTCGACCAATTGGATCAACTCAAATTAGGGGATATTGGAATCTTCGATTGGAACCTCGACGGGATCGGCGATCATGCCATGACCGTCTCCCGGATCTACAAATCGGGCAATTCGCTGACGGTGTATTTCGCCAGCCACAACGAAGACGGTGCCTACCGCGAGCTCAGTACGGTTATCAACGTCGACCACCCCGGTGCCAATGCCTGGTTCTACTCCGTACCCTGATAAACGGCCGTTTCGGCGCTCACCAGCCCCTGGGCAAGCGCGCTATGATTATCGGATGGCACAAACCACCGCAACCCACCCCGGGCGACGCTGGTTGCTCAGCGGGATCGCCCTGCTGGCGGGGTGTGCCGTGGGCTTGGGATTCGCTCCCACCAACCTGTGGCCGCTGGTTCCCATCGGCGTGGCGGGGTTCGTCGTCGTCGCGTTGGCGTCCTCGGCGCGGGTGGGGCTGCTACGGGGGTACCTGTTCGGTTTGGGATTCAGCTTCGTCGCCTTCCGCTGGCTGAGCATCCTCGGCCTGCCGGTGGTCGCGGCCATGGCCGTTTGGCTATCCGTGTGGTACGCGCTGGTCGGCTTGACGGTGGCTGCCCTGCGCCGTACGCCGGTCTGGGGGTTCGCCGGGGTCGCCGTCTGGATGGGCGCGGAATGGATCGGTGCCCGCTGGCCGTTCGGCGGTTTCGGCTGGGGCCGGCTCGCCTATACGGCCGCCGATACCCCGCTGGACGGCCTGTTCCCCCTGATTTCGGCCACCGGTGTGTCGCTGGTCATCGTCAGCAGCGCCTTTCTGCTGGCGTGGGTCATCCGGGGTTTCATCGAGGGTTCGCACACCTGGCGGGCGCTCCGCCCGTTGGCTGTCAGCCTGACCGGGGCGTTGATCCTGGTGAGCGCGCTGGGGGGTCTGTGGGCCCGGTCGTACGACCTGCCGGCCGACGGCCGGTCGGTGACGGTCGCCGTGATCCAGGGCAACGTACCGGGGGTGGGGATCGAGGCCCTCGGCCCGCGGTACACCGTCGAAAACAACCATTTGGCCGAAACCATCATTCTGGCCGCGCAGATCCGCACCGGCACAGTCAGCCAGCCCGACTTCGTGGCCTGGCCGGAAAACTCCACCGCCACCGATCCGTTCACCGACTCCACGACCGCCGGCATCATCAAGCTGGCGCTCGATCTGGTCCAGGTACCCATTCTGGTCGGCGCCATCACGGACGGACCGGGGCCCGACGAACGGCAGACCGTCGGACTGTGGTGGACACCGGACTCGGGGGTGACGGCCACCTATGCGAAACGCAACCTGGTGCCGTTCGGGGAGTGGGTACCCTTCCGTTCGGTCCTGATGAAACTCGTCCCGGAGTTGACGTACGTCGGCGCGCAGTCCATCCCCGGTACCACGCCCGGGGTTCTGGACGTTGCGGCTGGCGGGCAGCCGCTGCGGGTCGGCGATCTCATCTGTTTCGAGGTGTCCTATGACACCACCGTCGACGAGATGCTCAAGGGCGACGCCGCGACTGGTGGGGGAGCCCAAGTCGTCCTGGTCCAGACGTCGAACGCCATGTTCACCGGCAGCGACCAGATGGCCCAACAGGACCGGATCACCCGGATCAGAGCCATGGAAGCACGGCGCGACATTCTGGTCGCGACGACCAACTCGTTGGCCGGCCTGATCGACGCCCACGGCCACGTCGTCTACCAGGCGCAGTTGCGTACCTCCGATGCCCAGGTTTTCACCGTACCCACCAGTACCGCGCTCACCCCGGCGATCGCCTATCGCACGTGGTTCGATCTGGGCAGCGTCCTGCTCCCGCTGTTGGGCGGGGCGGCCGCGCTGGCCTGGCACGCCCGCCGGCGCAGGATACGATAAGGACACGACCATCATCGGAGGAGCTATGGACCCATCGCCCGACACAATTCTGGTTGTCATTCCGACGTACAACGAGAAAGACAACATCGGCGCGATCTGCGCCAGGTTGCGGGCGGCCGTCGACCAGGCCGACATCCTCGTCGTCGACGACAACTCGCCGGATGGGACAGGACAGATGGCCAACCGGCTGGCCGACGCCGACCGGCACATCCATGTCATGCACCGCACGGCCAAGAACGGCCTGGGGGCGGCCTATCTCGCCGGTTTCCGGTGGGGACTGCGGCACGGGTACGCGGTGTTGGTCGAGATGGATGCTGATGGCTCCCACCAACCCGAACAACTACCGAGGTTGCTCGACGCTCTGGCCACAGCCGATATGGTCAAGGGTTCGCGCTACGTCCCCGGTGGTTCGGTGGTCAACTGGCCCAAGTCGCGCGAGCTGCTGAGCCGCGGGGGCAGTTGGTGGACCCGGTTGATGACCGGGATGCCGGTCCGCGACATCACCGGCGGCTTCAACGCTTTCCACGCCGCCACCTTGGACGCGGTCATGGACGAGATTTCATCGGTGGGGTACAACTTCCAGGTCGATTTGACCTGGCACGTCATCGCCAAGGGCATGACGGTGGCCGAGGTACCGATCACCTTTGTCGAACGCCAGTACGGCCAATCGAAAATGAGCGGCCGTATCGTCGTCGAAGCTTTGGCCAAAACGACCGCCTGGGGTCTCCGCCACCGGACCAGCCAGGTCGCCTCGGCGATCGAACGGCTGGTCCGGCAGGGCTGAGTACGGCCTTGCCACGGTTCAACCGGTGGCAAGGTCATCGTTCACTTGGCTCGGAGGGTTTTGAGCCGTTCGATCAACATATCGGACAGCTCATCGTCGGTACGCCGCTCGCGTACCATGTCCCAGTGGCTGCGACCGGTGTTGACCGGCAGCTCCACCAGAGTCACCGCGCCGGCCGAAGCCATCTTCCCGCAGTGAGGGCAGTCCCAGGTGTCCGGTGCTTGGACATCGGCTGCGAACAACCGGGTGAACGCGTGGCCGGACGGGCAGGTATAAGTGACATCGATTCGATCGGTCACGTCGGGTAGTGTATCAACCAGGCGCAATCTGTTCTCCTTGATCAGTCGTGGGGACATCAGTTCACCTAGGTCAACGCGTCAGCGGCCGGGAGTATTCCCGGCGGGAACAGTCGGGCTTATCCGGTTTCCCACAGATTGCGCCGAAGCAGCACTTGCTTCAGCAAGTCGGGGCGGTCGGTGATGATGCCATCGACGCCGAGATCGATCAAACGCTCCATTTCCTGGGGGTCGTCGACCGTCCACACATGTATCACCTTACCGAGCCGGTGGACGCGGTCGACGGTTTGCGCGGTCGCGACCGGTATCGTCACCGGGCCGAGTTTGCCGCTCACCGGCCCCTGCAGGGCCATTCCCGGCGAGGTGAGAATCCGGCCGGCAGGGGGAATCACAACGGTTCTCAGGACTCCGGCGGGTCCCATCGCCGTCGGGATGGCATCGCCGGCCAACCGGCGGAAACGCGTCAGGCGGTGCTGTGAGAACGTGTCGACGAGGATCCGGTCCTGGAGACGATGCGACCGGATGGCGGCGATCAGCGGCTCAATGGCTCCCTCGGTTTTCAGATCGACGTTGAACCGGGTGTCGGGGAAGGCTTCGACAACCTCGTCGAAGAAGGGAATCGGCTCACTGCCAGCGATTCGCAGGCTACGCAGATCGTCCGCCAGGAAGTCCGAGACCTTGCCCGCCGTACCGGTCATCCGTTCGAGAGTGGGGTCGTGCAGGCACACCAGCCGGCCGTCGCGGGTGGCCTGCAGATCGGTTTCGATGTAGCGGTACCCGAGCGAGACGGCTTGCGAAAAGGCGTACGCCGTGTTCTCCCGGCCAAGATTCGGTTCCCACGCCGAGCCTCCCCGGTGGGCCATCGCCGCGAAAGCCGTCGCGCAGTAGGGGTAATCCTTGGCGTTCATCGCACCCGCCCCGGTACGGCGCGGCGATGCGGACGACCTGGTCGACGATGGGATGGCACGCCCTCATTCTGCAACAATCGCCGCGCCCGGTCAATGACTGCCACCACGTGGTCATCGTCACATCCCGCGATTGACCAGGGAAGAATGAAACCATGACTACTATTCTGTCGATTCAGTCCTCGGTCGCTTACGGGCACGTCGGCAACTCGGCCGCCGCCTTCACGCTGATGCGGATGGGCGTGGAGACCATGCCGGTTCTGACGGTTCACTATTCGAACACCACCGCCTATGGGTCGTGGAAGGGCCCCAACCTGGCCGCCGACGACGTCATGGCAGTCGTCACCGGCATCGACGAACGCGGCGTTCTGAACACTGTGGACGGGGTGCTCAGCGGGTTCCAGGGCTCGCAGGAGATGGGGAACACCATTCTTCAGGCCGTCGCTTTGGTGAAGTCGCGCAACCCGGCGGCGGTGTACTGCTGCGACCCGGTCATGGGAGACGTCGGCCGTGGGATGTACGTCGCGCCGGGGGTACCCGAGTTCCTGAGGGACCAGGTCATTCCCCACGCCGACATCGCCACCCCGAACCAGTACGAACTCGACTTCCTCACCGGACGTACGACGACGACCCTGGCCAATCTGCTGGAGGCGGTCGATGCTCTCATCGGGTTGGGACCGCGTACCGTCTTGGTCACGTCCGTCGAGGCCGCGGAAATCCCCGCCGGGTCGGTCTCGATGGTGGCGGCGACCCGGGACGAGGCGTGGCTGGTCTCCACCCCGTACATCGATCAGGTTTTCACCGGCTCCGGCGATGTCACCTCGGCCGCCTTCTTCGCCCACCTGCTCCAATCCGGCCGCCTGGATGTGGCGCTCAAGCGTACAGCCGACATCGTCTACTCCCTGCTGGAGGCGACCGCTCAAACCGGTCGGCGGGAACTGGCCCTGGTACCCGCTCAGGACCAGTTGGTCCAACCCGGTCACAGCTTCGAGGTCAACCGGCTGCGCTGATCGTCACTGCAAGAAGGTCGTGATGTGGGCGCCGAGCGCGTTCAACCGCTCGGGCAGTTCCTCGTACCCGCGCGTGATGACGTACGTGTCCTCCAGGATGGTGACGCCGCGGGCGGCCAGCGCCGCCAGGAACAGGCAGACCGCTGGGCGCAACGCCGGCGGGCAGACGATTTCGCCGCCGCCGCGCCATCTGGTCGGACCGGTCACCATGATGCGGTGCGGGTCCAGTAACGTCAGGTTGGCGCCCAGCTTGCCCAGCCCCATCATGTGGATCATCCGGTGGTCGTACACCCAATCGAAGATCGTGGTCGTACCCTGCGCCAGCGCCGCGATGACGGTGAAGAAGGGCAGATTGTCGATGTTGAGCCCCGGGAAGGGCATGGGGTGGATCTTGTCGACCGGTGCCACCAGCTCGGACGGACGTACCGTGAGGTCGACCAGGCGCGTGCGGTGGTTGCGCGAGGTGTACTCGTCGGTCGCCGTGTAATTGAGTTTCATCGAGTCCAGGATGGCCAACTCGATCTCCATGAACTCGATGGGCACCCGGGTGATCGTCAGTTCGGACTCGGTGACCAGGGCCGCCGTCAACAGGCTCATCGCCTCGATCGGGTCTTCCGAAATGTCGTACTCGATGTCCAGATCGACGTCGTCCACGCCGTGGATGACGAGGGTGGTGGTCCCGATGCCTTCGATCGTCACACCGAGCCGGGTGACGAAATCGCAGAGATCCTGCACCATGTAGTTGGGGCTGGCGTTGCGGATGGTCGTCACGCCAGGCGTCCGGGCGGCCGCCATGATGGCGTTCTCGGTCACCGTGTCGCCCCGCTCGGTCAGTGCGAACTGCCGCACGGACTTCGTCGGCGGTACCACGTCGCAGTGGTAGTACCCTTCGGTCGCCTCCACCGACAAACCCAGATGGCGCAGGGCCTGCAGATGCGGCTCGACGGTGCGCGTACCCAGGTTGCAGCCCCCGGCGTACGGCAAGGCGAAGGCCGGAAACCAGTGCATGAGCGGGCCGAGGAACAGCAGAATGCTGCGGGTACGGCGGGCAGCCTCCACGTTCATCGACGTCAGATCCAGCGTGGCGGGCGGAGTGATCGTCAGGTTGGCCTGATCGTCGCTCCACTGGCACTCCACCCCGACACTGGTCAAGACCTCGACCAGGCGGTTGACCTCTTCGATCCGGGCGATGCCCTTCAGCGTCGTCTTGCCGCGGTTGAGCAAGGACGCACACAGGGTGGACACCGCCGCATTCTTGCTCGATCTGGTCTCGATCTGCCCGTGCAGCCGATGGCCGCCCTCGACCGAGAAGTTGATGGCGCCGCTGCCGGGTGTGATCAACGGCCTTCCGAGCACTTCCGAGATGCGGTTGACCATCTCCAGGGACAGGTTCTGGTTGCCTGCCTCGATGCGGCCGATGGCGCCCTGACTGGTGTTGAGCGCCTTCGCCAAGTCCGACTGAGTCATCCCCCGGCCGCGCCGGGCCTCTCGTACCAGGATGCCAATTGTTTGTGCCGATGTCACCACACGGTCATCCTATCTCATACATGAGATGGGGTAACACCAACGCTCGTCAGTCCGCACCGGCCCCGTCCGGGGTCTGGTTTTCGGGAGCGGTCAGGATAGAGTGGGAACATGACACACTTCGACGCAGTGATTCTCGGAGCCGGACCCGGCGGCTATGTCGCCGCCATCAGGTGCGCTCAACTCGGCCTCGCGACCGCTATCGTCGAGAAGAAGTGGTGGGGCGGTGTCTGCCTCAACGTGGGGTGCATCCCGACGAAGTCCCTGCTGCGGAACGCCGAACTGGCGCATGTGTTGACCCGGGAGAAAGAGGCCTACGGCATTTCGGGCGACATCGAACTGGATTACGGCGCGGCTTTCACCCGCTCCCGGGCCGTGTCCGACCGCATGGTCAAAGGGATTCACTTCCTGATGAAGAAGAACAAGATCACCGAGTACGACGGGTGGGGGACCTTCTGGAACCCGACCATGATGGCCGTGGCGCGCAGCGACGGTACCACCGACACTCTCACGTTCGACAATTGCATCATCGCCACCGGGGCGGCCACCAAGATGCTGCCTGGCGTCGTCCGGGGTCCCCGGGTGGTGACGTACGAGGAACAGATCATGGCGTCGTCGTTGCCCAAATCCATCGTGATCTGCGGTGCCGGCGCGATTGGCACAGAGTTCGCCTATGTCATGGCCAGTTACGGCGTGGCGGTCACCATGGTGGAGTACCTCGACCGTATCTTGCCGCTGGAGGACCCCGAGGTGTCGGCCGAGGTGGCCAAGGCCTACAAGGCGCTCGGCATCGCTGTGCTCACGTCACATGCCGTCAGGGGCATCACCGAGGACGAGCGATCCGCGAAGGTTCGGGTCGCGCCCGTGGTCGGGGGAGAGGAGTTCACGCTGGAGGCCGACCGGGTACTGCTGTCGGTTGGTTTCCAGCCGCGTACCGAGGGGTACGGCCTGGAGAAAACGGGCGTCATGCTGACCGACCGCGGGGCCATCGACATCGACAGTTCCATGCGGACCTCGGTACCCGGGGTCTTCGCGATCGGCGATGTCACCGGCAAACTCATGCTGGCGCACACGGCCGAGGCCCAGGGCGTGGTGGCCGCGGAAACCATCGCGGGGGTCGACACCATGCCGATCGATTACGCCATGATTCCCCGTGCCACGTACTGCCAACCTCAGGTCGCCTCTTTCGGGTACACCGAAGCGCAGGCGAAGGAGAAAGGGTACGACGTGCGCGTGTCCAAGTTCCCGTTCACGGCCAATGGCAAGGCCTGGGGGCTGGGGCAGGGGAGCGGATTCGTCAAAATGGTGTTCGACGCCGCCCACCACGAGATTCTCGGCGCTCACATGGTCGGTCCCGATGTCACCGAGTTGCTGCCTGAGCTGACCCTGGCGCAGATGTGGGATCTGACCGCCGACGAGGTCGCCCGCAACATCCACGCTCACCCGACGCTGTCCGAAGCGATCAAGGAGGTCGCCGAAGGCGCGGGAGGGCACATGATCAACTTCTGAGACGTGCTCAGTCGCCCAGGCCGGTACCGACCTTGCGAGCGGTGGTGATCCACTCGTGATCCGTTGGTACTAGTTTCACCTTCCCCGCCACCTCTTCCAGGGGTACGGGCACCGTACCATGTCCGCGGGCGGCCACCAGAATGCCGAACTGCCCCTCGCTGACCAAGTCCGCCGCGGCCGATCCGAGGCGGGTGGCGAGCAGGCGGTCCTCGGCGCAAGGCGTACCGCCGCGCTGGACGTACCCCAGAATCGTCACCCGGGACTCCAGCCCGGTGGCGGCTTCCAACTCGCGTGCCAGCTTGAAGGTGTGCTCCCGCTGCGAGTCTTCGACGTTGGCCAGATGAGCCTTGGCGGCGCGCGACGCCTCCGGCGTTTTGGCGGCGTCGACCAGGAGCTTCGCCGCCTGGTAGTCGGCGGCATCCTGGGCGTCGCGCGCGCCCTCGGCCACCGCGACCACCGAGAAAGTGCTGCCACGCGCGATGCGGGCCTTGATGGTGGCCGTGACCGATTCCACGGTGTATGGGATCTCGGGGATCAAGATGATGTCCGCGCCGCCGGCGATACCGGAACCCAGGCTCAGCCACCCGGCCCGATGGCCCATGATCTCGGTCAGGATGATCCGGTGGTGGCTGTGCGCGGTGCTGTGAAGCCGGTCGATCGCCTCGGTGGCGATCTCCATGGCGGTGGCGAAACCGAAGCTGGTGTCGGTCAGCGCGATGTCGTTGTCGATGGTTTTGGGCAGCGACACGACGTTCACCCCGGCGTCCATCAATTGCTTGGCGTTCTTGGCCGTACCGCCGCCGCCCAGCATGACCAAAGCATCGATGCCCAGCTTCTCCAGGTTCTCCTGGACTTGGGGGATCATGTTCCTGGGCTCGCCGTCGACCATGTACTTGTGTACCTTGTCGCGGCTCGTGCCCAGCATGGTGCCACCGGTCGTGAGGATACCCGACAAGGCCGCACTGGTGAGATCGACATGATGGTTTTCAACCAATCCTTTGATGCCATCGCGGAACCCGATCACCTCCATGCCATAGAAGCCGATGGCGGTCTTCCCAAACCCCCGGATCACGGCGTTGAGGCCAGGGGCGTCGCCGCCGGCCGTGAGGATGCCCACTCGTTTGACTGCGGAGCCCATGGCTTGCCTTTCATTTTGGAGACACCCTCATTCTCCCACGGGGGGAAGCGCCGGTCTACGGGCGGGGGAGCGGGCTCAGACGTTCTCCGCCGCCCAGTAGGGGTCGCGGCAGGGGATGAAGTCCACGGGTGTGCCGGGCAGGACTCGCCGCGCGATTTCGGTGATTTCCGTCATGCCCAGTTGCTCGGACGGCACATGCCCGAGGACCACCAGGGCTTTGCGGAAACCGAGAGTGACGGCGTCGGCCGCGTACGCGCCGACCTCCCACTCATGGGCCTCGCCGATCAGCACGGCGTCGACGCCGCCGGCCTGCAACAAGTGGCGAATCGACGGCGAGCCGCGAAACCCGAGGGCCAATCCGACCCGCTTGACGTGGAGGTCGGGCTGCCCGATGTACCGCGCGGACGAGGCGTTCAACCGCTTCGCCACAAAGGTGGCCAGGTCAGCCAACCGCATCGGTTCGATGTCGATCACGGCGGGGTACGCCAGGCCATCCGGGATCGCCCAGCCGATTCGCCGCAACGTGCCGACGTCGACCAGGTCGGGCCGTACCCGATGCATGGCATCGTGCAAATGCCAGATGACAAGCCCATTCGACTGGATGTACGAGAGCTTGCGCCGGTAGACCGGGTCGTCTTCCGCCACCAGGGCGTCAATCGACTCGTTACGATGGTCCCAGAAGGCCGGTTCGTGGGTGATGATGAAGTTCGCCCCGTGAGTGACCGCGCGCTCCAGCACGTCGACCGTCGCCATCATGGTGGTGACAGCGCCGGTGACCACGGTGGACGGATCGCCCGCCAGGAACTCGTCCACGCTGTCAGGCGTCGGCGTGGTACCGATGGCTGCCAGGATCCGTGAGGCGGCGTCATCGGCAGTTGGTCTCTCAATGTCCATGGATTCATCTCCTCGCCGTGGGGTCTTCAACCGGTAACGTTAGCCTACGCTTGTGGGCTAGATCCAAAGTCCGACTTTTCTAGCATGCCATGTTGGAATAATCGGACCACCGCGAAACACCAGACCCAGGATGAGCGTTGGTACACGACGATTTCGTAGTCCGATAATGTACATTATGACATTCGCTATCACACAATGTATCGACACTCGCCATGTCTGTTAGCTTCGACCACAATGCCTTTCAGCCGTTCGACCTCTTCGGGGCTGATGCCGTCGGTGCGCCCTTCCCCCGCTGTCACGTCCCAAGCCCAGGGCGCTGCGATCGCCTCAACCAGCGGCTGTACACCCCGGTCTGCCAACGCTTCGATACGTTCGCGTGCCATCTTCTCGTAAGCGAGCAGCATCCGCGCGCTAGCCAGGTCAATAGACCGCAACCCCCTTCGTGCCCCATCGTCGTGTCGATCAGCAGGTAGAGCACAATCATGAGTCGGGATGTTTGCTGAGTTCGCGAAACCGGCCAACGCCACTCATTTCTTTGCGGCTTGGTCAATGGCCTGCCGCAGTGGGGCCACGTTGGATTGCCATTGCGCCCAACTCTCGTTTGAGTTGGCCACCGCAACAACGTTGCCATATTGGATGATGGCAACATCAAGGCTGCCTGTTTCGATATTGTAGTCGCCTTCAGTCGCTGCGCCGAACAGCCAGACCTCGTTGTTTATGACAGACTCTTGGGCTGGTGAGTCGGTGGGGAGAGGGTCATTGGAAGGCCGACCGACGAGCGGGAGGCACGCAGCCAACTCAACAGCAAGAGCGTTAGCGTCTGGCTCGGAATCCAGGAGCAGCACAGTCGCGCCCATCCCCAAAAGGCGAACATCTGCCAGACCAGGCGCGCCTGCGCCACTGACAATAGTAGCCGTCATAGATTCTGATATCGTATCGCACCCGAGACCTGTGAGAAGTGTGCCACCTATCGTGCCGTCATACTTGTTGGAGGCCTGGATGTCTGCCTGTAGTTGGGGCCACGCCCGCCCGCCTGTGTCAAACAGGTCCGGATTGCCTTGGAGCACGATCGCAAGCTGCTCGCCCGTGAGGATTGGGCCACTAGAGCCCTGGGTCTGCCATGGGCGAACGACAGACAGAACGATAGCGATGGCCACAAGCATCGCCAAGGCTGTGCCTCCGATCACCATATGACGCCGCTGGGGATGAAAGCCGACCGACTTGGCTGGGTGACCACCTTGTGCCTCCGCCGAGACGGTCTCAGTTGGCGCGGCTCGTTGCGCGGCGACCGCTCGCCTAGTGGCGGCATCGCCGTTGGCGTCCAGCCAGGTCAGCAAGTCCGGGTACGCATTCGGATGACCAACAACCTGCGGCCAGAGACTCGGTTGAGCCTGAGCAATCTGCGCCAGGTCTGCTCCGCTGGTGTTCGGGTCGATGACGGCCTTGGTCGCCGTCATCAGGTCAGAGAAGTCAGCCATGACAGTTCCTTTCGCCGCTCGCGCGCCGACTGGGAGCGGCGTATCGACAAATTACCCCCCCCCCTATTTTGCAAATTTCCTTGTCACGGGGCACTTGCGGGTGATGTCTCAGGACATCGGTGACACTTCAGGTGGTTCAGATGCGTGGGGGCGCCAACACCGTACCTCCAACCGCCGATACGCTGCGGTCACTGAAAGGACATCTTGGCGGAAACGGGTAACACGGCTAGCCCTTCAGCTTCGGCAGCCACTCGCAGAGCCTGGTCCAGGGTCGCAAGACCCACGTTGAGTGCCAGGGCGTGATCGAGGTACAGCGCGTCGTAGGCCGTCAACCCGTGCCGGATACCCAGTTCCGCCAAACGCGCCACATCCGACGTGTACGGCAGAGAAACCTGTCGCTACAACCCCTCAGCATTGGCGGTTGGCTCATGAGAGTACGGCCGGGACCCCTTGGGACGTGGCCTGGATCATGGTACTGAGTTGGTCCAGCGATGACTCGAATAGGCCATCGGCATTGCAGATGACCTGATCGTAAAGGTCCTGAGACTCATTGGCCATTCGCGCGTTGTCCAAGCGCTCGGCAAGGGCGTCTGCGGTGTGGGTACCACGAGCTTGCAGCCGCGCGCGGAGCTGATCGATCGGCGCGGTGATCAGGACGCACCGTACCTCCGGAGTGAATTCCTTGACATGCCGTACATTGCCGAGATTCATCAATCCGTACGCGCCATCGACGCGCTGGTCCTGGAGGTTCTCCTTCACCTGCTCCCACGAAATCCCATAACTCATATCGAACAGGAAGTCTTTGTACTCCAGGAAGTCGCCGGCCCGTACCATGGCCTGAAACGTCTCGGGGGTGACGTAGTTGTACTCGTCCGCAGCCTCATCCCCCGGCCGCTTCGGGCGGCTCGTGTACCGCTTCAGAAAACGATAGGAAGCTGGCAGGCGCTGCCGCAGTTCATGTACCAAGGTTGACTTGCCCACACCGGACGGGCCGTCGATGAGGACGAGATCGCCCAGGCGAGGGCCCAGAAGCGATCGCTCATCGTTGGCCCGGGAAATCGAGCGGACAAGTTGCGCGTACGACTGCGGGAGAATGTCGAGCTTGCAGATTCCCAGCGCGTCCGTCAGACGCGCCATCGTCGCTTGAGCAGGCTCAGAGCCAGTCGGGAAGACCTCGATTTCAACAAAGTCGTACCCGAGCAAGGAGTCGATATTGATGAGCCAGTCACTGGTAGCAAATGTTCGCCGGCGTTCGCCGGCAACGACGTCGACGCCAAGTTCGCGAGTTAAGGTGCCGATTTCTTGGTGGTCGCCGACGAGATGACCACCCAGTAGCTGAGCGACGCGAGCAGCACCGTCAACGTCCGAACAGTGGGCTTTGAGCTCTAGGTTTGCTTCACCAGAAGTCACAGGCTCATCCTAGATGAAACTCACGATCACTGGGGGGTTTGCAACTGTCCCCCGGTAGACTCGGTCCATGAAGATCCGTCTTGTCGGTATGGCGATGGTGCCTATCCTGGCAATCCTCCTGGCCGGTTGCGTGACGATGAATGTCCAGATGACGGTCAATCCCAATGACCAGGTCACCGCGCACGTGACCATCGGGGTCGCCAAGCAACTCGACGTGCCCGGTCTGGACCTGCCGTCGATTGGTCTGATCAATTCCAGCCAGGAGCTTTGCGATCTAGCCCAACAAGCGGTGGGAAACCAGTCTTTCGGCTCTGGCACCTTCTCCCCCGACGATTCGGACCCGAACTCGTACGCCTGCCGGATCACCACACCGACCGCACCAGTGAGCCAGGTCCAGTACTTCAGCCAGACCAAGGGCCGGATCGTCTTCGCATTCGATCCCAATGCAACAGCCCTGTCCGGAGTGCCTGCGGACGAGCTGAATCAACTCATCGCCGTTGGCTTCACGTTCCAGTGGAGCGTGACCTTCCCCGGCAAGATCCTCAGCACCGACGCGCAGCGTACGGGCGGTACCACCGCCATCTGGGATGACCCCACGTCCGCGTTGGTGACGACCGGGATGCACGCCGAGGCCGAAGACGCCGGCAGGGCGCACTCGTGGATCACGTATGTCCTGATCGGTGTCGCCGTTGCGGTGACCGGACTGATCGTCCTGGTCGTGGTGCTATCGGCACGCCGCCGGCAACGCGCCGCACGGGCGGCGGCGGCTGCTCAGGCCTACGCGCCGCCCGACCAGCCGGGTCCCTACCCGGCTCCATGACGGATGGGCCTCCGGGGCCGGCACCCGGTGTACTAAGATAATTCAGCGCCCAGACCGCGATTCGACGCCGGTTCGGGTAGGAAGGTGTGATCCCATGAAGGTTGCGATACTCACGGCTGGCGGTTTCGCCCCCTGTCTCTCCTCGGCGGTCGGCGGTCTGATCCAGCGCTACACCGAGGTCTCCCCCGGTACCGAGATCATCGCTTATCGCCATGGCTACCAGGGGCTGCTGGCGGGCGATCACATCGAGGTCACCGAGCCCGTACGCCGCAACGCGCATCTCCTTCACCAGTACGGCGGTTCGCCGATCGGGAACTCCCGGGTCAAGCTCACCAATGCCGCGAACCTGGTGGAACGCGGACTCGTCAACGAGGGCGAGGACCCGCTCCAGAAAGCGGCCGAGCGCTTGGAGGCCGACGGCGTCGATGTGCTGCACACCATCGGCGGGGACGACACCAACACCACCGCCGCCGATCTGGCGGCGTACCTGGCCGACAACGGCTACGGCCTGACTGTGGTCGGACTGCCCAAGACGATCGACAACGACATCATCCCGATCAAGCAATCGCTGGGTGCCGACACGGCCGCCGAAATGGCGGCGGGGTTCGCGCGCAACATTTTCGCCGAGCACAATTCGGCTAGTCACACCCTGATCATCCACGAGGTCATGGGACGCCACTGCGGTTGGCTGACCGCGGCCGCCGCCGCGAAGTACCGCGCCTGGCTGACGCAGGCCGAGTGGCTGCCGGAAATCGGGTTGCGGCAAGAAGCCTGGGATATCCACGCGGTGTTCGTACCCGAGTGCCAGATCGACGTGGACGCCGAGGCGTCGCGCCTGAGCGCGGTCATGGACGGGATCGGCAACGTCAACATCTTCCTGTCGGAAGGCGCCGGCGTGGAGACCATCCTTCACGAAATGACCGAGCGGGGCGAGGAAATCCCGCGCGACGCCTTCGGGCACGTCAAGCTCGACCAGATCAACCCCGGCGCCTGGTTCGCCCGGCAGTTCGCCTCCATGATCGGGGCCGAGAAAGTGATGGTCCAGAAGTCCGGGTACTATTCCCGGTCGGCAGCTCCGAACGCCTTCGATCTGGCCCTGATCAAGTCGATGACCGATCTCGCGGTCGAGTGCGCGCTGGGCGGTGTGTCCGGTGTCATCGGCCACGACGAACAAGATCACGACGTGCTCAAGGCCATCGCGTTCGACCGGATCGCCGGCGGCAAACCCTTCGACATCGGTCAGGACTGGTTCCGCCACATGCTCGAAGAGATCGGGCAGCCCGTACCGCTGACGGCCGAGTAGGCCGCCGCCTGGCTAAGCCTCGTGACGGTCCGCGGTTTTGACCTGCGCCAGCGCCCGGCGGTACGCCATCGTGGTGGTCATGGAGTTGTCCCCGGCTTCGCGCTTGGCTGTCAGGTCGCGCAAGCTCCGCCTGGCCTCGTCGACATTGATGTCGCCCG
>Ga0123354_10000810_pt1 | contig 34311 bp, 32 predicted proteins | sample TergutLab28metaG_2_FD_97872 | JGI IMG/M metagenome (GOLD analysis project Ga0123354, IMG submission 97872) | Labiotermes labralis P4 segment gut microbial communities from Petit-Saut dam, French Guiana - Lab288 P4 | ecosystem: Host-associated > Arthropoda: Insects > Digestive system > Gut ... | reverse complement strand
GGGAGAAGTGTGTGGAGTCCCAAGGGAACTACTTTGAGGGTGATTAGGTGTCCAACGCTCCAAGTAAGCCAGTTTCTTTTTCCCGGCCAAAGGTCGGATACGTTTCTAACAGACCTCGTATTAATGAATGACAGACCCCACATTCATCTTTCTGGGTTCATCAGCAGACAAAATTGCAGGTACTGGACAAAAAAGAACTTATTAAAAATGTGCAAAAGACCTCTACATTGCACTGAAGTTGTGAAGTGTGCAATTTACTGCCTCATGGACAAGAGAGAGAAAACGCCACATCAACAGTAAAGACATTATTTTGAAGCATTTCCTACACATACCAGGAAGCAATGTGGTTACAGCAAGACGGATCAACGTAAATATCACACTGCCAGAACATGCAGGGATGTGTTATGTGAACAGCTCTGTGACACTGACTGGTGACCTTGTTCATGTGACCTCAACCTATGTAGACATCTTGAGGATTAAGCATTTCAGTGCCGACCTTCAAACATGACCAAGCTTAAGGAAACAGTTCACTTACAAACTGCAGCAATTATGTAACAGATCTCTCAGTCTCTAATGAACGTCTTTGCCACACGTAAATGAGGAAGCAGGTCATTTTGAGGACAGTGTATTTGAACAATACATAACTTGATTTGTGTGTGAAATTAAATATCCCATTATTAATGTACAAGAAAATTGGTTTCTTAATGTTTGTATATGCAGTGAGTGAGACTTGTCAAACATAAAAAAACCAATCAGTCTTCTTCGTATCACCCATTACACCAATGCCTACTGTATTTTGTTCTGCATCATTCTTTTTAGCATACACAGCCTATTTTTATATGAGATTTGAAATTCTCAGAGAAAAAAAAAGTCAAGATCACAATATCCTGCCATGTGCAATGTCCCATTCAGTAGACAGGTATCAACAGATGCAAGGCCTGGCCCTCCTGTCTTTCTTGTTCCTCCAAAATGCTGGCACCCATCGACAAAGATAATACATCACATTCCCAAAACCATAATCTTGGTATTGTACTCAGTTTCATCCAAACAATGCTTTAATGTGGGTAGAAAATCAGTTCTCTGACAGCACCACTAACAGTGTCATGACAGCTACAGTATTTTGCATAAAACCGCCTTAGTCCTATGTGTTGTGTATCTGTGCTGCTACAACACAACACACAATGATACTTACAGCCTTACTGATCCTGAACACAGGCAAACTCTGCCACACACCTCTGGCTTGAATTACAGCCCTGATGCTCTGACTAGATACTGCCAGTCACAATCTGTCACTCACCTGTGGTGTTAATTCAAGCTCTAATTCTCCAGACAGATACTGCCGTTCAAACTCTGCATTCTCACCAACATATGATGCTATCACCCGTTTCAAACGGTGCTGTTTCAGAAGTAGCCCCAAACCAAAATCATCCACACCACCATTATTGCTGATAGCTGTTAACTCGTTTATGCCTGCCTTTAAGACGGCTGCTATCAGATTCTCAGGAATTCCACACAATCCAAACCCTATATACAAATGAAACATACGGGATGAAATATACATCAGATACAACAAAAAACAATGAAATATGCCTTTTTTCCCAACATGTTTGGGTATCTGTCATCTTAAGGAGCAACATAATGTTCAAAATTAAGGCTAAACATCAATTTTGAATATTTCAAGACCATGCACTGATACTTCACTATGACAATAAAGCCAACAAGTGCATATGAATGTATGAATTTATTACCTTATAATCATTGTAACCTTCCTACATGTTTCAGTTACCTTTTTTGTGGCCATCTGCAAGGAGGTGCTTTTTGAAGTATATATTACAAAGTCAACCAAGTCACTGTACAATTACAAAGTATTAAGTTATAAATATGTAATTCACAACATATGTTAAAGTACAATTATTTTGCTAAATTTATACAGATAAGAAGTGTTCATGTGCTGTGTGTGTTGTATCACCATTCAACACACACACACACAAACACACACACATCATATTATCTGTATTTTATATTCTAACATATATTGTGAATCACATATGAAAAACTTAATACTCTATCACTGGACATTGGCTCGGTTGCTTTGTGATATATCCTTTAAAAAAAAAATGGTTTACAGTGATTATAAGGTAATGAATTCATACATTTTCATGTGCACTTGTTGGTTTTATACTCATAGAAATGTTATATACTTCACACAAAATATGTTATTTAAAATATTTCTTAAAATATATATATCACCCATACAATATAACAAAATATTGTTCAAAAATTTTTATAAAGTGGCTTCTTTTACACTTTTTACTTTGCTAACTTATAATTATATATGTTCATTTCTCAGACCTCTGTTCTTGAAAACTCTCAGTATATGATTTTCTCTGCGTGAAATACGAAGTTTTGGCAGCAATTATAAAAAAAATTTGTAAGAAACATGCTGCTAGTCTACTGGTGCATGCATTTGCTTACAGTGGCCGTTACACTAAAACTGTACTTGTGTAATTCTACTTGTCTGCACTGGAAGAGTAATACCACATTTCACCCAACAGTATCTGAACTACCTTACAGTTTTGAGTTATAAAAAATATGTGGAGTCACAGAACTGACAGACCTACTCACCTTGCACACATCTAGAGCCTCATCTTATTTAACACAGTATGTTAGCAGGCTGATACACACTCAACACTATGTAACCGTAATTTGTACAACTGCACAGTTGTTTTGGTTGTTTGCTCGATTCGATACTCATGCTCAGTAATGTTTTCCAGAACTACTGTCACTATCTCGTCATTCTCATGTGTCTCGTTATTGGCTTTTCATATGGTGTGTGTTCAGTACCATATAAGAAGAGTATATATAACCTCACTGTGTGTAATCCCTACTTTTCATTCAGGAATGTGAACGCATGAAACACGGGGAATGGAGAAAATGAAAGAGGGGAGCAAAGATCTTGTATTCTCCAAACGCACGTAGCATACATGCTTAGGACTTGGTACTGCGGAAACGTCGTTATATCACCAAACTGTCACTGTTAGGGGAACACTACAGCCATAGTTGCACATAGTAGAATACTGGTTCTGCAATTTTGCACCAAAACACTACTTACTAACAACTCATAGTTCATGTCCCTTCACGACACTTAAAAAAATTTCTTACCACCTATTAACAGGCTAGCTCCGTTTGGGATATCATGTACAGCTTCTTCTGCGGTTCTGATTTTCCATTTATTTGCTACAACAGAGTATGGACACGAAATCACCTGAAACGAACAAGAGGGTTAAAGGTAAATTACAGCATTTCCAATACTATATACAGAGTATTCTGTCAAAATAAAGAAAACTGAACGCATGTACACTATAGGTTAAAGCCTACAAATGTGGTTTACACACATATGCGATATCATTTACACCCGAAGAACGCATCTACATATTTTCAGCAACATGCACTGTAATAGTATTTATCTGTGCAATTACCTTTATCACTTCTAAGTGTTGCTTTCCTGACCAGTAACGATGTACCCTTGACAATGACGCACTTACTGACTTCAAGATCGGCGCCATATTTCTTGGGCTGAAAAACACGCTGCCGTGGAATCAGCGATCAGTGCAATCAACTGCTTGTGAATTTCAGTTTGTGCCACGTATGCACGGTGCACTAAATATTGTATGTTTCAATCTGATGTACTTTAATGGCTTTTTAAACTAAAATACAGTGACTTTGCCACATCCCCCAGTTCTGCTTCTCACCTCGTCGTACCCCACTGTTCCAACAGTGTCAGGCCTCTGGCACTTGCATCTGAGCCAGCAAATGATGAGTGTGCATAGATTGTATCATATGTTAGCTGCATATGAATTGCCTAATTAAAATTAAAATAATTACATAAGTTCCAGTAAACAAAATTTATAAGAATCATCATTCAACTACATAAATGTGATCATTTATCCAAATAAACTAATCTAATTGCACAATTAGTATCAACTTCATAGTTATTATTTATAGTTGGATTGTATTATACTTGTATACATTTTAACAAGCCCACTGTTACTAGATGTGACAACATGGATACAAATAAATGCAAATGCACAATAGTAATTTCTACAATAAAATAAAAATGCTCTTTTAATTTTATTTTATTTGTGTTATTAAGTATTGTTTCTGTCATCTTCTTCAAATATAAAAAACTTATTTAATGGTTAAAATGGACGATCCAGTAAAAACAACTTTAATCTTCTATTTTTACAACCAACTGCCTGCAGGCATTGAGTGAGGAGGTAGAGAAACCTGTTGTTCACCACATTCAATGTACATTTCATACCTCCTAAGCACTGATTTACAAGTTGCTGCACCCAGTTTTTTTATCCACATTTAAACTAATACACAGCTTTTTGGGTACCCAGTATTTACCTTGATAAACAAGCAGTCTGCTGTACAATATAATAGTGGAAAGAGATTTGTAAAAAAGTTAATTTTAGTCTGAAAAATCTTTTGCATACAGAGTGACAAGAAAGCCATGTACAGCCAGCAAAAGACTGAAAAATTCATACAATATGTCACTATCAGCAGACCTGGGATCTAAAGAACTGTTCACATATCTTGGAGATTAAAGTCTTCCAGGACAATGGGTAAAGACTTAATCTGAGGAAGCTAAATGAGCTGGAGATTAGGAAACAGTATCAGACTGAGATTACAAACAGGTTTGCTGCTGTGGAGAACTTGTGTGATGACAAGGACATAAATAGGGCTTGGGAGAACATTAAAGAGAACATCAAAACCTCAGCTAAAGAGAGTCTAGTTCTTCATGAATTGAAGCAGCATAAACCATGGTTTGATGAAGAGTGTTTAGGTTTTTTAGAACAAAGGTAGCAAGCTAAAATGCAGTGGATACATGACCCAAGCCAAAGCAATGTAGATAATCTGAACAATGTAAGACATGATGCTAGCAGACATTTCAGGAACAAAAAGAAGTCATACTTGAAAGCAAAAATTGAGGAACTTGAAACTAACAGTAAGATCAAAAATATTAGGGACTTGTATAGGGGCATCAATGACTTTAAGAAGGGTTACCACCCTAGAACTAATATAGTGAAGGATGACAAAGATGATTTGGTTGCAGACTCCCACAGTACTGTGGCTAAGTGGAGGAACTATTTCTTCCAGATATTGAATGTACTGTACATGGAGTTAATGATGTTAGGCAGACAGAAATACACACAGCGGGACCACTAGTACCTGAGCCAAGTGCCTCTGAGGTTGAGTTGGCTATTGAAAAGCTAAAAAGTCACAAATCACCAGGTATTGATCAAATACCAGCCGAATTGATTAAAGCAGGGGGTAAGACAATTCGCTGTGAGATTCATAAACTTATTATTTCTATTTGGAGTAAGGAGGAATTGACTGAGGAGTGGAAGGAGTCGATCACAGTACCTATCTATAAGAAGGGTGATGAAACAGATTGTAGTAATTATAGGGGCATAACACTTTTGCCAATTATGTACAAAATTTTATCCAACATCCTGCTGTCAAGGTTAACACCATGTGCAGAGGAAATTACTGAGGATCATCAACGTGGATTTCGACGCAGCCGGTCAACTACTGATCAAATATTCTGCATTCGTCAAGTACTTGAGAAAACATGGGAATACAGTGAGCGGTGCATCAGCTCTTTATAGACTTCAAGAAAGCTTACGATTCAGTTAGGAGGGAGGTCTTACATAATATTCTCATTGAATTGGGTATCCCCATGAAACTGGTGAGGCTAATAAAAATGTGTCTGACTGAAACATATAGCAGAGTCCGGGAAGGCAAGAATATGTCCGACATGTTTCCTACTGGGAATGGTTTGAAAAAAATGAGATGATCCATCGCTGTAGCTTTTCAACTTTGCTTTAGAGTATGCCATTAGGAGGATTCAGGTGAACCAGGATGGCTTGAAATGGAACAGTGCACACCAGCTTCTGGTTTATGCCCATGATGTTAATATATTGGGAAGAAGCGTACATATTGTAAAGGAAAACGCAGAAGCTTTGATAGTGGCTAGTAAGGAGACTGGACTAGAAATAAATGTTGATAAAACTAAGTACATGGTCATGTCTTGAGATCAGACTGCAGGACAAAGTCACAGTACGAAAATTGATAATAGTTTCTTTGAAAGGGTGGAAGAGTTCAAATGCGTGGGAACAACTTTAAAAAATCAAAATTCTCTTCAGGAAGAAATTAAGAGCAGACTGAAGTCAGGGAATGCTTGCTATCATTCAGTGCAGAATATTTTGTCTTCCAGTTTGCTATCCAAAAATTTAAAGATTAAGATATTCAGAACTATAATTTTGCCAGTTGTTTTATGTGGGTGTGAAACTTGGTCACTGACATTGAGGGAGGAATGTAGGCTGAGGGTGTTTGAGAATAGGGTGTTGAGGAGAATATTTGGGCCTAAGAGGGATGAGTTAACAGGGTAGTGGAGAAAACTACATAATGAGAAACTTAATGATTGTACTGCTCACCTAATATTGTGCGACTGATAAAATCAAGAAGAATGAGATGGGTGGGGCATGTAGCATGTATGGGGAGAGGAGAGGCATGTATAGGGTTTTGGTGGGGAAACCTGAGGGGAAAGAGACCACTGGGGAGACCAAGGCACATATGGGAGGGTAATATTAAGATGGATCTTCAGGAAGTGAGATGTGGGGGTATGGACTGGATTGACCTGGCTCAGGATAGGGACAGCTGGCAGGCACTTGTGAATGCGGTAATGAACCTTCGGGTTTCATAAAATGTGAGGAATTTCTTGACTAGCTGCAAACCGGTTTGCTTCTCAAGAACGACTCTTCTCCATGGAGTAAATAAGTAAGTAAGTAAGCAAGTAGGTAAGCAAATAAGTAAGTAAGTAAGTAAGTAAGGACATTATACCATGTACATAGTTAATACGGGGACCACGGTAGCACAGTGATTAAGGTGCTGTACTACAAATAGGAAGGTCGCTGGTTCGATCCCAGCCGATGTCAGTGGATTTTTCATTGACATAAAATACTTCCTATCACACCATGGCCCTGGGGTCGACTCAGCCTCTAATAGAAATGAGTACCAGGAATATTTCCTGGGGGTAAAGGCGGCCGGTGCGTAAGGTTGACAACCTTACCACCATCCTGTGCTGTTGTCACGAAATCTGGGAGCCTTAACTTCCTGGAACCCTCTGGGCCTGTCCAGACCTGTAAAGGAACTGCTTTACTTAGTTAATACAGATTTTGTATGATCATGGTGCCTTTATTGTCAGGGTTGATTAGTCATATGAGAGTAATGTGTAACTTCCCAGAACTGACCTTCAAGTTATCATCAAAAATGACTATATCCCATTCAATCATTGTACTTCTGGCAAAGAATAATACATTAGACTGGGAATATTGGGATATTTCATGTGGGTTTTGGCAATGCATTAATACATATTCACACCTGTAATAGGCCAGCTGACTTAATGTATTAGTTTTTAGTGTAAAATTTAAGCTCCAGTTCTTTTTCACATTCTCCCTGATGATGGCTTGATCTGGCAGAAAAATCTAGCAGGAATATTGAATATTACAAAGGTGTGTCTCCATAACACATTGTGTACTCTGCTGATCTTTATTACTGGCTTGCTGAAGACCTGTATCTTCACCAGCACTTCTTTGAAAACCCAGACCTCACATTCATTTAACTTGTTGCTGCCAGCAGATACGGGATTTCAGCTGGGGTAAAACCAATTTGTTTCTAGCAAGGATATTCCATCCCCAAGGGCTGGAGTGGCCAGAGGCTTGAGTGGCCAGACCTCACCAACATTTAGTGCCTCTTATAGAACACTTAGTTCTTTGACTTTATCATTTCTTTGTTTGCATTTAGTACAGCATTAAATGCGACTCAAGATTTATAATTTCCTTCAACTTAGTATGGCATAAAATGTTATTTTAACACCCACAACAACATGCCCCAGGTCACAAGAAATGCATGATGGGCCCGTTGTCATGGGCCCTAGGTGCACAGCAATTTTCTGTTATAGCTGCTTCCACTTGCTGACAGTGCTCCATACAAGTGGTGTTCTCCACTTGCAAGCCAGGGTTTGCAGCTCCTCTCAGCAGCCTGTATGTGGCTGTCACCTGAACACTGATATTCTTCCCCTTGCTACAAGTAATGAATATTGCACAAGGAAATAATGTTTCTTTCTTGAGCTTTTATTTGTGACTGATGAAACACCATGGATGGTATAGTGACTATGTTGTGGGCTGGACAACCAAGGAATTGTGGTTGAATTCCTGGCAAGGTTGAGAGGTTTGTTCATCTGTTCTGTAAAGTGGGCACTGTGCCAGCGGCCTGTTCAATGGCTATTGGGGATAACGTGGCCAGGTCATGAAGCTGGTCACTCACGAACATCCACTGCCAAAATTAGGAATGAATGGAGCTAAATATTCACTCCCCCATATGCCTTCACAGTGTGCACAGAACTCCACGTTTCAGTTTAGCTGTGACTGACTATATACAACTTCATAGTTATTGTGAGCAACAAGCCAGTAACTCAAATAAAAGTTCATGGGAAACTCCACTTTTGTATCAGACAATACATGAAAAGTTGCATGAAAAACTCTTGTGCTCCTCAGCCAAAAGCTACATTTATTCATTTATTTGCTCTTTATTTATTGATACTGAAGGTAGCTAAAAATCTGACACTGAAGGTAGCAAGTTAGCAAGAGAACTGTGAGGACAATATTGGGAGCTGTGAGGACAATATTGGGAAATGTGAGGACAATATTGGGAACTGAGGACAATATTGGGAACTGTGAGGACAATATTGGGAACTTATTCCCAGAGCACATGCAGGAAACATTTTTAAACTTTGGGAACACTGACAATGCCTTCACAGTATGTATTACCTGTAATGGAATTTTAGGTTTACAATTTGGCATATTTTTGTCTTAATGGTGAAATTCATAATCAATTTACAAGAAATATGAATGTCTACAGTCCCACAAGTAAACTTATCAGTACATCAAAAAGGTGTTCATTATATGAGTATAAAGGGTTTTAAAACACCACCAAACTGTACAGCTGACTTGGTACAAAGCAAGAAGAAATTTACAGGTAAACTGAAAAGTGTATAACTGGAAGAGTCATTTTATTCGGCGAACAATTTTTTTTTTTTATGTGGAATGTTATGAGAAATTGAATGTGTATGATAGATACACCACAAATAGTTATATAATGATATAGTTTATGTTTTAAATAATATTTTACAAATTACATATGGTATTCTCAAAAACCAATTTACTGAATCATCCAACACAGACTTACAATGATGGTCAGGTGTCACTGTTATATGACTGTCTCCCAGACCAGTTACTTTTAATCCCTAATACAGTTTGTAGTAGCTTATATACACTCAAGATGATAAAGCAATATTGTTTTATTAAATTGCTTTTGAACTAATTTATATTTTATACTTTGTACTGTAGTTCTGTTACATTAGTTATTTTTGTATTATTTTCTGTTCTTACACTTATTAATGTGTCCTCTTATAAATCCTGTATGTGTCATCATACGTATATTTTTGACTTCTTTCATATTCAACTGCCTGAGGACAATTGTTGGATCTGCAAAATGTATATGTATGTAATGTAATGTAACGTAATGTAAGGCAGCAAATAAGAGCTGAGAAGGACAGTAAGGACATGGTCATGTTCTACTTTGGCTGGATTCCTGAAAAGGGCTTCGAACAATGTTTTAAAGCGTGGAAGAAGAGAATGGAGAAATGCATTACAGCCCATAAGGACTACTGTGCAGAGGAAAAGCTTTGAATTCTGCAATTCTTCGGTAGGAAAGTTCTTCCTAACAGGTCAGGCACTTATAGTGCTGTCTCCACTTGCCTTTAAAAATAAAGAGGAAAAGGACAAAGAAAATAATAAATTTTATTTACTATAAATCTAGATACTATTTTACTTACACTTTGTCATCACATAATTTACAATAAACCATATATTAACTTGTATCTTAGAAAAATAAACCTTCATTGTATATTGGAATAACCTTGTTTTGAAACAAGAATTAATGTAATACAGTACATGTAGTTGCCTTTTGTTTACTGCAGTGTTCATTGTGTTGAATGCAAACTCCACGCAAATGTAAACACCATGCACTTGCAATTCATTTGAGTCGCCCAGATCGTGCATCTGTAATCACTCCCCACAATTCAATAATAAAATCATCTGTGAATCCAAATTCCTCCAGTTCTGAACTGTCAATGGCTTCTGCAAAGTCCATGCTGTTAGTCTTCCCCTGTGCCTGTTCCCAGATGAGTGTGGCTGAAACAAAAGACAGCATACAGTCAAGTTAACTGAACATTCTGTGTGATTCTCTATTGTACACACACAGTGCACATGCATCAGCTTAACCTCACACAGCTATGACAAACATTTGGGCTTAATGTAACTATCATCCATGGAGTCATGTAATATTTTACATAAATTATCTGCCAATATTTTACATCAACTGAAAGGATCTACTTTTAATAAATATATAAATTATCTATTACATAAGCTGAGCTCAGTTTGTCATACAATGATAAGATTATCTCATGTACTTAATGTTCAAACTTTGAGGACTGTTCATTTCGTGCATTTTCACTCTTTGGTTAATTACGGAATAATATTTTGGGGCAGTACCAGTTCTATACATAAGGTATTCATAATTCAAAAAAAGATATTGCAAACTATGCTGGGAATTAGTTCAAAAGTTCCTGCAGAAAATGGCTTTAGCTGTGAAATGTATAATAATTTTCTTATGGTTAAATTACTTCGGCCTGTTTACCAGTTACAAAACTGCAATCTCAAGATCTCAGTTACAATGTTACTGTGGTGTACATGATAATTTTTTTCTGATGACGGCTTTTTTAATGTAAGCCGCAACATGTTGCAATAAAGCTATGTGACAGTGTAACTCAAAACACAACTGTAACTGACGGTCTCTGTCCTTACATACAGTGCATCTACAGCACAACAGAATGGCCCACTTAAAGGAAGGTTGTAGTTTCTAAAGTAAACCAGTGACACTGAATGTCAGACTTGGTGAAGTAGCATAACCAACAAATCTTCAGTATGAGCTGTACCCTCTCCACAGATAATCAAACACAACTCTTGAATAACCCTAAGGATATAATACAGTGACATTACTGGCAGGTGATTCATGTAAAATACACAAGGATACTGATGATAACCCGACTATGTCTGTTGTAGGAGTAAGACAGAAGTTATAAAGGGCTTAATTGTGTGACTTTTCAGCTGTGTATTGAACACAACAATAGACTGGACGTCATACACTGCAGTTCCACATTTGTATAGGCCATCTTGAAACTAAGTGTCAAAACAGCAAACAGTTTGTCCAGTGAAGTTTCAATAGGCACATCCTGTGACAGACATTAGGTTATCACAGCAATGAATATAAAGACTGCCAGGCTGGCAGACAAGTGCCACTACTTCAGAGGAACCCACTGCCTGCCTCCACCTTAAGGGCAGTCAAGTAAATCACACAGCAACTGGAATGCAGAATGGTGACTAAGGCTCGTGAAAGTGGCATTCCTTAACAGAGAGAAGATGTTCTGGGGTATAAAAGGGTCATAACAGTTTCTGTGGTAGGGAACATATTGTCAACTGGAAACAGCAGATCCTCCAACCTACAAAGCATCACATCCAAATGTTTTCTGTTCAGATATTCCCACTAAGTGGCTTGTACACTACATTTTTCTTTGATTAATCACTTTATCCTTCCAGGGTAATAATATTAAAGGGTACATACCCCTCCAATACTGTAAAACACAATGAAATCCCACTTTAAATTTAAACACAAAGATGAAATTGAGATGGTTGTACCAAATGCTGGGGTTGAAATGGATGGACAGACACTTAAAAAGATTGCGCAGTTCTGCTGAAATTTTAATCGTAAAATTGTTCAAACTGAAAGCAATTACTATATTCTCCTTAATTTTATGCACTATTATATGCACACAGTTTCTTCACACACTGCAGAAAACTCTCAGAAAGGCTTCATCAAACCCACAGGCCTTAGAAAGTACAGAAAACCATTGACTCACTCCGTAGTCTGCTGTGCAGCAGGTCTACAGCTTCTTCCAAAGTGAGTTCACCGCAGCACACACTCTAGTATTTCCTCTTTTAAGTTCCAGGATCTTCTCATTTCCTTATGGTCATCCAGTAGCTGCTTATGTCTTCCCCTTCTTCTTCACATCCTTCCCATCTTCCCTTAAACAACATGCTGTAGAATGCAGTTCCTATGCATGACGTGACCAATCCAGTTAGCCTTGTTTTGTTTGATAAGGTGTTCCGTTTCTCCTCAGTACTATGCAGTAATTCTTCATTTCTCACATGCTCAGTCCAACTGATTTTCTCCATCCTTCTCCAACAACACATTTCAAAATTTTCCAGGTATTTCTGATCTACTTTCTGAAGTGTCCAATTTTCGAAACCACACAAAGCTGTGCTCCAAATGTACACTTCACTAGTTTCTTTCTTAAATTTAAGTCCAGTTTGCTGGTAAAAGGAGTCTTTTCCTTGTTGAATGCTGCTTTTGCCATGACAAAACTGAATGTAATTCCATGTGTGTAGAGCTTGCATCATTCATTAACAGGCCACCCAAACATTTGGAATATTCCACACTGTCCAGTTGTTTTACATCCATCATATTCTGTACTGGGGATGGCTGTCCTGAGATTCTCACTACCGTGGCTTTTGTCACATTCATTGCCATCCCATAACATCTTCCAACTTCAATCAGTTTGTATTATTCTCAGCATGCCAAATGCATCCTAGTTCCTTTGCCTCTTCTAAATCCAACCTGATCTTCTCCAAGTAAGTCCTCAATTTTCCTTTCAAACCTTCTTCTAGGTACCTGCATTACTATCTTTGCTATATGTGCAACGAGGCTGATGCATAGCAGTTGCTGCACTTACATTTGGCGCCCTCTTTAAGGCATTCATTGTAACTCAAATGAAATCCTGCAGCCACTCTCCAGTATCACACATGCTGTTAACCAGCTGTGCCATTAGCCTCAGACCGCCTCCTCACAACAGTTTCAGTACATCACACATAACTGCAGCCTTCTTATCCTTCTTCCCCTTGATAAATATTTCCATGTCTCTATGCCTTTGTGGTCTGTATCTACTTCCTCTTTGGGCTTTACTTCCAGGTTTTCTTGTTGATTAGTTTATAATTATATAATTCTCCCAAATTCTAAGCACTTGCCTCTGATTCATTATTACTCCCTTGAGAGCAGTCAATGCCAGTGGTTTAGATCACAATTTCCTTTCCAACATAGTCCCTTCATTTTCATGTACATTAAATCATAATGTCCTGTTCTTTGCAATTCAATGATTCTGTCACATATGCTCCCGTGACATCCCTTCTTAGCCTAGCCTGTGGCCCTTTTCAATTCCTTTTTTAGTTCTCTGTAGTTGTTCCTTCCCTCTTCATTTTTGACATTCTTCCACTTCCTTTGCTTGTCCATTTTACTGATCATTTCTGTGCAATCCATTGCTTGCTTGCTTTCCTCTCCACTTTCCTCATTCAATCACTCGCAGTATCCAACACACATTTCCTGATAATGTTCCACTGCTCTACACACTCTTATCTTCCCATTTGATTGCACAAAACTTTTCTTCTACAGTATCTTGCACTTTCTGTTATGAGCATGTAACTGTAACTGTAACTGCAACTGTAACTGTAACTGTAACTGTAACTATAACTGTAATTGTAACTACAACTGTAACTGTAACTGTAACTTCTCCAAATCCATTGAAGTTTCTGCTTTTGGAGCCTTATGTATGATTTCCTTCAATATACTGTGGATATTTGCGACCAGAATTTAAGAAGACTTTGGATACAAGAAAACTCCACTACACCCCCAACCCCCCTGATAATCTATAATTTTCAGGAATACACCTAAAAAGATCATGTGTAACTTTGTGCACAAATCCCTATGTTAGTAACAGAGGAAAGAAGCTGTGTTTAACTGGAAATTTCTTCTTTAGTCAAAAATCTTATGGTTGAATATGATGCAGTCCAATATGTGAGTTACAAAATCACTTCCATCATCGGAGTAGTGTTGATTAAAGTGATAATTACTCATAAACTGTATGGTGAGACCTACTGAATAGTGGGGAGGTCTGCTTTACAGTACAGATACAGGAAACTGAAGGGGCAGTAGACTGTTATACATACAGACTGCAGTACTTACAAGCATAGGAATACAGGAAGATATGCTCAGGTTAGACTCCTGCATTCTTACTGATATTCTCAATTAGACTCATACTGTCTTACCACTATTCTCAGTTTAGACTCATAGACCAATATTTTCAGTTTAGACTCATACAGTTCCACCAACATTCTCAGTTTGGACTAACACATTCTTACCAATATAGTCAGTTTAGACTCATACAGTCTTACCAAGGTCTGAATCGTTTATTCCCATAAAACCCTCCAGCAGGTTATTAATTCTGTCAATTGCAACTTGCTGCTCATCACTAGCCTGCAACAAACAAGTTCATTATTAGCAATCAGTGCCACAGTGGGCAGTACAAGAGAAGTCACAGACTAAAAGACAGTTCAACTGTCCGCACAGTGCATGCAGCAACTCAGCATTTGTATGAAGTGTGAAGAGGCTGTATAATGTCAAGGTCATAGTGCTGCTCCTGTGCCGAGGCACAATGCCATAAAGATTTATGTTGGAGTGGAAGCAAACAGACAGCTTCAGGCTGCAGCTGTGCCACCTGCACTGACACATTCCTGGTGGTGTGTTGTTACAGTTCACAGTTCCTGCCCTTGCTGGCAATCAAACATCATTTGTCTAGCCCACATGAGTCATCCCATTCACTGTTTGACAGTATTCAGTAAACACAAAACAGCATCTAACTAACCAACCAACTAACTAACTAAACTAACTAATCAACCAACTAACTGACAGACTAACTAACTCACTCACTCACTCACCCATTCACTCAGTGCAGCACACTCTGTCTCCACAAGCTGACAGTTCCTTGGCTGTTCAAGAAATTCCCCACATTTTGAGGCACTCACAGGTTCATGACAGTTTTCACAACAGTCTGCTACTTGTCTCTATCCTGAGCAACACCAACCCACTATACACACCTGCCTCCCTATTTCTATAAAATTCATTTTAATATTATCCTCCCATCTATGCCTAGGTCTTCCAAGTGGTCTCTTTACCTCTGGTTTCCCCACCAAAACCCTGTATGCTCCTCTCCTCTCCCCCAAACATGCAATATGCCACAACCATCTTGTTCTTAATTCAGCACCTGAATAATATTTGGTGAGAAGTAAAAATCATGCCGTTCCTCTTTATGCAATTGCCTTCAGCCTCCTCTTAGGTTCAAGTATCTTCCTCAGCTGCACCCTATTATCACAACCTCTTCCCTTAATGTGACAGATAAACCTTCATGCCCATACAAACAACAGGCAACATCAGAGCTATGTGTGTCTCTTTAACAATTGGCAAGAGCAACATTCTGCACCCAATGGCAGCAGCAGGCATTCCCTCAATTCATCCTGTTCCGAACCTTTCATGCATGCAATTTTGATTGCCCAGTGCCATGTCATTCCCACACACTTGAACTCTGCCACAGCTACTAAACACTAAATCAATCAAACTAACTAAGATGCATGTTCTGTGTGTTTTACCTGCTCTATCTGTGCCTCTCCATTAGCTTTGAACCTTAATGTCTCCTTCCCACTCCCATAGTTCGCCTTCTTCCCCTTGCGAGAACCACTTTTTGGTCCGACATGGGCTGTAAAAAAAATTGATAATACAGCAATTATCATTAAGTAGAAAATTTATTTTGTGTCTTCACCTGTTAGAAACTGCATTAAGGCATTATCTTAATCAAAAGTACACACTCTTTTGTTGAATAATACAAAGTATATATTTTGTCTGACAACCATTCTTTGTCACTAGTCACTACCTGTTGCTCCTCTGCTCTGCATGTGGGTGGCTGGCTATGTTAATAAGATAAAGAGGCTGACACAAAGTGGCAACTGATAGTTGTCAGATAAAATAATAACTCATATTTTAAAGTGTCAAGTAAAGCACTGTTTAAGTTTTCCCTATCCAAACGTTCAGAACAGTGCTGTTCACTATAAAACTGTACTATAATTATATACATACATTTAAAAATCATGCTGTTAGCAGTGCCAACAGCTTTTAAACACAATGTACTGTACATATCACAAATTATTTGACACGTGTGTCCTGACACTGCCACTAACATCATCAGCATCATCCACACTCCTTCTGACAATACAACCCTACATGGCTCTTGGTCTTCTGTATCAGATCATTCGAGGCTTTCTACCTTTAACGAGCTGGATTAAATTTCTTAGTTTTAGCTTTTTTAAATCATTTATCTCTCCATCTGTTCTTGGGTTGTCCTGCAGTTCTTATTCCTCTGGCGTTCCAATCAGTAATCTTATCAACCAGTTTTATACCCTCTATTCTGTAATGATGTCATCTACACTAACGCAACATTATTAGTATACTGGACCTGTTCAGCTTGTCACATAAGCACTTCATTTGATACTGCACTTGTAAAGGTTAAAATTCCTCTCTATTATCAGATGTTTTTTCTCAAAACCTTCACCAAAACCATTTTAAAAAATCCCTTTACAGTTGGTATATAACTTGTAATGTCAAAATTTATCCTACACTACTGTTTATTGCTACCTACTCCTATAGTTTTGCTATTCACTTATACAATGGTGATTACAACAAGACTGAACCAATTACTGATGTTATTTTGTCAGCACATGTAAAACCTACAGTAGCACAGGTGACACTGATTGTGATGAGCACTGCAATGCTAATATGATAGTAGTTTATGGTGTGCATCTTTGGCAGCCACAACACATCACTGGTGCAGCTCACACATTCAGGAAGTTTACATACACACAACACTGACTGTGTATGGTGTGTTAACAGAATTTGTACATAAGGGAGACACATCAGTCACTGAAACTAACCTATTGTAGTTGGATGAACAGAAATAAGAAGCCACCAAAAACGGAAAATGTGTCTTATTTTATTGATGTGTGGCTGCTATATAATGTGCTTCCAAAGTGTGGCTCCCAAAGGTCATCTAACTGGCCACTTCTAACAAACACACTATGACTAAAGGCTGTTGAAAATTTCAGTAAAGTTCAATAGCAAATAAAATTTTAAATTCATTTTGTTAATGAAGACTGCACAATGGAACTGTTGGTCTACGGAAGTGAAGGGTTTCACAAACAGCTGCAATGAACAGAACTGAAGCTGTAAGACCTGAGGTCCTCACAGTGTTCTTTCTGAGGGTTCAGAGACCTATGCAATGCTTTATGTCATGTCAAATGAGGCCCCAATATGATGCTGTGTGAGATGTCAAGTAGTTGCAATATGACGCTGTGTCGTGTCAAGAGGTCCCCAGTATGACACCGTGTGCCATGTCTAGAGGTCACAATATGATGCTATGTACTATGTCAAGAGGTCCCAATATGACACTGTGTCACGTTAAGAGGTCCCCAATATAATACTATGTGTTACTGTGTCAAGAGGTCCCAATATTAAATTGTGTGTCAAGTCAGAAGGTCTTAATATGATGCTGTGTGTTGAGGTGTCATGGTGTCCCACAAATTCTGTGATCTGTTGGACCTTGATGGTGAAGACACACACATTCCTTCAGAAAGCCATCAGAAACCACTTGCCCAGTAACAAGGTGTCATATCCCAAATGATTTGAATGCACAGTACTGGAGTTAATTAATTATATATTTTGCAGTAGAAATTCAAGGCTATTGAAACTAAAGAAATACAGTAACACAGGTTATGAGATCACAACTGCTCTTGGGAATGCAACTACTGTGTATCATATTGAAATGGTTACGTGTAACCAAAATATTTCCATTTGCAATGCTATCTAACAAACTGTTCATCAGAGATCATAACTGTGATATTTCAAGGTAACTGCTATTGACTGCAATGATTTTTCCTCAGTGCTGGTATTTCTAAACTGTGTATCTCCACAATACAAATGACAAATCATCTTATCATGCAAACATCAAGTCTCATCATACTGATACTCACTGAAGCCATCCTTCAGCGGTCCCACAAGTCTAATTGTAAATATAGTGTCCTTTGGGATTTCCTTGAGCAATTTTGCAACTTCGAAATGTCGCTTACCCACAAGATTCTCACTGTTGATCTTCTCAATATGGTCACCAACCTAAAACACACAAAATAGCATGAGGTTCTTACAGTCATGCAGTGCACTGTTGTGTGCAGACTGCAAATTGACTGTGCAGACTTTAGTTTCCTGCTCCTGCACAGACAGAATCTGCTAGACACTAAACTTCTGCCTGCAGTTACATAGTGAAAAGAAACATCATTGTGTGCACAGTAGCACATTAAAAGATAAACTACTTGCATTTCAAGGCAAAAGCTCTTTGTATGTCTAATGGTATTATTAAAATGCAGAGTCCTGCTTAGAAGCAGAAGTTGGTCAGTTTGAATCTCATCTTAAAGTATGATACACCATGCAGTGTGAGAAACTTCGAAGATATTTATGTAAAACGTCTGGTGCTATGTGAAAAGCGCACTATATAGTGCAATGTGCACATTGTACAGTGAACAGTGCTCAAAATGAAGATGGAGGTGTGCGTTATTTACCAGTACTCTCCATTGTTAAGATGATATTGCACCACTGATGTATGAATCAGTATGGAGCATTGGTGGAATGATACTGCATGGGGCAAACCAAAGTTCTCAGTCAATACCCTGTCCCAGTGCCACTTTATCCACCACAGATCTCAAAAGGAATGGCTTGGGCTTGAACCTGGGCGATCTGTGGTGAGAGGACAGCAACCGACTGCCTGAGCCATGGCTTGCCTCAACTAGCAAAAGTAATCTGCATCAGAGCCTAAATAAGTATGCAGTCCATACCGCGCAGTAAACACATTCCCTCTCCATTATAAAAACCAGTCAGTTGATGCTGTATAGGGAAATAATCGCTGTTTGTTCTCAGATTCACACAAAACACATACATACAGCTGTGTGGGCAGAACGTGGTATTACTGAATGTTCAACTTGGTGATGAACAAAGCAGCTGCTGGGCTTTAAAAAATAAATTGGGAAGGATACAGTAGGCAGCTGCCATGCCCTAATGTTTACTAATATCCCAACACCAGTCTGGAGGGCCAAAGCAACACCACACCAATTGCAATCAGTGCAGCACCTCTCTGGGCAGAGATGTGCACACAGAATCTCCAGAATATGGAACAACAGTGCCACTGTTCAGTCCTGTGCACCATTCATGTTGCATTCTGTTACGGTATGGTAACTGTAATTCCAAATGACCTATAGCAAGGTTTAGATATCAAGGATCCCAATTCACATTATTTACCCCAGACACAGAGTTTTAGCTTACTTATTATCCTCTTTTTTTAATTACTAAATTCTTCACACCATAAGACACACATTTATCCCCCTGGAAAAAGTCTAAAAAATGTTTTTGTGTGCTTCAGAAGTGAACAAACCATATTTACATAAATTTGCCTTTTAAATCATGATAATGGTTGTGCTCAGCAAACACGGTACTTAATTCTAACCTGAATGTGCTCAACAGAGTCTATGACACTCCCTTCTTTGATCCTCTTGATGAAAGCATAGCCAGCTCCATTGTCAGTAATGGTCAGTCCAAGGGCTTCTTCCGTTTTCATGATCTCAATTTCTTTTGGTCGACCTGAACACAACAGAAATTAAAATAAGAGCAGTAGTAAGAGTGGTGGTGGTGGTGGTGGTGGTGGTGGTGGTGGTGGTGGTGGTGGTGGCGGCGGCGGCGGCGGCGGCGGCCGTGGCATTGGCGACGGTAATGGTAGTGGTGGTGGCCGTTGTCGTGGCGGTGGTGGTGGTGGTAAAAATGAAGTAGTCCCTGTGTACACAAAAGACATACAAAGGGAACTGAGTGGTCAGCATCACGGTCCGGCTGCCTTATCCCCAGGGAAGGAACCCCGGTACCCGATGGAAACGCGACTGGGCGGACCTCTGACCTGGTCTGAATGTTATGGAGAAGACAATCGAACCAGAACACCTCGGTCGTGCAGTCCGTGACATAGTTGCTATAATGAATGAGGCGTCGCAGCTCGTCCCTGTACCAACATCGTATCGTGTGTGCGTGTGCGTGTGTGTATGTATATACACTATATGCCGAAACCAGCGGCCGCGTGGTCTAATGGGTGGGTCTGCAGCCGCTCGCTTGCTGGGATTGCGGGTTCGAATCCCACCGGGGGCGTGGATATCTGTCTGTTGTGAATGTTGTGTGTGATCAGGTAGAGGTCTGGTCCTACCGAGTGTGGTGTGTCTGAGTATGATCGTGAAACCTCGACAGTCAGCAGACCCTGGCCCACTAGCGGCTGTTGCGTCATAAGCAATACATATACATATACATATTCCACCGATCTTCCCACAGCCCACAGTAATGACAGTCTCTTCAGGCAAGGCTCACTGACAGAAGATACGGATTGTTCAGCGCCATTTCGAAGTACAGACCGTTTGATGCTCACTGTTTGCACTTCCCAGCGGACTCTCTCCTCACGATAACCCAGTGTCTGATAAACGATATATCGGTACATTCTTCAGTGATGTGGCAATGCAGGACACACAGCCGCTATCAGTGATGGACTTCCTGATAAAAACCCACGTCGCAGCACTGCGAGATTACACCGACACTGAGATTTACAAGTTCCGCCACGGTGTGGTTCAGGTCTTCGCTCTTCTGGTATCTTACGCAGCGTAGTTTCGTTGTTGGTTACCGGCGTTTCGGGACAGCCTATCAGTCCCACCTTCAAAGGTCAGTAAGTCTAAGAAGGCCCTTGAAGATGAGGCCGATACGTTGTCCGAAACGTCGGTAACCAACGGTGCGTAACATCTCAGAAGAGCGACTAGCTGAAGGCAGGTCTTGTTATGCCAGGACCGATGACAGCAGTGTGTGGATGACAGACAGTCTGTTCTGTCCCATTCTTCTGACGATGCACGCAGCCGGTGTGCTGTTCAGTCAGACGCCGAACCGAAGATGGCAGTGCCGAAAAGAACAGAACAGAAAACTTCAGTGGTGTCACAGAACCAAGCTGCGACGGAACGCAAAGGAACCCGTGAGTACCTGCAGGTGTTCAACACTGTTCAGAGGTCTCGTGGAGTGACGACAAACTTCGGCAGCCATCCGCAGTCTAATTCGGCGGTTTGCAAACTTGCCGATTGTACCGTAAAGGAGCTGTGCTGGCAGAACACAGCCTGAAGGCCACTGCTCTGATTCAGTTTACATTAATTAATAAAATACTTCCCATGAAGACAGGCAGTGAAAAAAAAACCCGAACCCTTCATTGCCCTGGAAGAGAGCAATCTTTCCCGTTGAACACAATGGAACAGTAAATATGTTTATTGGGGAATTGTACAGTTTTTAACCTGTAAAGGACATACAAACTTATTATGGAGTTGCAAAGACAGGACATTTCTCATTACACTGAACACCGACTGCTTCCTTACACTGCTGCATTACTCACCTTTTCTGTGCACAAATATAAAGTCGTCTAGTCCGATCTGTCCACCCAGCAGTTTGGTCATGTCGACTTTGTGTGTGTTCAGGGTGCAGAACAAGATCTGAAAGTAGAAAACAATGTCACATCAGGGGTGAAGTTAGCGACTCGCCAATGTTACAGCCCAAGCAGTAACTCAAGTGTGCAGCTTACCAACAACGACAGGCAGCCTGTCCAATTCATACACGTTCAGTTCTGTCTCTGCCCTTACCTGTTGTCTCTCGTGGCAAGATTATGCTAAATGATCGGCGGAAGATTATTTCTTGCCACCTGACGGTCAATTAACAAACTCCAAGGAGCAGAATCCTTCATGAGAAGCTAACAGTTCCTCAGTCACTGAAGAAATTCCCAACATTTTGTGAAACCAAAATGTTCATTATCTTGTTCACAACCAACCACTTGTTCCTACCCCGAGTCACATTAATCCACCCATCCCTAATTGATTTAGTTAAGATCCATTTTAATATTATCATCCAATACATGCTTGGGTCTTCCAGGCAAGTCTCTACCACAATCTTGTATGTTTCCCCTCTTCCCCATACGTGCCACATGCCCCGCCCATCTATTCTTCTTGATTTGATCACCCGAGCAGGGCGCATCACGAGGCTACTCATCATGCAGCTTCCTCCAGCCGCATGCTACTTCCTCCTTCCTAACCCAAACGTCTCCCCCGGCACCAAACTCTGAAACAACTTCAGCCTACGTTCTTCCCCTAACGTGACAGACCGAATTTCACACCCATATAAAACACCAGACACAACAAACTACAGTCATGCGTCGCTTAACGACGGGGATGCGTTCTGGGAAACGCATCGTTAGGCGATTTCGTTCTTCTGCGAACGTCATACAGTTTACTTACACAAACCTAGATAGTATAGCCTACTACACACGTAGGCTATGTGGTATAGCCTATTGCTCCTAGGCGACAAACCAGTACAGTATGTTACTGTACTGAATGCTGTAGGCAGTTGTAACGCAATGGTATTATAATATTATGGGACCACCGTCGTGTATGCGGTCCGTCGTTCTTCGAAATGTCGTTATGCGGCGCATGTACAGTTCTGTTTACTTCGGCAGGAAGCAGAAGACAGATGATCTGGACCAAACGGCAGCAGGCATTTCCCAACCTTACTCTGGACGATGTAACTTCAGGTTACAGATGGACAAGACGGCCTGGGGTAGGGCCGGTAGTTGCGGAAGTTTTAAATAAGCAGTTGAGGACGAAGGACAAGGGGTGGCTTTCCAGCCTGGGTGCTGGGCGAGGGGACAGCAACTCCTGACACGAAAATAATTAGCATGTGACGAAACGCTTTACCGCGTCTCGGACGTGGACCAGTACGTTAACTGTGGAAACGACTGACCAGACGTGGACCAGTCCGTTAGCTGTGGACATGGCTGACCAGGCTAAAACCCTGGAGGAAGACGGCCTCGTCGCTTCCAACAAACTGCAAGAAAACTGAAAAACCCGCTTCAAATGTTACTGATCAAGGAAAAGTTGAAGATTGAGGTCTTCTGGGATGTGATGCTGTGTCACTGGGTGAGCGGTTACCTACGTTTCGAACGGTCGTAGTGTCTTCATCATCTGGGTTAAGTCCCGAGCTTGTTGCACGTGGTTACGTTTTGTGGTGTCTGTCCAAACAGGAATTGTACCGATCAAAAGTAAGAACAGCTGATGAACTGGAACAACAAATTCAAGAACCTGTAGCCACTGTTCCTTTAGACTTCTTAACTAAACGCATTGAGTCTTTGTGACAAATGCTGAGGGCGTGACACAAAATGGGGTTTGAGGCGGTGATAGAAAGGCAGCAGTACAACTTGCCGTTGGAAGGTTCAGCCACCCGACACCGCGTGTCGGCGCTTTTTCTGGCCGCACCATCATCTGAGGAGTTTGTAGGTTATTTTCTGGAAATACATTCAAAAGAATGAGGTGTGTGACACAGCACAAGAATATCAAGTCGATATCTTAACATTTGCACACATGTTGCGAAAATCATTAAACATTACACTGTTAAGTGAAACTCGTCGACTTAACCAGAACGTAACTGCGCCATTCTGTGTGCGCAGTTGGACTCGACATTTCCGAGGTTGGATGCACGATGACTGTCCCTGCAGTGTTACTGCAGAACTGTACAGTACTGCTGGGATCAGGAAGTAGCGACGTCACTCTGTGCAGCCTGGTCAGCCGTCGGCGGACAGTGACAGTGCGGATGGTTGAAACAAAGTGCCAAATGAAACCGGAAGGAGAAGTTATGGAGACAATCCGTGATGAGACGCTTTGACATTGTGCAGGGAAATTGTGTAACCGTTCACAGACTGATATCAACGCGAATTATATTTAAATATCCAGTCCGTACCGCACAGTAAACACTCTCCCTCTCTGTTATAAAAACCAGTCTGTTAATGCTGTAGAGGGAAATAATCGCTGTTTGTTCTGAGATCCAAACAAAACACATAAATACACTGTGTGGGCAGAACGTAGGATTTGTGAATGCTAACATGGTGGTACATATAGTGACCGTTGGGCTTTAGAGGGATAACATGACAGCCGGTTGCACTGAAATGCAACCGGCTGTAGCAACACCATAACAATACGTTCATGGACTCAAATTAACAAACATAACACGTAAATGTACAGTTGTCCCTGTGCCTGGTTCAGCACCACACCATACAGGGGCATTTGGTCGTGGAAGTGTAGTTCCACACACTGTGCTGGTCACATTTGCGACCCAGATGCCACGTGGCACGATTGGCCTTCAAGTGGGTCTGGAAGAAAAACAACGCCGCTCCTAGCTGGACTCGAATCCCTGGCCACCCAGCCCGAAGCTCGGTTACTACACTCACTGAGCTACACCATTCGTCTGTTACGATAAAGTGCGCTGTGGAACACCGTGATATTACTGCAGCAGTTGGCTGTCAGCACACGTCACTACACACAAATCACACTCACGTCACTACACAGAAATCACACACACGTCACTACACACAAATCACACTCACGTCACTACACAGAAATCACACACACGTCACTACACACAAATCACACACACTGTTACACTTTCACGCATGCGGCACACAAAACGTCTGCGATGATATGCATCGGTTTACCAAGTTCGAGGCTGCAACGGGGCAAACACATTACCGACGGCAATTCGAAGGTAACGGCACTACGGCCCTTCGAAACGTCTGGAGCCACTCCAACAACGACAGACGTAAGGTCACATCCTGGTGTCAAGCGACACAGATCGCTGTATCGGAGACACTGCTTTAATGTACTCGGCGTCACATGCCGAATGACAGTCTCTACACAACTCTGCACACCCTGCCTGGCAGTCTCCGCAATTTCGCCTTCCTTATTCAAACAGCACTGAAATAGCTGTCATTTAGTTGCAGGCCAAGGCAAAGTCCGATAAGCCTCGTTCTAAGGAATATAAAATGTCTGACTGACAAATGGAAGATAATTTGTTATTAACCTGTCTAGTGGCAGCGCATGACAGGTTTTCATTTTTCAGGGTTCAATGCCTTCCGCTGCAAATCAAGGTGCAGGCAGGGTCGTCCAAATGGTCTGTCTTGCTGCAGTTCAGTTACAAGTGTCGCCTCTTCAGTTCTTGTTAATTACTGGGCTTCTTTGTCTTACAGCACAAACAGCTTAATGAGGGAATTGGCCGAATGCGTGGCACGAGCTGTCTGTTCCTTCGACACTACGTACTTACATGCATGCATACATACATACATAACCACACACACACACACACCACACAGACGCACATGCATGCATACACACGTACACTCTATGGATCCACAAGTGTGTCACAAATACAACAGTACGTGCAGCCCGTCATAAACACAATTTTGACAGTACAGTACAGCACAGTACAGTGCAGTACAGTACAGTACAGTACAGTAGAGCACAGTACAGTAGAGTACAGTACAACACAGCACAGTACAGAACAGTACCATTAGAGTACAGTACAGTACAGTACAGTGCAGTACAGTACGGTACAGTACAGTACAGTAGAGCACAGTACAGTAGAGTACAGTACAACACAGCACAGTACAGAACAGTACCAGTACAGTACAGTACAGCACAGTACAGTGCAGTACAGTACGGTACAGTAGAGTACAGTACAACACAGCACAGTACAGAACAGTACCAGTACAATACTAGTACAGTACAGTACGTTACGGTACAGTACAGTACAATACCAGTACAATACAGTACAGTACGGTACGGTATAGTACAATAAAAGTACAATACAATAGAGTACGGTACGGTACAGTACAGTGCAGTGCAGTACGATATAGTACAGTATAGTACAGCACAGTACAGTACAGTACCAGTACAATACCAGTACAGAACAGTACGGTAAGGTGCGGTACAGTACAGTACAATACCAGTACAATAGAGTACAGTACGGTACAGTACAGTACGGTACGGTACAGTACGGTACGGTACAGTACAGCACAGTACTCCACAGTAGAGTATCATACCAGTACATTACAATACAGTACAGTACGGTACGGTACAGTACAGCACAGTACAGTACAGTAGAGTACAGTACAGCACAGTAGAGTACAGTACCAGTAAAATACCAGTACAGTACAATACAGTACAGTACGGTACGGTACAGTACAATACAGTACAATACGGTACGGTACAGTACAGCACAGTAGAGTACCAGTAAAATACAAGTACATTACGGTACGGTACAGTACAGCACAGTACAGTACAGTACCAGTACAATACCAGTACAGTACAATACGGTACGGTACGGTACAGCACAGTACAGTACAATACCAGTACAGTACAATACAGTACAGTACGGTATGGTACAGTACAGTACGGTACGGTACAGTACAGCACAGTACACCACAGTACAGTACAGTAGAGTGGAGTAGAATACAGTACAGTACAGTACAACAGAGTACAGTACCAGTACAGTACAGTACAGTACACTATAGTACAATACAGTACAGTAAGTACAGGACAGGACAGCACAGTACAGTACAGCACACTACAGTACAGCACACTACAGTACAGTACAGTACAGCACAGCACAGTACAGTACAGTAAGTACAGTACAGTACACTACAGTACAATACAGTACAGTAAGTACAGGACAGGACAGCACAGTACAGTACAGCACACTACAGTACAGTACAGTGCAGTGCAGTACTACAAACATTTTACAAAACATCATTACATATCATCTTTACCCACACAAAATGTAACTACACAGTCAACACACTGTCTATTGGAGAATTTTCTTAAGGTTGCTTTAAATTATGATTTGTCTTTTTTGAGGATTGTCGGACTAGGTGGTAAACTGTTGAAAATAAACCCCCTAAAGCCCAGTGGTCACTATATGTACCGCCAGTTTAACAATCACAAATTCCACGATCTGCCCACCCACTGTATTTATGTGTTTTGTGTGGATCTCAGAACAAACAGCGATTATTTCCCTATACAGCATTAACTGACCGGATTTAGGTGCCGTTCATGCAGTAAGCAAAACGTCTTCTGTGGACACCACGTCTGTCCGTCCGTGTGTCTGTGACCAAGAATCAGCGGCTAAACCGTTGGCCAGATTTGCACGACATTCGGGACAACAAGTTGCCCAGTAAGCGTCAGTTTAGTGACAATCGGCCAGGCACAGGCACAGGCACGTCTCACTTTCCGTTCGCACTGCCGCCAGCACTCTTCACCGTTCTGACGATATCTATGCACTGCCACGAAGCAAGTTTGAGTCCCGTGGACATCTGCTGACCGAGACCCACAGCTGCCTGACGGCACAACAAAATGTTGCCCTAGTTTATATATTTTTTGACCGATTGGAACACAATTGGTTAGGGAAGACGTCCACCAAAATTTATGGAAATTTCTGAGTGCTGTGGAAATTGGCACAGTGAATGCCGTACATGAACCGACGTTTCGTATGTACCGTAAGAACGGCACATCACTGTGCACCCACAATATTTGCACCACAGCACACAGCAGACCGCCAATGTGTTCTGTTATGTGCTCCATGCAACTGTATTGCGAACACAGTAATTAACACCAACTTGTGGCACAGTGCGTTTACTAATTATTGCTCCGACATGTTTCGGCCTCGGTTCTTGGCCATCTTCAGGGAGCACATGGGTGTTGCGTTGTGATGTGTGAAGTAAGTTGACATATAATGCAGAGTGGAATGCGGTGGCGCTGACGACGGTACAGTACCAATCTACACGGCGTCACGCACTACAGGACCTCGACCTGGCAGACTGCAGCTGCTAAGGCTACACCACCACACATACACAGTGTGTGGGCAGCTGCAGGAAGCTGGTACATATAGTTACCATTGGGCTTGAAATGTCGAACTCAAGACTGTATCGGTTTACCGTTCACTGACCTCCGGTTATCGGCGACGTCGAGAGGAGGCCTGCAGGAGAGGAGGAGTGAGTCGGCGTGCCGTCCGAAAGACAGACCGTGCCGCGAGCAGGGCCTACCGACCGACCGACCGCACAGTGCGAGTAACAGGAATTGCAGCACACGGTCAGTGTTTGTGTGGAGGCAACAGGAGGGAGCAGCGGTGTAGCTCCACTCATTCTTAACCTCGGCACTAGAGGAAGGTGAGTGGTCAGCCTCACGCGCCGACCGTTTTACCCAGGCACACTGGGATCCAGAGCTTGTCTGGAAAATTGCAAGAGGAAAACCTCTTGTCCAGGCTGCAAACCGACCACCAGGCCGTACATCCCATAACGCAGTCACTACACTGATTGAGCTACATGGGCTCCTGTTGTTTATTTAACGACGCTGACACTACCTCAAACTTAACACTGTTGACGTAGGATGGTTGGTGAATGACAAATTGCAAATGATTTGGAAGGAGATGCTAATGCATTAACCGAAGTAGTACCCCAGCAATTTCTTGGAAGTACTGAGAAAAAGCACGACAAGTGTGATCCATGACAGCCGGCGTCACAGCAAGACTACGACCGGCAGCAAGTGCTACCGCTACAGTAATCTGCTCGGGAAAATTACTAAAATCTTAAAACAGTAAACAGTGTTTGATACAAGTTGAGCACATCGGTAATAAATAACCATTTTGTCACTTACGTCCCTCCTACATGTTTCGACCTCTACAAGGTCATCATCAGGGAGGTGTATACGAAGGCATATAAGTACAGCAGATTCTGTCAGAGATGTGCATGTGTAGAGTTAATATACAATACTGATAATTATAATTATTAAAAGTTTTTAAAATACAAATCAACTAACAAAATTTACTACAACTACAGACAATATTTCACTTTACCTTCCATTGCTGACATCCTGCACGTGTGTCAGTGTCAGTGTGTGTCAGTGTCAGTGTCTGGTGTCCGTCGTCATTCGAAGCAGCACAAGCCCCGTCCCCCTGTGCTGGCCGTGCAGCAGCAAACAGTTCTACTGAACTGTACACAGCCACATCTCTGACACCATGTGTGTACTTGTGTGCCTTTGTATATACCGCTGATGATGACCTTGTGGGGGTCTAAACGATAGCAGAAATATGAGTGACAAATGATTATTTATTACTGATTGTGCAATATGGTAGATCAGACACTGTATAATCATTCTGTTGCACGGAATAGGGATTACATTACATCTTAAAACATATTTTGGACTATTAATTAACCCTCTAAAGCCCAGCGGTCACAATATGTACCACTAGATTAACGTTCACAAATCTTACGTTCTGCCCACACACACACACACATATATATATATATATATATATATATATATGTGTGTGTGTGTGTGTGTGTGTGTGTGGCTCTCAGAACAAACAGCGATTATTTCCCTATACAGCATTAACTGGTTGGTTTGTATAACAGAGAGAGAGTGTTTACTGCGCGGTACGGACTGGATCTTTAACTGTAATTCAGGTTACGTTTCGGAAGACACGAATTGCACTCAACAATTCTGCACAAAGCTAGACAGCTGACCCACACAAAATGGTCGCCTACACGCAAAGGCCCTCGCGGCCCTATCTACGGTTGCATCCCCTTCTAAGAGCCAGCAAATGTCTACCGCTGAACTGCCCTTCTGCAAGGATATCAGCCGGTGTGGTTGGAAGCGCCCCCCATCGGTGCAGATGCTGCACAGACCCGATGTTCGTGATTAGTTGGGACCGATAAAACCGTCACGAATAACGTTCAATGTAAAACGCATATTTGATTCCAAGAAGGCAAATGTAAAGTTCACCCTAAAACAGACCATGAATGCCCAGAAGTGGAACAGACGTATGGCTCGAAACCTCCTTTAACTTCGCCACTAGATGGGGGTGGGTGGTCAAGGCCACGCCCCCACTGGCATTCGATCCCCGGACCGTCCAGTCCGTAGCGAATCGCTATACCAACTGAGCTATCGCGGCTCATTTTGACTCCAGCAAGTTACGAGATATAAAACAATCTTCGGAAACAAAACAGACATGAAAGTTTATTTGTAATAACAAGTAAACACGTTGCGGAAGCGCAGAACACATCAAATATTTGAAAGAGAGTGTCGTGCCGTGCCGTTCCACACAGCATGCAGCCAATCAACGGAACTTAATGAAAAACAACAGGGAGGTTGACTGAGCTGGGAGTAATCGGCGCCGGGGGGGGGGGGCTGACTGTATTGTCGTAGTGGCCAGGTTAGATATCTTGCTAGCGAACACGCAAGCTGGTAACAACGACTCACCAACGATTCGTTGCCTATCCCTTTGAAGAACACAGTCGTATAAATCGCCTCAATTCTCAGTTATCCAAATACTGGCAGCATTGCACTGCAGGAGCAGCTGATATATTGTCATGTGAACTACATGACTAACAGAACACATAAAATGTAATTGCATCCAACCAGTAAATGGTTCTGAAACTGATTTTACTCCCCATGCCGCTCCAAGGCCAGCCTACCAGCGGCCGCGCGGCCTTTTACAAGCGCTCAGCCGGCAGGCAGGCAGCCGTCTGGCCACCACTACAGTGTACACTGCACTGTAGGGCCCGGTTGTAACGACATCGGTTTATGCGAACTCGTTTATAGCGTCAGATATTCTGCGGTACCCATTAATTCCTCAGTGTTAACCATAATATCATACTCATTTTTTTTACATTTTCCATTCCGTGCGTTATGATACTATTGTAACATGACCACAAATGCACACACTTCGTTAGAATCACAGTAATGTTTTAACACGCAAACTCCTACATGTTTCGGTCCTCACTGGTCCATCATCAAGCAGTGCACAGTTGTATACAACTGCAGTCTAACCGTCTGTCATTCCCAGTACGTAGAATTGTCGCCAGTGTTTTACGGTTTTATAATTTATAATTTTTCTAATTTCACAATTTTGCAATGTTCAGTGCACATATCGATCTCTGTACGCACACAGTGACGACCTTGCGACAATTCTACGTATTGGGAATGACAGATGGGTTAAACCACTGTTTTACAAAACTGTGCACTGCCTGATGACGGACCAGTGAGGACCGAAATATGTAGCAGTTTGCATGTTAAAACATTACTGTGATTCTAACGAAGTGTGTGCATTTGTGGTCACGTTGTAACCACATTACACTTCACCCGTTTATAGCGACACAAAATATACCGTTCATGGCAGACGTTACAGACGGTACACCCGAGTTCGACTGTATATACATGTATACGTTGCAATAAGGCAAAACTGCTTGCAACACATTGCCATGCTTATACTGTCGCCACTGCTGGATTCCGTGCTAATGTTAGGTGAAGAATCCAAAATGGGTCCGATGACTTGATGTGGAAATGCTCATAGTCCAAAAGTAATGTGACGTCTGCCTGCAAACGCACGGATCGCTCTGCATTATGACGTCACTTCAGGAACATCCGCTGAAACGGCGTCATTTCCTGCCGACTGAATTCCTGCTGGTGTCACAATGAACACCTGCATGAAGTGTTGCTTACTGACGTTGTTAGCTGCTGAGATCACGCAGTGTCTGTGGAGCATTAGCGGAGTATTGACAGGAAAATAGTGAAGTACTTGGAGAAAAACCTGTTCCTGTGCCACTTTGCCCACCACAAATACCACACACACTGAATATCTAAATGAAGTACCTACCGCGTCACCGGATATCCTGTCCTGCTTTCCGAGGTCTTTCTGAGTCTATCCAAGCGAATACATAAATGTATTCGATTATCTCATGACCGCCTCCTTTCGAATCCTTAGCCCACTTCCTCGCCACTCATGACAATCTTCAGACCTTACTTGAAGTTACAGGCCTGTTGACTATGAAGTTACAGGCCTGTTGACTATGAAGCTACAGGCCTATTGACTATGAAGTTACAGGCCTGTTGACTATGAAGCTACAGGCCTATTGACTATGCTGTTGATACGTGCTTGTCATGAACGTCAGCTGAATCCTAAGCACAGCACGTCACTACTGCGGTACATTCGAATTGGAGAGCCATAAGAAAACCTGCTGACCTGCAGAACGTCTGGCCTACGTCGATACGCGGATGACACTTAATGAGGACCACGTGGAATGGCAGGCGAAGCTCAATGACGATCACGTGGAATGTTAAACGAAACTCAACCAGGATCACGTAAAGTGGCGGACGAAACTTAACGAGGATCACGTGAAGTGGCGGACGAAACTTAATGAGGATCACGTGGAATTGCGGATGAAAATGAGGATCACATGGAATTGCAGACGAAACGCAATGAGTATCACGTGGAATTGCACGCTAAACTCAATGAGGATCACGTTGAATGGCAGGCTAAACTCAATGAGGATCACGTGGAATGGCAGGCGACACTTAAAGCGAATAACGTGGAATTGTAGACGAATCTTAATGAGGACCACGTGGAATGGCGGACGAAACTTAATGAGGATCACGTGGAATGGTAGACGAAACGTAATAAGGATGATGTGGAATGGCAGACGAAACTTAATGAGGATCACGTGGAATGACAGACGAAACTCAACCAGGATCACGTAAAGTGGTGGACGAAACTTAACGAGGATCACGTGAAGTGGCGGACGAAACTTAATGAAGATCACGTGGAATGGCGGATGAAAATGAGGGTCACGTGAAATTGCAGACGAAACTCAATGAGGATCACGTGGAATGGCAGACGAAACTTAATGAGTATCTCGTGGAATGGCGGATGAAAATGAGGATCACGTGGAGTGGCAGGCCAAACTTATCGAGGGTCACGTGAAATGACGGACGAAATTTAACGAGGATCACGTAAAGTGGCGGACAAAACTTAATGAAGATCACTTGCGATGGTGGACTAACTTAAAGATGATCACGTAAAATCGCGAACGAAACTTAAAACGGATTACGTGAAATTGCGGTCAAAACGTAATGAGGATCATGTGTAATGGTAGAAGAAACGTAATGGGGTTTACGTGAAATGAAAGGTGAAGCGTAATGGGGTTTACGTGAAATGAAAGAAGAAACGTAATGGGCTTCGCATGGAATGCGGGTTCGGTACTTGGGATCTGAAACTCGTGTTCTGTAACCAGAAGTTTATCAGCCGATGTAAACAGCGACAAACTGACACCTGGTGGCTGCCTCAGACTATATTCTTGTTTCCACTAACCCAGTAGCAATGCACTAAACTGCATGCTGCTGCCGTTCGCCATGGACTGTTTGCACTCTGTTTTGGCTGTTCTCCTGTGCACACGACACAATTAACGGCCCTGAAACAAGCAACTGTACCTGCATGCAGTTCGTTAGCATTTCAACCGGCCGACATACAGTATAACGCGCACTGCTCTCCCTTTCCTGTCCCTCTAGCGTGCTTCCGGTTACAGCTTACCCTACTTCCGAATGTCACCAGGCAGTGAAAACGTCCAACTGCCGGAAAGCTATGTTCGGAAGCGTCTGCGGCGATCAGTTCATTAACCGTTATGTACCGAAAGTAACCCGAATTATATAGACCCAGATTACACGGCCTCACAACCACTACCTTACCGTGTACATCTAGTTCTCCCAAATGGTCTCTTTCCTTCATACTGTTCGTCTATACTCTTGCACGCAGTCGCCTATCCCGTGGCCAGTAATCACAAAAATTACGAACTGCAAAAAATCACAATTAGTTATTCAATTTCCTTTTATTTGGCCAAATAATTAGAAATTTGTCGAGTTCGGAGGTCAAGTTTTCTATTAATGTTGCTCTATTCATGTTGCCACACCGCTCACACCCACCCAGCAACACTCCTGTCACCTTTGGTTTAGATACCTGAATATCCTGCATGTTATGAAATTCCTAAGAGTGTCATTATCTTGCTACCTGCACCGCTGTGTCCTTCCCCCAGCCCCAGCCAGTTTATGTTCACTACAAACAGAATAGCACAATTGACCCTGGTCCATTTCGCACGTCATCACAGCAGGTTTCGGTTCGTCATCATTCCACCTTCAGGGGACGACACACAACATCAACCTGCTGATTACGTACATCAGTACATACAGTAACTGTCCTATAATACGGACGATTTGTACCAAATGTCATTGTCGGTAGCGCACGTTTGAAACGTGATGGCACACACGCAGAAACCAGTCCATTTAAATTGGTGGGGGGGGGGGGGGCGGTTTCTTTCAATTCCTGCCAAACGGGGTGGGGGCATCAGGGGTGGTAATGGTGGAAATGTTGGATACACCAGGTTCT
>Ga0123354_10000807_pt1 | contig 34342 bp, 29 predicted proteins | sample TergutLab28metaG_2_FD_97872 | JGI IMG/M metagenome (GOLD analysis project Ga0123354, IMG submission 97872) | Labiotermes labralis P4 segment gut microbial communities from Petit-Saut dam, French Guiana - Lab288 P4 | ecosystem: Host-associated > Arthropoda: Insects > Digestive system > Gut ... | reverse complement strand
GCCCGGCTGGGTCGTCGCGCCGTTCACGGCCTGCACCAGCATGATGCCGTCGCCCGGCGTGTACGCGCCAAGCCCGTTGGTGTTGGCGACCGACACGAAAGCCGCGCCGGTGGTCTGGGCATGATTCAGGATGAGCAGGTCGCTCTGGTTGTTCGGCATGCCTTCATTCAACATGGTGTTGAAATAGATCGTGCCGCCGCCGAAGTTCACGGTGTTGGCGTTCAGCGTGAGGGTGCTGTAGTTGGGCGCGGCAGCGGTCCAGGGCTGACGGCCCGCGATGTTCACATTGCCGTTGATGTTCATGGTGTCGGCCACGATGGTTCCGGCTATGCCGCCCTGCACCGTGGTGCCCGCCGCGGAGGTGAAGCTCGTTCCGTTGAAGGGCAGTCCCGCTACGGGATCGGACCCTGGAACGTACGTCGCGGCGCCCGGTTCGTAGTACGCGCCGTAGATCGCGTTGTTGGCCACCTCGAAGGTGCCCGCGTTCACGTTGGTGACGGCGTACACGGCCGAGGTCAGGTTGGTGTAGTCGGTCGCGCTTCCGGGAGCCTGGCTGCCGTCGAAGCTCACCATGCCCGCGCCGTTCTTGGTCACGGTGATGGGGCCGGAGGTCTGATTGTTGGCTATGGGATCATAGAAGACGATGTTTCCGCCGTTGGCGTTCAGGTTCAGTTGAGCGGGATCACCCACGCCGTCCGCGTCATCGATGTAGATGGCGTTATGCTGGGTTCCGCCCAACTGCGTGTTTCCGGTGAAGGTGATGTCGCCGCCGTTGGCGTTTAGGGTTATGACATCGGGATCAATGTAGATCGCGCCGCCCAGGCCGCCCGCTTGGTTGTTGCTGAAGGTGACGGGCGCGCCCGCGTTTATGGTCACGTTGCCGTTGGAGTAGAGCGCACCGCCGTTGCCGGTGGCGATGTTATTGCTGATGGTGGACGCGGCCGTGGGCGAGAGCGTCAGATCATGGTCGTCCAGAGCCATATAGATCGCGCCGCCGTCAGTGGCCGCTATGTTATTGGTGATGGTCATGGGGCCGGAGGCGACCACGCTGCCATTCGCGTAGATGCCGCCGCCGCTGCCGGTTGTGGCGTTGTTGCCGGTCAGGGTAAGGCCGTTGCCCGCCGTCACGCCGCCGTTGTTCGCGTAGATGCCGCCGCCGGTTGTGGCGTTGTTGCCGGTCAGGGCGACCGCGCCGGTTACCGCTACGTCGCCGGAGGCCGCGTAAACAGCACCGCCGCTCGCGCTAGCAGTGTTCTGGCTCGCCACCAGGTTGCCGCCCACGGTCACGGTTCCGGTCACGGCGTCAATGCCGCCGCCGTTGCCGTTCTTGGCCTGGTTGTTGATCAGGGTGGCGTCAGTGCCTATCGTCACGGTTCCGGCCGCCGCGTGAATCGCGCCGCCCGCCAGACTGGCTTGGTTGCCTTCCGCGTCCAGAGCGCCGCCCACAGTCACAGTTCCGGTGGCCGCGTCAATACCGCCGCCGTTGCCGGAAAGAGCCTGGTTGCCGGTGAGGGTTGTGCTGCCGGTTACCGCCACGGTTCCAGACGCCGCGTAAATCGCGCCGCCGTTAGCGCTGGCATTGTTCTGATTCGCCGCCAGGTTGCCGCCCACGGTCACGGTTCCGGCAACGGCGTCAATACCGCCGCCGTTGCCGCCATTCGCCGCGTTACCGACCAGGATGGCGTTAGTGCCTATCGTCACGGTTCCGGCCGCCGCGTGAATCGCGCCGCCCGCCAGACTGGCCTGGTTGCCTTCCGCGTCCAGAGCGCCACCTACAGTCACTGTGCTGGTCGCGGAGTCAACGCCGCCGCCGTTGCCGTTTTTGGCCTGGTTGCCGGTGAGGGTGGCGCTGCCGGTTATCGCCACGGGGCCAGTCGCCGCGTAAATCGCGCCGCCGTTCACGCTGGCATTGTTTTGGTTCGCTATCAGATTGCCGCCCACGGTCACGGTTCCGGTCACGGCGTCAATACCGCCGCCGTTGCCGCCATTCGCCGCGTTACCGATCAGGGTGGCGCTGCCCGTTACCGGCACAGTTCCGGAGGCCGCGTAAATAGCGCCGCCCGCCAGACTGGCCGTGTTGCCTTCCGCATCCAGGTTGCCGCCCACTGTCACAGTTCCTCTGGGCGCATCAATGCCGCCGCCGTTACCGCCGCTCGCCACGTTATTTTTCAGGATGGCGTTGCCGGTTATCGGCACGGTTCCGGCCGCCGCTTCAATCGCGCCGCCCGCCAGAGCAGCCTGGTTGCCCTCCGCATCCAGGTTGCCGGTCACGGTCACAATGCCGCTGGTGGTGTTCACGGTGTCGATGCCGCCACCGTTACCGACCAATGCCTTGTTGTTGGTCATGGTGAGGTCGCCGGTGGCGCTCACGCCGCCGGACACCGCGTAAATCGCGCCGCCGTTGCCGGCGTAGGCTTGGCCGGTGACACCCGCGACGTTGTTGTCGAAGATGATGCCGCCTTGCGCAACATTCAGGGTTACGCTTCCGTTAGCCCACAGCCCGCCGCCGTTGCCGGTAGCGAGATTGTTGGTGACGGTGGAAGCCGTGTTCGGCGTAAAAATTATGTTGTTGGCAATAACCCCGCCACCGTTGCCGTCGTTGACGTGGGTGGTGGCGTTCATGGTAGAGTTCAATGCTTGGTTGTTGTTCAGAGTGATCACGCCGCCCGACACTGTCACGTCGGCGGAGCCGTCACCGGAGTTTATCGCGCCGCCATTGCTCTCCTTGGCGATATTGACGTCGATATTGCTATCCGCCACCAGCGAGCCGATCACTGTAACGCCATTCGAGGCGAATATGGCGCCTCCGCCATTGCCCACATTATTCGAGTTCGCTGTATTGCCTTTGAGAGTGAGGTCGCCCGTCACGCTCAGGGTTCCTCCATACGCGGCCATGGCGCCGGCGAAGTCCTGCGCGTGGTTATTCTCCATATCGGCACTACCATTTATGGAGATATTGCCGTAAGCGAAAAATGCGCCACCGCTGCCGCCAGTACGGTTGGTGGTGGCATTACGATAGCCGGCAATATTGTCGGTTGCGATCACAGTGCCGTTCACATTGATGTCATGCACTTGGGTGGCATTACCCGGGCCTTGGCCAGCCTGCACCGCGCCGCCGTTGCCAGCGGCGTGGTTGTCAGTAAAGTACCAAGTACCGCCAATGGCATTGAGCGTCACACCTTGGTCCCCGCTATAAATGGCGCCGCCATAGATTGAGCTTTTGGCGTTACTAGCAGTACTGTCCAGGGCTTGGTTGTTGGAAAATGTGGTCGTGCCGCCATCGGTGCGGCTTATGGTGATGGCGCCCGTCGTTTGAATTGCCCCGCCAGCAGCACCTCCAACGCCAATAGCGGTGCCAGATTGGGTGCCGTTGAAAAACGTAAAGTCACCGCCGCTGATGTTGATGGTGACTGCCCCTGTTGCTGTCCTGTTGAAGAGGCCTTTGTTGGTTCCCTGAAGATCCACCGTTGTGCCGGTTGAGGCAGCAATAAAATTCAACGGACCGTTGGGCAAAGTCAGGGGACCGTTCAGGATCGCGTCGCCATCAAAAGTAATGGTAGTCCCACTTGCAGGGGCGTTGTTGCCGGGTGCTGCTGCTACGCCTCCCCCATTGTTAACCGTCCAGTCCGCCTTGGCCTGCCCGGTCGCGCCCAAAAAGAGCGCCGCACACGCGCACACTGCCAACCAGAACCCGCGTCTGGCGCGGATACGCTGCTTACCCGTTTTCTTTGTTCCGTATATCGCCATAAGCCTCTCCTCCGTATTAAAGTTCCTTACGTTGAGTTTGTGTTCGCCGGAAACGGACGGTTTATCCCGGTTTCCGTTTTTTCTGCGCTCAGCTTCTTACGGATACCTCATTTTTTTAAATAGTCTTGATTCAAAGAGGCTTTTCTGGAAAAATGTCAACGATTTTTTTGTTAGCATTACAACTTTTTTTTCGGATATTTCTACTTTGTAATATAAAAATCCTGTGAGAGGAACGAATAGTTCCACTGAACGGAACGGAAGGTGGTTTAGGCTTGGTTTATGCCCGCAGGGGCCGCACGATTGGTCTTGCCTGGAGAACTTGATGAAAAATCTGGAGGCGATCATAGTCTTTTCCCACTTGACAAAAAAATGAATAAGAGTACATTTGTACTGTACGAGAATGACAAAAGAGGTTTCAATCATGGCAACTGTACAGGTCAGAGTTGACGAAAACCTGCGGGCACGGGCGCAGACGGTGGCGACGAGCATGGGGCTTGATCTGGCTTCCGCTGTCCGGCTTTTTCTCGCCCAGATGGTGCGTGAGAACGGGTTGCCTTTCCGGCCCACCGCTGACCCGTTTTACAGTGCGGGCAATCAGGCCGCGCTCGCACGATCCGTCGCGCAGCTGGATGCAGGCCGGACAGTGGCGAAGACGCTTGCTGAACTGGAAGGCATGGCCGAGTAATGGAAATAAAGTTCAGCCTGGAAGCCTGGGAGCAGTATGTCGCATGGCAGGGGCGGGACAAGCGGACATTGAAGCGAATAAACGAGTTATTAAAAGACATCGTGCGTGGTAATCCCTATGAAGGCATAGGAAAACCCGAAGCGCTCAAGGGAAATCTTTCCGGTCTTTGGAGCCGCCGGATTGATGCGTGGAACCGGCTTGTGTATCGCATTGAAGGCGATGATTGCCAGATTGCCCAGTGCAAGGGCCATTACGGAGATTAGGACCCGTAACACTCTGTTTGGCTTTGCCCCGGAAATCGGCTAGGTTGCCGCATCTATGACCAGTCAGACGTTTCCGCCCATCATCCGGCGCAAAACGCGCGTCATCCGCCTGGGAGACATGCTCCTTGGCGGCGGCAACCCCATCCGCGTGCAGTCCATGACCAATACGGACACGCGCGATGTGGCCGCGTCCACGGCGCAGATTACGAGTCTGGCCCAGGCCGGCTGCGAGATCATCCGTCTGGCCGTGCCCGACGAGGACGCGGCCAGGGCTTTGAAGGACATCACCCGCGCCTCGCCCATCCCGACGATTGCGGACATCCACTTTGACTACCGTCTGGCGCTTCTGGCCCTTGAGGCCGGGGTCCAGGGCCTGCGCATCAACCCCGGCAACATCGGCGGGAAGGAAAAGGTCGCTGCTGTGGTCGCCGCAGCCAGAGATCACGGCGCGCCGATCCGCATAGGGGTCAATTCCGGCTCGGTGGAAAAGCATCTGCTTGAGAAATTCGGCGGTCCCACCCCAGAAGCGATGGTGGAGAGCGCTTTGCACCATGTGGGGATGCTCGAAGACGAGAACTTCGACCAGATAAAAATTTCGCTCAAGTCGTCGTCTGTTCCGAATACCATCGCCGCGTACCGGCTTCTCTCCGAAAAGACGGATTATCCCTTGCACATCGGCATCACCGAGGCCGGGACGCCGCTTCGGGGCGCGGCCAAGTCCGGCGTGGGCTTGGGGATTCTCCTGTGGATGGGCCTGGGAGACACGCTTCGGGTGTCCCTGACCGGCGATCCCTTGCCCGAGATGACGGTGGCCTGGGAGCTTCTGCGCTCGCTGGGCCTGCGCAAGCGGGGGCCGGAGATCATCTCGTGTCCGACCTGCGGGCGCACCCAGATCGATCTGGCGGGCCTGGCGGGCGCGGTGGAGGAAAAACTGCGCCGCGTCACGGCGTCTGTTACGGTCGCGGTCATGGGCTGCGTGGTGAACGGGCCGGGCGAGGCCCGCGAGGCGGACATCGGCCTGGCGGGCGGCCGCGACTGCGCCGTGATCTTCCGCAAGGGAGAGGTGGTGCGCAAGGTGCGCGGCGAGGCCAACGTGCTGCCCGAATTCTTAAAAGAACTGGACCTCATTCTTATGGAGTGGAAAAACTGATGCGCTTAAGCCGTTACTATGCCCCGACGCTCAAGGAAGACCCGGCCGAGGCCGAGGTGATAAGCCACAAGCTCATGCTTCGCGCCGGAATGATCCGCAAACTCACATCCGGCATTTATACGTTTTTGCCGCTGGGATTGCGCGCGCTGGACAAGGCCGAGCGCATCGTGCGCGAGGAGATGGACCGGGCCGGGGCCTTGGAAATCCTCATGCCCGGAGTGCAGCCCGCGAACCTCTGGCAGGAGACGGGACGCTGGGACTTCTACGGCAAGGAGCTTCTGCGCTTCAAAGACCGGCATGAGCGCGACTATTGCCTTGGGCCGACCCACGAGGAAGTGGTGACCGACCTGATACGCCACGAGGTGCGTTCCTACCGGCAGCTGCCGCTCAATCTCTATCAGATACAGTGGAAGTTCCGCGACGAGATACGCCCCCGCTTCGGCCTCATGCGCGGCCGCGAGTTCCTGATGAAGGACGCCTATTCCTTCGATACGGACGAAAAGGGGGCTAACGTCAGCTACAAGGCCATGTACGACGCGTATGTGCGTATCTTCAATCGCCTGGGCCTGAAGTTCCGGGCGGTGGAGGCGGACACTGGCTCGATCGGCGGCAGCTATTCGCACGAGTTCATGGTGCTGGCCGACACCGGCGAGGACACCATCGCGGCCTGCACGGCCTGCGAGTATGGGGCGAACCTGGAAAAGGCCGAGGCCGTGGTTACGCCCGGTCAAAAACCCGTCAAGACCCCGGAGAAGCAGAAGATCCCGACACCTGGCGTTCACACGGTGGAGCAGGTGGCCGCATTTCTCAAAGTGCCCGCGCGCAAGATTGTCAAGACGCTCCTCTACGTGGCCGATGGTCAGCCCGTGGCCGCCCTGGTGCGCGGCGACCGGGAACTCAACGAGATAAAGCTCAAAAACGCGCTCAAGGCCAAAGAGGACGTGACGCTGGCCACGCCGGAGCAGGTCAAGGCCTGGACCAACGCGTCTGTGGGCTTTGCCGGGCCGGTGGGACTAAACGCTGACGTGGTGAAGACCCTCATGGCCGACCGCGAATTGGCCAACGGCACAGACTGGGTGGTTGGGGCCAACGAGGCGGACGCGCATTTCATCCATGTGGATTTGGACGACGACGCCTTTATCACCGGCTATGCCGATCTGCGTTCGGTCCAGGCGGGCGATCCCTGCCCCAGGTGCGCCACGGGGCTGACCCTCACCAAGGGTATTGAGGTCGGGCACGTCTTCAAGCTCGGATACAAGTACTCGCAGGCCATGCGGGCTACCTACTTAGACGAGCAGGGCAAGGAACAGCTTGTCTATATGGGGTGCTACGGCATTGGGGTCTCAAGGGTGGTCGCGGCCGCGATCGAGCAGAATCACGACGAGCATGGAATCATCTTTCCGCCGCCGGTGGCCCCCTTTGAGGTGGCCGTAGCCTGCCTGGACGTCAAGGGCGAGGCAATGGAGAAGGCCGGAATCATCCATGACTGGCTTTCCGCCCAGGGGATTGACGTTCTTCTGGACGACCGCGACGAGCGCCCAGGCGTCAAATTCAAGGATCTGGATTTGATGGGATTTCCCATACAGGTGGTGGTGGGCGGCAAGGGACTCGCGAAGGGCATAATCGAGGTGAAGGACCGCCGTACCGGGGAAAAGGCGGAATTGCCGTTGGAAGGCTTCGACCAGGCGTTTCTGGCTTGGCGGCGAAAAGTACTCGCAGGCTGGGAAGCCCGCTGACCGGAATTTTTACATGAGCGCCGCGTCCGTGCCGCACATTTTCCGCGTAGGCGAGATAACCCGCGCCCTCAAGGATGTCGTAGAGGGCCAGTTCCCTTTCGTGTGGGTGCAGGGGCAGGTGTCCAACCTGTCGCGGCCCGCTTCGGGGCATGTGTATTTTTCGCTTAAAGACGAGGCGGCGCTCCTCAATGTGGTGTGGTTCAAGGGTTGCCAAGCCGGGGCGGAACTAAACGATCACGAGCGCTACGATCCCCGGACGGGCGAGGTGCTGTCCGGCGAGAGTTCGGCCTGCGAGGGATCGGCTTGGCTTGCGGATGGCGCGGAGATTCTCTGCGCCGGAAGGCTGACCGTGTATCCCCCGCGCGGCGCGTATCAGATGGTGGCGGAGCTGGTGCAGGGCAAGGGGACCGGGCGGCTCCATCTGGAGTTTGAGGCCCTGAAGGCCAAGCTCTACGCGCAAGGACTTTTTGATGCGGCCCGCAAGCGCCCTTTGCCGGTGCATCCGACCAAAGTGGCAGTGGTTACGGCGTCAACAGGGGCCGCGATCCGGGATTTTTTGCGCATCGCGGGCGAGCGCGGCACAGGCTGCGAGATCCGCGTGTATCCGGCCCTGGTACAGGGAGAGGCCGCTCCCGGCCAGATCGCCGGGGCATTGGATGCCGTGTACGCACAGGGTTGGGCGCAAGTCGTAGCCGTGATACGGGGTGGCGGTCCTCTTGAGGATTTGCAGGCCTTCAACGCCGAGGAAGTAGCACGGGCCATCCACCGCTCCCCTGTGCCGGTGATAAGTGGAGTTGGGCACGAGGTGGATACGACCATTGCGGACCTGATTGCCGATGTGCGCGCCGCCACGCCGACCCACGCGGCCGAGTTGTTATGGGTGGAGCGTTCGCAGCTTGCGCAGCGCGTGGATGAGATCGAGATGCGCCTTAAACGCGTTTTTACCGCGCGGCTTGGCGTCAAAGAGGCCACGCTTCTGGAACTGGGCCGGGCGCTGACCTGGCTTTCTCCGCAGGGGTACGTTATCCGTCTGGCACAGCGTTTAGAAGATATGACAGGGCGGCTTTTCCGTGCCGGACGGGCGCTCTCGGACTTGGCAGAGTCGCGCCTGTCGTTTTTGGACGTGAAGCTTGCCTCTCTTGATCCGAAAGCGCCGCTTACGCGCGGCTATGCCCTGGCCCGCAAGGCGGATGGCACGTTTTTACGGAGCGTGGATGACGTCCGGCCAAATGATGCGCTCGATATTTTAGTCAGTGACGGCATGGTTTCCACCCGCGTCACGAACGCCAAACGCCGCGAGATGGATCAGTGAAGCCTGGAGGCTCCATGAAAAATAAGACGTCAACTTTTGAAAAGAATATAGAACGGTTGCAACAGATCGTGGAAGAATTGGAATCGGGCGAACTTCCCCTGGAGCGGGGCGTGGCTCTTTATAAGGAAGGGTTGTCTTTGTCAGCGACCTGCCGGAGGCAGTTGGAAAAGGCGCGGCTCGTGGTGAGCCAGGTGACGGCGGATGGGACTATGCCTTTTGACGCGCCCTCTGGAGAGGAAGAGTAATGCCTGGTACCGTAAAACAGCGCTTGCAGGACTATGCCGCCGAGGTGGAGGAATTTCTGCGCGGTTCGCTTGCGACTGCCGGTATTCCGGCCAGGCTGCGCAAGGCCATGGAGTACAGCCTTCTGGCCGGAGGGAAGCGGCTGCGTCCGGTGTTGTGTCTGTGCTTCGCACGGATGCTCGGCGCCAATGGATATGCGGTCATGCCCTTTGCCGTGGCATTTGAGTTCATCCATACGTATTCGCTCATTCACGACGATCTCCCGGCCATGGATGACGACGATCTGCGCCGGGGCCGTCCGTCCAATCACAAGGTTTTCGGCGAGGCCATGGCCATTCTGGCGGGGGACGGCTTGCTGACTGAGGCTTTTGTCTTGGCCTCCACCGCCTATCCGGTTCTGCCCGCGCGGGCCGTGGTGTGCGCCACGGCAACGCTCGCCCGCGCCGCCGGAGCGGCCGGGATGGTCGGCGGTCAGGCCCTGGACATGGCCTACACGGCCAAGCCGGGAATCTCCCTGGATGAGTTGCGCGACATGCAGGCCATGAAGACCGGGACGCTCATTCAGGCCGCCTGTATCTGCGGGGCCGAACTTGCCCGCGCCACGAAGTCTGACGTGGCGCGCGCCGGGAAGTATGGTCAGCTTATCGGCGCGGCATTTCAGATAACGGACGACGTGCTGGACGTGGTGGGCGACGAAAAAACGCTCGGCAAGCCTGTGGGTTCGGACGAGGCGCGGGGTAAGACCACCTATCCTTTGCTTTGCGGCGTCGAACGAAGCATGGATCTGGCCAAGGGCTTTGCGGCGAAGGCCGTCGCGGCGCTGAGTCCCTTTGACGGCGCGGAAGCCGAATTCTTGCGCGATCTGGCCCTGTACATTGTGGACCGGGCCTCTTAGCGAGGCTTTCAAGGAGTATGCGAAACAATGTCTCTTCTTGACGGTCATCCCCTGACCATGCTCGCCCGTGTGGATACGCCCCCGGATGTGGCCGCTCTTTCTTTGGAGGAACTGACGCGTCTGGCCGAGGACGTGCGCGAACTCATCATCGCCACGGTCTCGGAAAACGGCGGACACTTGGCCCCTTCGCTTGGCGTGGTGGAACTCACTTTGGCCATGCTCAAGGTGTTCAGCCCCCCCAAAGACAAAATCGTCTGGGACGTGGGGCATCAGGCCTATGCCTACAAGATTTTGACGGGCAGGCGCGGCGTTTTCCACACGCTGCGTACCCTTGGCGGCATAAGCGGTTTTCCCCGCCTGGCTGAGAGTCCCTACGACGCCTTCGGGACAGGCCATTCCAGCACCTCCATTTCCGCCGCGTCGGGTATGGCCATGGCCCGCGATCTCCTGAAAACCGATAGCAAGGTGCTGGCCGTCATCGGCGACGGCTCCATGACCGCGGGCCTGGCCTACGAAGGCCTGAACCAGGCGGGCGGCGACGACCGGGATCTGGTGGTGGTATTAAACGACAACGAGATGTCCATCGCCAAGAACGTGGGGGCGCTTTCGCTCTTTCTATCGCGCAATCTCTCAAGCTCCTGGGTGATGCGCGCCAAGCGGGAATTCGAGGCCCTGGCCCGCCGGATGCCCTTCGGGCAGGAGGTTGTGGATATTGTCCGGCGCGGCGAGGAGGCCTTCAAGGGCTTTTTCACGCCGGGCATCCTTTTTGAGGCTTTCCATTTCAACTACTTAGGCCCCTTGGACGGCCACGATCTGTCCAAGCTCGTGTCCGTGTTCAGGGAAGTGCGCGAGATGAAAGGCCCGGTTCTGGTGCATGTCCTCACCAAAAAGGGCAAGGGATACAGCCCGGCCGAGAAGAATCCGTCTCATTTTCATGGAGTGGGGTGTTTCGAGCCTGAAACCGGCGAGAACATCAAGAATGTCACGGTTAAGCCCCCCACCTACACGGAAGTGTTCGGCGACACCCTGTGCAAACTGGCGGCCAAGGACGAACGCATCGTGGCCATTACCGCCGCCATGCCGGAAGGTACAGGGCTTGCGTGCTACGGCGAACTCTTCCCTGAGCGTTTTGTGGATGTGGGCATCTGCGAGCAGCATGCGGTCGCCTTCGCGGCGGGTCTGGCCACGCAAGGGTTCAGGCCCGTGGTTGCCGTCTATTCCACCTTTTTGCAGCGCTCCTACGATCAGATCGTGCATGACGTGTGCCTGCAAAATCTGCCCGTCACCCTCTGTCTGGATCGCGCCGGGCTTGTGGGCGAGGACGGAGCCACGCACCACGGCGTTTTCGATCTTTCGTACCTGCGCCATATCCCGGGGCTTGTCCTCATGGCCCCCAAGGATGAAGCGGAATTGCAGCGGATGCTGGTCACGGCTTTAGCCCAGAACGGCCCGGCGGCGATCCGCTACCTGCGCGGCGCGGGCACGGGCGCGTCCTTGTCCGAGGCCCCGGAGCCTCTGCCTCTTGGCCAGGGAGAACTGTTGCGCGACGGCTCGGACGCCCTGATCGTAGCCATCGGCAGCCGGGTTATGCCGTCCGTGCAGGCCGCTCTGGAGCTTTTCGAGGAGTCCGCTTTAAACGTCGCGGTCTATAATGCCCGCTTTGTGAAGCCCCTGCCTGCCGAAGAACTTTTGGCTCTGGCCAGACGCTTCACAAAGATTATCACCGTGGAGGAGAACGTCTTGCAGGGCGGTTTCGGCTCGGCGGTGCTGGAGTTTTTCAGTGATGCCGGGGTATTGAACGGTCAGAAGATTGTGCGGTTGGGCATTCCGGATCATTTCGTGGAACACGGGCCGCAGGCCGCATTGCGCGAAATGGCGGGCATCCACAAGGACGGCATCAAAGCCGCTGTGCGAAATTTTTTAGGACAGGCCTAGCGCACAAAAAATATCACGGTCATGGTGACGCCTATGATCGTGACGATCGCGCGTATGACCATCGGAGGCAATTTTCTGGTATAGTGCGCCCCAAGATAGCCCCCCACGACGGCGGCCACGAGCATGACAAGCGTCTGCGGCCACCATACCACGTTTTTAATGACAAAATACACCACAGCCGCGGCGTTCATGGAGCCGGTGAGGACGGTCCGCAGGGCGTTCATGCCCCGGATGTCTTTAATCCCAAGGACGCTTAAGAGCGCCATCGTAATGATGCCCACCGCGCCGCCGAAATAGCCCCCGTAGAGGCCCACCAGGTATTGCAGGCACAGGACGGTCTTCACGCCGATGCGAACTCTGCTGCGAAGCCAGGGCGAGATTTTCGGGCCGAACGTAAAAAGCACGGTGGCGAACGCCAGAAGCCAGGGGATGATGACCTTAAAGGCATGTTCCGGGGTATTGAGCAAAAGCCATGCCCCGCTCGCGCCCCCGGCCAGACTTACCAGCCAGGAGGGCAGGAAGGGGAAATCCTCGAAGTGGACGAAATCTTTGCGGTAGGCGTAGGCGCTGGAGAAGGCTCCGGGGAAGAGCGCCACCGTACTCGATGCGTTGGCGATGATCGGAGGGACGCCCGTAAAAACCAGGGCCGGAAAGGAGACGAACGAGCCGCCGCCGGCCATCGCGTTCATGACGCCGGCGGCAAACGCCGCCAGCGTGAGCAGCACATACGAACTCACGACAAACCTCCCGGTACAAACTCCACCGCCTCAAATATGCCTTGATTCCGGCAAGATCAAGCGGAGAGCGAACGATTTTACCGCTTGGCGACGACTTCGATCTCCACCAGAACGTCTTTGGGCAGCCGCGCCACCTCCACGCAGGAGCGGGCCGGACACGGCGCGGCAAAAAACGAGGCATAGACCTCGTTTACCGTCTGGAACTCATTCATATTCTTGATGAAAACGGTGGCCTTCACCACGTGCGACATATCGAGTCCGGCGGCCTCCAGCACGGCTTGCACGTTTTTAAGCGCCTGCTTGGTCTGCGCGGCTACGTCTCCAGCGACGATTTGTCCTTTGGCCGGATCAGCGGGGAGTTGGCCTGAGGTAAAAAGCAAGTTTCCCGCCCAGACAGCCTGGGAATACGGACCGATGGCGGCTGGAGCGTTGGTGGTGGCCACAATGCGTTTTTCGGACATGGGGTTGCCTCCTGTCGTGATGGGCGAGCATAGCGTGGTACAAGCCCATTTACCATGGGCGTGTTTTGTGGAATGTCAGGCGCATGAAAGACATCATGCTGGTGCATATATTCGGCCTGGACCGCAGGGGCCTCACGGCGGAATTCGCAGGGCTTCTCGCAGGCTACGGCGTGGACATTTTGGACATCGGCCAGGCCGTGATCCACGACGCCCTGACGCTTGGGATGCTGATCCGCGTCCCGGACAACGCCCAGCCCGCCGCTGTGGTTAAGGATTTGCTCTATGCGGCGCACGCGATGGGGATAAGCTGCAAGTTTTCGCCTGTCGGCTCCAAAGAGTATACCGCCTGGGTCGCGGCGGCGGGCAAGCCGCGCTTTATCGTGTCGCTTCTGGGGCGCACCATAAGCGCGGCCCAGGTGGCGGCAGTGGCCAAGGTGCTTGCGGCCAATGGGCTTAATATCCAGTCCGTCAGCCGCGTCACCGGGCGTCCGGGCCTGACCGAAGCCGATTCCGGGCGTCCGGCGTGCATTGAGTTCTCCGTGCGCGGCGCTCCGGCGGACATCCACGCCATGCGTAAGGACTTTCTGGGCATTGCGGCGAAGCTTGGCGTGGACATCGCGCTCCAGGAGGACAACGCGTTTCGCCGCAACCGGCGGCTCGTGGCCTTTGACATGGACTCGACGCTCATTCGCGTGGAAGTGATTGACGAACTGGCCAAAGCCTGGGGCGTTGGGGAGCAGGTGGCGGCATACACCTCGGCGGCCATGCGCGGCGAACTGGACTTCCGTCAGAGTCTGGCCAGACGGCTGGCGCTTCTCAAGGGGTTCCCCGTGGAGAAGCTTTCCGCCATCGCTTCTCACATCCCTCTCAATGACGGGGCGGAAAAGCTGGTCCGCAATTTGAAGCGCTTCGGCTACAAGACAGCGGTCATTTCCGGCGGATTCACCTTTTTTGGCGAGAGGCTGCAGGAAAAGCTCAGCCTTGACTATGTCTATGCCAATACGCTGAAAATTCAGGATGGGGCGCTTACCGGCGAAGTGGAAGGCGAGATCGTTGACGCCAAGCGCAAGGCGGAATTGCTCAAGTCCTTGGCCTTGCGCGAGAACATCTCGCTTTTGCAAACCATCGCCGTGGGTGACGGGGCCAATGATCTGCCCATGCTGAACCTGGCGGGACTTGGTATCGCGTTTCGAGCCAAGCCAGTGGTCAAGGAAGGAGCGGGGCACGCCATCTCGACGCTTGGGCTGGACGCTATTTTGTATTTATTGGGATTTCGGGACCGGGATATTGAGTAAGGGGGAAAATATGCAGATGAGCGACATCCCCTTCGGGACAACGGATTGGTCAGCCGTGGAGCGAACGGAACATAAAGGAGAAACCGGGACGGCCTATTGGCGCACCTGTAATTTCGGTACAATTCGGGTTCGCTTGGTTGAGTACACGCCTGGATATTTGGCCGATCACTGGTGTTCGAAGGGGCACATCTTGTTTTGCCTGGAAGGAGAACTGCACACCGAGTTGGAGGATGGGAGAAAATACATTCTCAAACCGGGCATGAGCTATCAGGTCGCTGATAATGCTGAAGCTCACCGCTCATATACAGCGATTGGAGCAAAACTCTTTATTGTTGATTGAGCAGTATTGCAGTGATAAAGCCCTAGCCTACACCTCAAACAACATCTCTAAATCATTCCTTGTCAAACTCTTCCAGGCTTCTTGGCCGGGGATGATGGCGTCCGCAATGCCTTTTTTCATCTCCTGGAGTTTCAATATTTTCTCTTCAACCGTGTTGGAGCAGATCAGTTTATAGGCGAACACCTGCCGCTTCTGGCCGATTCTGTGGGTACGGTCCGTGGCCTGGTTTTCCACCGCCGGGTTCCACCAGGGATCGTAGTGGATCACGTAGTCGGCGCTGGTCAGGTTTAGGCCCGTGCCGCCGGCTTTGAGCGAGATGAGAAAGATCGGAATGTCGGGGTCGTCGTTAAAGCGGTCCACTTGCTCGAAGCGGTCCTTGCTGGAGCCGTCCAGGTAGGCGAAGGGCGTCTGTTCCAGCTGCAGCCAACTGCGGATGATGTGCAGCATCTGCACGAACTGGGAGAACACCAGCACCTTGTGGCCTTCCTCCACGATGTCCGTGACCAAGTCCTTGAAGGTGTCGAACTTGCCGGAGGGCAGGTTGGTGTTCATGCCGGGCATGTCGAGTTTTAACAGGCGCGGATGGCAGCAGATCTGGCGCAGTTTCAAGAGCGCGTCCAGAATGGACATCTGGGACTTGGCCATGCCCTTCTGGTCCACGTCTTTCAAGACCTGATCACGCAGTTTCTTGGCCAGCTGCGCGTAGAGTTCGGCCTGTTCGTCTATTAATGCGCAGTATTGGGTGTTTTCCACCTTGGGCGGCAGGTCCTGGGCGACCTCGGCCTTGGTGCGGCGCAGGATGAAGGGCTTCACCCGGCCGCGCAGGTAGCTAAGCGTCTCCTCATCGCCGTCTTTGATGGGCTTCACTATGCCGCGCTGGAAGGAGTTCTGGCTGCCCAAAAAACCCGGCATGAGGAACTCGAAGAGGCTCCACAGCTCGAAGAGATTGTTTTCGATGGGCGTACCGGAGAGGCACAGACGCGCCTTGCCGTGCAGACGCCGGACGGCGCGCGCGGTTATCGTATTGGGATTCTTGATGTTTTGTGCTTCATCCAGGATGATGGAATTGAACTCGAAATTGAGCAGCTCGTCCAGATCGCGGCGCAAAAGCGCGTAAGTGGTGACAACCAAATGGGATTCGGCGATTTTTTTGAAAAGGCTTTCGCGCTTGGCGCCATAGACGATGAGGCGTTTCAGGTTCGGCACGAATTTTTGGGCCTCGCGGTCCCAGTTGGGCAGAACCGATGTGGGGACCACGATGAGGTTCGGCTCCCTGTGGCCTTTCTCAACCATGTGCTGAATAAAGGAGAGGGTCTGGACGGTTTTGCCCAGGCCCATTTCGTCGGCCAGGATGCCGCCGAAGCCGTATTCACGCAGGAAATTGAGGTACGAGAGGCCCTGGAGCTGATAAGGGCGAAGCGAGGCATTGAGCTGCGCCGGGGCCTTGAGAGGCACGATCTGTTCGAAGCTGTGGATTTTTTCGCGAAGCCGGTTCCAGAAGGAGTCTGTCGTCACGTCGGGCAGATCGTCCAGGAGTTTGTCCAGAACAGGAGCTTCGAACTGCTTGAAGCGCTTCTGGGGCGGCTTGTCGGGATCATACCCCAGGGCGCGCAGTTTGTGGCCGAGCCTCTCCAGCCAGGATTCGGGCAGGCTGGTGTAGGAGCCGTCTTTGAGCTGCACGTAGCGCTTGCCCTGGGTCCAGGCCTTCCAGATTTTGTCGATGGGCACGGTCTGATCGTCGTATTGGACGGAAAGCTCCAGATCGAACCATTTTTCTTTTTCGTCGGAGGTGACTTCGGCGGCGATGACGGGTTGCGTCAAGCGCACCTTGTAGCGGGTCAGATTTTTCTCGCCGTAGATGCGGTATTTTTCGACGAGCTTGGGATAGGCATCCAAAAGAAAGACGATGGCTTCCTCAGGCTCCAGAAACCAGTTGGCGTTGTTGCGCGGCTGGAAGTTCATCTCCTGGAGCCTGGCGATCAAGTCCGCCTCGCCCTCCTGGTCGCGGGTCAGCAGATAGCTCTTGCCCTCGTACGCATACGAGCCGGTCTGAAGTTCGGGATTGGGGCCGTCCTGGAATATCTCGCCGTGCGCGGTCTCGTAGATGTTTTGCACCGCAAGCGTCAAAAGGCTCCCTTCCTCGTCCAGGAAGAGCTTGGGCATGTATGTGGCAGGCAGGAAATTGGGCTTCATGCGGTCCAGAAATTCCTGCTGGCCGTGCAGATCGGAGGCGGGGAACTTGGTCCAGACGCGGTCTAAAAATTCGGACACCTCAACGGCCGGGATGAGCGGCGGCTTTTCCACCATCTCCCGGATAAAGGGAGCGGGCAGCCCCGTCTGCACGGGGTAGAAGCTTTTGTTCCAGCATACCCACAGGGGCAGCTGGCCGTAGAAAAAGGCCTCCTGTCCCTTGATGGAGAAGGGCATTTTGCCGGGGCGGGCGAGATAGATGTCAAAGCGTAGGCCTGTTTCGTCGTCCATGATGGGGCGCAGATGCAGGCGCATGGTGGAGCGCTCGATGCGCACAGGGCTGTCGGTATCCTGCCAGTAAAGGTAGTATTCCTTGGCGATGGCCCAGAAAAACCAGGAGATGAGCCCGGTGGGGATGTCCACCCGGTGACCGCGGTAGTCGAGCAGGTGGCCGATCTGTTCGGCCACGGCGGGCAAGCCCGGCGAGGTCTCGCACCAGTCCGGGTTCTGGATGATCTGTTCCAGCGTGGTTTCCTGGTGGACCTGGGAGAGTCCGGATTTGTTCTGGCGCGCGCGGTAAAAGGCCACTTGCAGCCTTCCGGGTTCGGGGAAGAACCGGAAGACGATGTAGTGGCGGCCTGGTTCCGGCTCAAGGGTGGAGGCGAAAAAGTGCCGGAAACTCTGGCGCCACTCCACGTTCTGCTTGGGCGCGGCTTGCGTTTCCGGGGCGTTTTTAAGATCGAGATTTTTGACGAACGCCAGGGCGATTGCGCCCACATGGCGGCATACCCCGGAGAAGGACTCCTGGCAGTTGCAAAAAGACGTCACTGCCCCGGTTTCGAGGTTGAGCCCCAGTTCCGCGGCGTACACCTGGAAATCGTCACCCTGGATCTGGCCTTCCACATCCCAGTATTGGTCATGGGTTTTGAGGTCGATTTTCTGGACGCCGCCGGCGGCGACGATTGAATGTGAACCGTCAATGATATATTCAGGAATCGTCTCCCGGATGAACTCCTGAAGAAGTTTTTTGGCTTTGCTCTCCTCGTCTGTGAGGGCCATGTCGGTAAATACTCCGTAACACGCAAAAAGGTTGACAACCGCGCTCTACCTACTACTCAATTTTTTACATTATGTATTTCCACCAGCAACGCAAGCACTTCCCGCAAAGGGGGAGCATTTTTACGCCTTCCGGGCTGTCAGTGTCCCGAAGGCTTTTCCTGGGGGGCCTGTTCGCGGCCTTTTTTCCGGGTTTCTTTTTGGGGTGTGACGCGCCGGAGCGGCGCAAGAGCGGAGCTGTCTCGGAGACTCACCCTGGAGGGCGGCTTATTATGGCTTTAGGCCAAGGCCCTTCCAATCTCATTCCGCCTCTGGCCACGGACGCCCCCTCTCAAGAGGTGGCCTCAAACCTCTATGTCGCGCCGCTTCGCTACGACAAAAACATCCAGATCGAACCCTATGCGGCCAGGAGCTTCCAAATCCTCGACGGCGGAAAGCACTTGGTCTTTGCGCTGCGCGACGACATTCGCTGGACGGACGGCGAGCCATTGACCGCCGCGGATGTGGAGTTCACCTACAAATTTATGATAGATCCCGCCACGCCCACGGCCTACGCCGAGGACTTCAAGGCTGTTGCGGAGTTTCGCGTCACCGGGCCGTATTCCTTTGAAGTTTTCTACGACAAGCCTTTTGTCAGGGCGCTGTCCACCTGGGCTTCGGCCATTTTACCCAAGCACATCCTCACGGGCCAGGACTTGAACGCCACGCGGTACGCCCGCCGTCCGGTCGGAGCCGGTCCGTACATATTGAAAGACTGGGTGGAAAACGAGCGGATCGTCCTCACCGCCAATCCGGACTATTTCGAGGGCGAGCCCGGCATTGGCGAGCTGGTCTATCGCATCATCCCGGACCAGACGACGCAATTTCTGGAACTGAAGGCAGGCGGCCTCGACTACGCGCAGCTTACTCCCCCGCAATACCTGCGCCAGACCGACGGCCCCTGGTGGGAGGCTCATTTTCACAAGTACCGCTATCTGGATTCACTTTATGTCTATCTGGGCTACAATCTGACGCACCCCTTGTTCAAGGATCGGGTGGTGCGTCAGGCCCTGGCTCATGCCATCGACAAGCGCGAGATCGTGAAAGGGGCGCTCATGGGACTTGGCGAGCCAGCTGTCGGCCCCTACAAGCCCGATTCCTGGGCGTTTATTCCAATCCGGAGGCGGATGAGCTTCTCGTGCGCGGCCGCTCGCTTTTGGAGATGAATGAGCGCAAACCCATCTATGACCGTTTTCAGGAGATTCTCTTCGAGGATCAGCCCTATTGTTTCTTGTATGTTCCCTACGCCTTGCCTATTCTCACCACGCGGGTGCGCGGGGTGGACCCGGCCCCGGCGGGCATTTTTTGGAACTTCAACAGCTGGCGGATCCCTGACGCCAACATGCATACTTAAATGATCCGCATAAACGAAATCATGGATAAGGTCGCGCCCTATATGGATCAGGCCGGCCAGGACCTCATCACCAAGGCGTACGTCTATTCGGCGTCGGCCCATGCGGGCCAGGTGCGTCTTTCCGGCGAGCCCTATCTCTCCCATCCCCTGGAAGTGGCCAATATTCTGGCCGACATGCGCCTGGACGGCTTTAGCATCGCGGCCGGTCTTTTGCACGACACCGTGGAAGATACGGTGGCCACCATCGACGACATTGAGGAGCAGTTCGGGGAGGAAGTGGCGGACCTGGTGGATGGGGTCACCAAGATAAGCCTTATGACCTTCGAGTCCAAGGAGGAGGCCCAGGCCGAGAATATCCGCAAGATGGTCCTGGCCATGGCCGAGGACATCCGGGTCATTCTGGTGAAGCTGGCGGACAGGTTGCACAACATGCGTACCCTGGCCTTCCAGAAGTCCATCAAGCGCAAGCTCATAAGCCAGGAGACCATGGATATTTACGCGCCCCTGGCCAATCGTCTGGGGCTGCATAGGGTTAAAGTTGAACTTGAAGATTTGGCCTTCCGATACTTGAAACCCGACATCTACGAGCAGCTCCGGGAGGGCGTGGAGGAACACAAGGTCTTAAACGAGGCCTATATTGAAAAAGTCATCGCCATCATCCGCGAACACATGGAGGAGAACGGCATAAAGGGCAGGGTGCTTGGCCGCAAAAAGCATCTGTGGAGCATCTATAACAAAATGAAGGCCCAGGGCCTTACGCTGGATCAGGTCCATGACATCGTGGCCTTCCGGGCGATCGTGGGCAGTCTCAAAGACTGCTACGCGGTACTCGGGTTGGTACATTCGCTGTGGATACCCGTGCATGGCAGGTTCAAGGACTACATTTCCATGCCCAAGGCCAACATGTACCAGAGCCTGCACACCACGGTTATCGGCCCGGACGGTGAACGCATCGAGATCCAGATCCGCACCGACGAGATGAACCAGCTGGCCGAATACGGCGTGGCAGCCCACTGGGTCTATAAGGAGCGCAACAAGGCCGGCAGGATGGCCGCGCGTGACGCCGAGCGCTTCTCCTGGCTGCGTCAGATCATGGATTGGCAGCGCGAGGCCACCGACTCCAAGGAGTTCATGCAGTCTTTGCGCTATGATCTCTTTGAGAACGAGGTGTACGTCTTCACTCCCAACGGCGACGTGAAGGAAATGCCCGAAGGGGCCACCCCCGTGGACTTCGCCTATTCCATCCATACGGAGGTCGGCAGCCATTGCTCCGGGGCCAAGATCAACGGCAAGCTGGAGCCATTGTCCACCGCGCTCAAAAACGGCGACACGGTCGAGATTTTTACGGATAAAAACCGCAAGCCGAGCAAGGACTGGCTGCAATTCGTCAAAACCGCCAAGGCCCGCACGTGCATCAGGCACTGGGTCAAAACCCAGGAGCGGGAAGCGGCCATCGCGCTTGGCCGGGAGCTTTTAGAAAAAGAGGGGCGAAAACTCGGCGTCAACGTGCAAAAACTCGTCAAAGACGGCCGCATAAGCGAGGCTCTCGTGGATTGTGGCTATTCGAGCGTGGACGAGCTGTTTTCGGCCTTGGGCTATTCCAGGCTCACCGCCAAGCGGGCGCTCAGGCCGTTTTTGCCAAAGCCGGAGGAGAAGCCGAAAGTGGAGGGCGAGGGGGGCGTGGCCCCTCAAAGCGCCGAAGGAGCCAAACCCAAGCGCGGGGAGGCCATCCGCATCAAGGGGGTGGACAACGTGCTGGTGAGCTTTGCGGGCTGCTGCACGCCGTTGCCCGGCGAACCCGTGACCGGGTACATCAGCCGGGGGCGCGGCGTTATCGTGCATACCCACGACTGCCCGAATCTGGCCCGCCTCGATCCGGAACGGCTCGTTCCGGTCTCCTGGGAGGGCCAGGAGAACAATCCCTATCCGGCGAAGATTTCCGTTCTGGTCAATAACCACAAGGGCGTGCTGGCCGAGATTTCGCAGATTTTGTCCAATGACGCGGTGAACATCGATTCCGGCTCGTTTAATTCAACTGTGGACGGACATACGGAAATGGTCTTGACCGTCGAGGTCAGGGATTCAAGCCACCTCTACCAGGCTCTCGACCATTTGCGCAAACTCCCGGACGTGATAGAGGTTAAACGCGTGGTGGACGCGTCGGCGCAATAAAGGAGATTCCCCATGAAAAGGCTCACGGTGTTTGTTGTGGCTACCGGACTTGCCGGGCTTGCTCTGTGCGCGGGGTGCGTCCCTAACAGGGCTCTCACGGAGTCCGAATTCAGGGGATTCTGCTATAATGCCGGCGGGTTGAGCCAGCCTGATTGCGACACCATTTCCCTGTGTAATGAATACCTTCCGGTGTTTAATCAGCCGCAAGGGTCTCTTAGGGAGTGCCGGGCCGAGTGTCAGCGCATTTACGCGGGGCAATCCAGACGCCATATACTCACCCAGTGCCTGAGATCGGCGGCGTACGCGCGGGCCTGGTGTCAGAGATACTGCCGCGGCGCGTATCAGCAGTAATTTTTCCGGCGCGCGTAGCGTTCCGCTATGAGGGAACAGACGAATAGCTGCAGCTGATGATAAAACATAAGCGGCAGCACGATCATGCCAAGCACGGGGTTGCCGGCGAAGAGCAGTTTGGCCATGGGTATGCCTCCGGCCAGGCTTTTTTTTGAGCCGCACATCACCGCGACGATGCGGTCCTCAATGTCGAAACCAAGCCATGTGCTGCCGTAGGTTGTGGTCAGAAGCGCCAGGCCCAGAAGCACAGCGGCTCCGAAAAAGGCCAGAATGATGGTCTCTATGCCGTAATTCGTCCCGAGTCCCGATTTCACCGAATCGCAAAAGGCGCCAAAGACCAGAAGCAGAATGACGCACTTGTCAAAGGGGGCGAAGACCTTCCTGTGCCGGTCGAACCAGCGGCCAAAGAGCGGGCGCGCCGCCTGCCCGACGAGGAAGGGCAGAAGGAGCAGCTTGGCTATTTCCAGGATGGCGTGGCCGACGGGAATACCGCCCTGGCCGCCGCTTTGGATCACCAGGCTGGTCAGAAGCGGGGTGAGAAACACGCCCAGAATATTCGACAACGTGGCGTTGCAGACCGCTGCCGGGACGTTTCCCTTGGCGACGGCTGTCAGGGCCACGGAAGAGGCGATGGTGGAGGGCACGGCGCACAGGTAGAAAAGGCCGAGCAAAAGCGCAGGGGGCAGCATGCTTCCCAAGAGGACCTTTATCGCGAGCCAAAAGAGCGGAAAGATGATAAAGGTCATAATCTGCACGGCGATATGGAGTTGCCAGCGGGACATGCCCGCCCACATGCGCTCGGTGGAAAGGCCCAGGCCGTGCAGGAAAAAGATCGCGCAGATGCCCCAGTTGGACAAAATATCCGCGCGGATGGTTCCGCCTGTCGCGCCCACTTGGGGAAACAAGGTGGCCAGCACGACAGCCAGGATCATTCCGGCCAAAAACCAGTCTTTCGCGATGCGTTTGAGCGCCTTGCCGATCATAACTCCCCTGTTTACGCGGCAACCGCGCAGAGTACGCCCGAATCGGCCGGACCTTTGAAGTCGAGACGCCGGGTATCCTTTGCGCCCGCCCAGGCGATCATGTCCCGCAGTTCTTTCTCCGAATAGGCCTGGCCCTGCTCAGTGCCGAGAAGCATATTGAGCGAGAACAGCGCCGCGTGTTCCGGGCCGTCCTTGGCGTCGTTTAACATAAACTCGTGGATGAAGAGCAGTCCGCCGGGCTTTAGGGCTTGCACGGCCTTTTTGACGATGGCGGCGGCGTTGATGGGGCCTTCGGAATGGAGGATCTGGGAGAGCCAGGCCACGTCGAAGCCGCCCGGCACGGGGTCCGTGATATAGTTTCCGGCCGCAAAGTCCACCCGGCCGGACACCCCAAAGCCGGCAACGGTTTTTTCGGCAAAGGGCCTCGTTCCGGGCAGGTCGAAGATGGTGGCGGTAAGATCCGGGTTGGCCAGGCAGAAGTGGATGGCATAGGTGCCGGGACCGCCGCCCAAATCCAGCAGGCGTTTCCGGCCGGAAAGGTCGATGGCTTTGGCCAGGACCGGGGCGATACCCGAGGCAATGTTAAACATGCCCATGAGGAAGTCCGAGCGGCCGTCGTCGTCGCACATGGTCCATTCCCTCGATTGCCTGCCCGTGCGGATGGTTTCGGGCAGGCGCGACCAGGAGGGCATGAGCCTGTAGTGGTGTCCGATGATGTGGCCGAGATAGCCTGGGGCATCTTTGACCAGAAACTCTCTGGCGCATTGTGTAAGGGCGTAGCTCTGGCCGTCTTTGGCAAGTAAACCCATGGCGGAAAGGGCGTCCAGGAGCATCCCCAGGGCGCGCGCGTCCACAGCGAGCTTGCTTGCCAGTTCCAGGGCGGCCATTGGCTTTTTCGCCAATGGCGTGAAAACGTCCAGCATGGCGCCCGCGTGCATGGCGCACGTCTTCCAGTAGCTTCCTGATACTGCCAGTAATTCCCCGGGGGTACATTCTCGCGGAGCCATAGGAACCTCCTGTATCGCGCGTGAGCAGAATAACGAGGCGGCCTAAAAAGGCAAGCCGACCCATTATCGTAATGCCGGGTATCTGGTTACCGCTTTGTTGCCGCGATCAAACCCATGCCGTCCGTAAGTGCTTCATGGCGTATGGTGATGTCTGTAAATCCTGCGTTGGTAAGCATTTGTTGATACTCACGCTCCGTGTAGGATCTTCCATGGTCGTAGGCATTTAAGAAAATCAGATTATTGGCGACGGAGACGGAGGGAACCAGCCGGGAGTTATCCAGCACGCTTCCAAAAAGGAAAATCCGTCCTCCAGGGAGAATAGCCTGACCAATATGTTTCAAGGCGGCTTGTGCTTCTTCCCTGGAAAGCGTTTGAATGAGCGCCCGGAGAACGGCAACGTCGTATTTTCCTTCGGGAGCATGAGAGCAGAAGTCTGTTGGCGCGATATGTATTCTGTCAGACAGTCCGGCGTCCTCTATGAACCGTTCGGCCAGTTTCGTCACTTTCGGAAAGTCGGCCACGGTCGCGTTTAAATGAGGATATTTGGAGCAAATCGCAATAGAGACTCCACCTGTGCCGCCACCGGCATCAAGAAGGTTTTGGAATTTTGAAAAATCAATGTACTCCGCGATTTCTTTGCCTCCTCTGATGCTTGAATGAACCTGTTTTTGGAAATAGGGCAATAATTCTTCATCGGATAAACCGCGAAAATCCAATTTTGCCTGGGGCTTTCCCGTTCGGATGGTTTCGGCCGTTTTCAGGGCGGTCGTCCACGTTCTGTTGTAAAATCCGCTCAACTCGCCAAGATACTCCGGGCGTCCGCGAACCAAAAATACGTCGGCCTCCTGCGTGTTGGAAAATTCGGCATCGTCCACCGTGAGCAAGCCAGCCACAACAAGCGAATACAGAAGGGGCGTCAATTTTTCTTCCTCGACGCCTAACGCGCTGGCCAGCTTTTTTGCGTTCAGCGGCCCATTTTTGAGAGGCGTAAAGACATCAAGCTGCATCCCCGCCAGCATGGCGATGGAATGTAAGACGGCGTGATAATTATTTGTAATGGTTGTTGGCTTTAGTGTCTTTTCCGGCGAGGAACTGTTTTGCATAATATCCCTCTCAGTCTTTGTGTAGCGCCGTATGGATTACATTATGAAGCTGCGCCAGTTCTTTCATATCAGGGAGAAACCCAAACAGTTCCTCCGCATATCCATTGTCGAGAAACATCCGCCGGGAGGCCTTGAAGTTCAGATCATGAACCCAGCTTAAAACGACCAGCGTAAAATCGTTCTTGAAGCGCATGGCGGAATAATCGCCGATGCGGCCGTTTTGTACCTGTGAAACGATCTCCGGAGAGTAGCGATCCGGCTCATCCGTCACATGCAGGGTCACGACATCGGAGGATTTGCCGCCGGGCCGCAGGTATTCGAGCATGATGCGGATGATGTCCAATTTATCGCTGTCGCGTACCACTTTGGTGACGGTACTCAGTTCCGTGGAGATGCCGGTGGGGACATCGCGCCGGTTGTGCATGGCCACGGCTCCCAGCACCAGCGCGCGAAAGTCTTTATCCAGAGGCGGTATGGTCTTTTCCCGGCGCAAGGTCCGCACGCCGAGAAAGGCGTGGTTCTCGGAGCGGGAATCCTGGAACGTCTTGTAGCGGCGGTATTGCGGGAAGCGCCCAGTGTCGTGATAGAGAGCGGCCAGATGGGCGGCCTGGACAAGGCGCGGCGAGAGTGCGAGGGTGGAAACAATGGTTTGGGCCTGGGTCAGCACGCCCAGGGAATGTTCTTTTTTGAGCGTGATATGTGTGTCGTATTCGGGATCGCCGGTGAGAAAGCCCGCGACATAGGCTTCAAACCAGGCGACATGTTCTTTAAGCATGACGTTTCCTTGTGGAGAGGCATATGGGAAATTTGAGTTCGCTTGATATAGTGCTTTTGGCTGCTGCGGCCTATGTTATTTGGCGTCTCATCATGCGTATATCGGCCAATAACCGCAATATGAGCGACAGAACCCATGATGTGACGCCGGAGAATCCCGATACCGCCGCCCAGTCCTCCGAAGACCAGCGGACGCGCAGGGCCGAGGCCGCCTGGGGATATTTGCGCGGCGGCGAAAACGTCCGCGCGCAGCCCGGCTTAGCGCAGGGAACGCCGCCGCAGCCGGACCTGCCCGGCACATTCAACGAGCAGGAATTTTTACGCGGGGCCAAGGTGATGTACGGCCGTATCCGTCAGTCCCTGGCCATGCGCAATCTGGATGATCTGCGCCAATTTGTCGCTCCGGACCTCATGGCGGAGTTTGAGCGGCAAAGCGCACAGAGTCCTGACCGGACCTCTCTGGTGGTGCTGCTCGTCGAGGCCAAGGTTGTTGATCTCAAGCGCGACGGCAAAAAGACCGAAGCGCAAGTGGCCTATCACGCCACCATAAGCGATGACCCCAAAACCAATACGTCCCGCCAGGTGGACGAGACATGGCGTTTTGGCCGGGACGAAACAGCAACCGACGCCAAGTGGCTTCTTGAGAGCGTTGGATAAACCTTATATTTTCAGTTTGCCCTTCTTCAACAGCAGTTCCGCGATCTGTACGGCGTTTAACGCTGCGCCTTTGCGGATGTTATCCGCCACGATCCACATATTGAGTCCTGACGCCACCGTGTCATCCTCGCGGATGCGTCCCACGAATACCTCATCCTCGCCGGCGGCCATGATGGCCATGGGGTACATGCGTTCGTTCGGGTTGTCATAGACCTGCACGCCCGGCGCCCGGCTCAGAATCGCCCTGGCTTCCTTGGCGGAACAGGGCTTCTCGAACTCCAGATTCACCGACTCCGAATGGCCGTAGAAGACCGGCACGCGCACCGTGGTCGCCGTGACCTTGATGGACTCGTCTCCCATGATCTTGGCCGTTTCCTTAATCATCTTGATCTCTTCAAACGTGTAGTCGCCGGGCGAGAACACATCGATCTGCGGCAGGCAGTTGAAGGCGATCTGATACGGATAGACCTTGGCCTCGGCCTCTTTTCCGTTGAAGAGCTGACGCACCTGAGCCTCAAGTTCGTTTATGGCCTTCTGGCCCGTGCCGGACACGGCCTGATAGGTGGAGACCACCACGCGTTTTATGGTCCAGGCGTCGTGCAGGGGCTTTAGGGCCACGACCATCTGGATGGTGGAACAGTTGGGATTGGCGATGATGCCCGCATGCCAGTCCACATCGTCCGGGTTCACTTCGGGAACCACCAGCGGGCATTTGGGGTCCATGCGCCAGGCCGAGGAGTTGTCCACCACGACGCAGCCGCTTTTGACGGCGTGCGGGGCAAAGGTCTTGGAGGTCCGGCCGCCTGCGGAGAAAAGGGCCAGGTTCACGCCCTCGAAGCTCTTTTCCGTAAGCTCCCGGACGGTCAGTTCGCCGCCTTTGAAGGGAACGGTGTTCCCGGCGGAGCGCGAGGAGGCCAGCGCGATCACTTCGTCAGCCGGAAAATCGCGCTGCTCCAGGGTTTTCAACATCTCACGGCCGACAGCCCCGGTGGCTCCGGCAACGGCGACGACAAGCTTGGACATGATGGCTATCCTCCGCGTTATGCGCTTATGCGTTTAAGCTGCAATCCCTTCGTAATATCCAGGCAGGCCTGGGCCTTGTTTAACGTGTACAGATGTACGCCCGGCGCGCCGCGTTCGAGCAAGTTTCGGCATTGCTCGCGGGCGTACTCCACGCCGATATCCCGGACCGCCGCCGTGCCCTCTTTGTCTGCGGCCTCCAGGCGGGCCAGATACCCGGTCGGGATGGTGGCTCCGCATAACGAGAGAATCCGTTTGACCGAAGCCAGATTGAGAATCGGGAGTACGCCGGGAACGATAGGCGCGTTAATCCCTTTGGCCCGGCACTTGGCCACGAAATCAAAGTAGCGGTTGTTGTCGAAAAAAAGCTGCGTGATGATAAACGATCCGCCTTGGTCCACTTTGCGCTTCAAGTAGTCAATATCTTCATCGAGCGTGGCGGCCTGGGGATGCTTTTCCGGGTATCCGGCCACGCCGGCGCACATGCCGGGGTAGTTCTTGCGGATGAACGCCGCCAGGTCCGAACCGTGCTGGAACGCGGTATTTTCCGGCGTGAAATCGCTTTCTTGCCCTTTGGGCGGATCGCCGCGCAAGGCCAGCACATTGTCCACTCCGGCGGCGTTTAGGGCGTCCAGAAACGAGCGCAGATTTTCCTCGCAAGCGCCTACGCAGGTGAGGTGCGCCATGGGGTTCATCCCAAGGTCTCTGGAGAAGCGCGTGACGAGTTCCAGCGTGTTGGCCTGCGTTGTGCCGCCCGCGCCATAGGTGACCGAGACAAAGAGGGGATTAAGCGCCGAAAGCTTGCCCGCCTCGAAAAAAAAGGCGGGCCAAGCGTCCTTCTCTTTGGGCGGAAAGAACTCCAGGGAGATGAACTGGCCGTTCTTGTTTAGCAAGCTGTCGATACGCAAAATAACTCCTGATAACTCTTAACCGGGGGAAACTCCGGCGCGCTTCGCGAACGCCGAAAGCTCCTCTATGATGTCCCGGTCCGCTTCCAGAAACGGCAATTCCAACGCTTGCGCCGGGGTGAGCCAGCGAAGCTCCTGGCCTTCGAGCGGACTGGGAATCCCTACAAAATCACGGATATGGAAAAAAGACAAGCGCACCGTCAGCTCCGGGTACTCATGAACCTTTTCGCGCCAATAAGTGAGCGTTGTCACGCGGATGCCAAGCTCTTCGTGAAGTTCCCGGATTAAGGCCTCTGCCGTGTACTCGCCCGGATCGACCTTGCCGCCGGGGAACTCCCAAAACCCCGCGTGGCGTTTTCCCTGCGGGCGCTGAACCCCCAGATAGCGGCCATTCTGCCAGATGATGCCTGCGACAACGTCAGTCATTGATCCTTCCTGGCTTCCAGGGCGGCGATTTCTTCTTCCAACCCGGCGAGTTCAAGGACCAGCGAGTCGCCTTGTTCCGTAAGGGTATGATATTCCTTGGAGAGTTCGGAAAATCTCGCCGCGTCTGCGTAGGTGGCCGGGTCGGCCATTACTTGTTCCACTTCGTGCTGGCGGCTGAGTATTTTTTCAAGTTGCGCTTCAAGTTTTGTGAAATGTTCTTTCTTAGGTTTCAATTCTCTGGAAAGGGCGTTTCGCTCCTCGGCCTGGCGGCGTTTTTCGGCCTGGCGGGTTTCGCGGGTCTCGATCTTCACTTTGGGAGCCTGGGGTTTGCCGCAGGCAGCCTGGGCCTTTTCTTTCAGGTGGCGCTCAAAGGCGTCATAGCCGCCCAAGAACTCGGAGAGCCCGTCAGCCCCGACGGTCCAGATCACTTCGGCCGCCTGAGAGAGCAGATAGCGGTCGTGCGCCACGAAAAGTAGCGTCCCCTCGTAGTCCATGAGCGCGCTCACAAGCGCCTCGCGGGTCTCCAGATCCAGATGGTTGGTCGGCTCGTCCAGGACGAGAAAATTGGCTCTGGCCAGAAAAAGGCTTGCCAACACCAGACGGCTCTTCTCGCCGCCGGAGAGGTCGCGCACGAAACGCTCGAACGAGTTCTCGCCAAAAAGAAAGAGCCCAAGTACGGAGCACAATTCTTCGTTCGTCGCCTTGGGGTCGCAGAGGCGGCGAATGGAGCCCATCACGGTCTCGTTGGGGGAGAGTATTTCCGTCTGGTGTTGGCTGAAATAGCCCATGCGCACCTGTGAGCCCAGCTTGACCGAGCCGTTCGTTGGCTTGAGTTCGCCGGTGACGCACTTGAGGAGCGTCGTTTTGCCCGCGCCGTTGGGACCGGCCAGGGCCACCTTTTGCCCCCGGTAGAGGTTTACGGTGAGCCGTGGCCACAGCGGTTTCCCGCCTGGAAAGGCGAACTCCATATCCGTGATGGAGAGGATGTTCTTATCGGCGCGGGCCGGTTCGGGGAGCCGGAAGTCCAAGATTTTGCGTTTGCGCTCAAGAGAACCGGCGACAACGGCAAGTTCGCCTTTAAGCTTCTCCGCGGCCTTCAACTTGCTTTGCGCTTGGCGGGCTTTGGTGGCTTTGGCCTGAAAACGGCTGACAAAGGCCATTTGTCTGCCGATGGCTCCTTCAAGCTGCGCGGCCTTGGCCGCTATCTGCTGCTGGGTCTGGGCGCGCCACTCCAGAAATTCGGAGAAATATCCCTGGCGGAAGACGGGCTTGTCGCCACCCAAAAACAGGACATGGGTTCCCACCCGATCCAGAAAGATGCGGTCGTGCGCCACAAAGACCAGTACCCCCGGAAAAGTGAGCAGATACTCTTCCAGCCATTCCACGGCTTCCAGATCGAGGTGGTTGGTGGGCTCATCCAGAAGCAGCACGTCCGCGCCTGCCACGAGTATGCGCGCCAGTTTGGCCCGCTCCTGCCAGCCGCCGGAGAGGAGCTTCACCGGCTTTAGCCAGGTGTCCTCGTTAAAGCCCAGGCCGGTCAATATGGTTTTAGCCCTATGTTCGGGATTATAGCCCAGGGCGTGTTCCATATCGGTCTGGCGGGCCGTGAGGGCGGCCAGGGTGCGTTCGTCATGTTCGAGGTTCGCATGTTCCCACTCGCGCCAGAACTGCCTCCAGGAGGGCAGCGCGCTCATAACCCACGCCAGAAGCGGTTCTTGCAGATCTTCTGCGCCCAGTTCTTGGGCGACATAGCCCAGACGCGTTCCGGAGGAGAGAATGATCCGCCCATTGTCCGGCTCGGCCTCGCCGGCCAAAAGACGCAAGAATGTGGATTTGCCGCAGCCGTTTGGCCCAATGACGGCAAGCCTCATGCCGGGCGTGGCTTCCAGGCTGAAGTTAGTCAGGAGGTCTCGCCCGCCGAGCGATTTGGAGAGATTTTGAACGGTGATCTTGGACATGGCGTGTGGACTCGGGCTGTGGGACGTATCGCGCTTCTTTACGGGCTGTCAAATGCGGGGTATCCTGGCGCAGGAGTGCTCGCATGTCTGAGACAAAAACGATGCCGCCCGGAGCCCCCCGCTGCTGGGATGCCAAAGTGCTGGAGCTTACCCCGTATGGCCTTGATGGACGAGTCCATGGGTTGTGGCTTCTAACGCTTGAAAATCCGGGCATTACGGCGGTGAAACCCGGACAGTTCGCCATGCTGCGTCCCGCATCCTGGGGATTCGACCTCTTATGGGCCAGACCCCTTTCCCTGTGCCGGGTGTTGCCGGATCGTCTGGTGTTTCATTTCCAGGTGGCGGGCCGGGGCACGGCGGCTTTGACCAGGCTGCGTCCGGGGGAGAGCGTCACCATCTGGGGACCGCTCGGCAACGGCTTTGCTGTAGAGCGGGATACGCCGACCCTTCTTGTGGCCGGGGGTATCGGCCTCGCTCCCTTTGTGGAATACGCGGCCGCGCACCCCAATCCGGCCAGCCTGTCGCTTCTCTTCGGCCACCGGCCGCCGCTGTCCTGCTACCCCTTTGAGGATTTGGCCGGGCTTATGCCCGCCGCGTCCTTTCAGGACAAAAACGCCGAGGACATCAAGCGGTTCGTGTCTCTTTTAGATGAGCGGATCGCCTCACACGCGAAAACGCCGAACGCCCTGATTCTGGCCTGCGGGCCGACGCCGCTTTTGAAAACCGTGCGAGAGTTGGCCCTGCGCCACAGCGTACGCTGTCAGGTGTCGCTTGAGAACCGCATGGCCTGCGGCGTCGGGGCGTGTTTGGGCTGCGTGGCCACGATGAGCGACGGCCAGCATGCCCAGACGTGCATAAAAGGTCCGGTGTTCTGGGCCGATACGATCACGCTGTAGGTGGTGGGGAATCTGTATGAATATGAAAGTGGCCCTAAACGGGCTTGAATTGAAAAATCCGGTCATGACCGCCTCCGGTACGTTCGGTTACGGCCTGGAGTTTGCCCCGTACGGCGATTTGCGCGCGCTTGGGGCCATTGTGGTAAAAGGCTTGTCGCTAAAGCCCCGGCCAGGCAATCCCATGCCCCGGATAGCCGAAACTCCCGCCGGGATGCTAAACGCCATCGGGCTTGAGAATGTCGGCCTGGAGCGCTTTCTGACGGGGAGGCTGCCCGCGCTTCCCTGGCGGGAGACGCCGGTCATTGCTAATCTCTACGCCTGTGACCCCGACGAATTCGCCGAGTTGGCCGGTATTTTGGCCGGGCATGAAGGCGTGGCGGCCCTTGAGGTGAACATTTCTTGCCCCAATGTGAAGGCTGGCGGCATGGCTTTCGGCCAAGATCCGCTGCAGGCGGCCAAAGTCACCAGCGCGGTGAAAAAGCGGGCCGGAAACAAGCCGGTCATGGTCAAGCTTTCGCCCAATGTGGCGGATATCGCGGTTATGGCGCGCGCGGTGGAGGACGCCGGAGCGGATATCCTCTCGCTTATCAACACGCTGACCGGCATGGCTGTTGACGTGCGTACCAGAAAACCCCGACTGGCCAATATCATTGGCGGACTTTCGGGGCCGGCGATAAAGCCCGTGGGGCTGCGCTGCGTGTGGCAGGCGAGCCGGGCTGTCAAGATCCCGGTGGTGGGCCTTGGCGGCATAAGCTCAGGCCTAGATATTTTGGAGTATATTCTGGTGGGCGCGCACGCAGTGCAGGTGGGCACGGCCAATTTCCTGCGGCCCGATCTCGTCTTTACGCTGGTGGAGGAGTTGCCCCCCCTGTGTCGGGAGATGGGTATTGACGATCTTGCCGCGTTTCGAGGCAGTCTGGCTGTTTAGCTGGCCAGCCTCATATCCGTGCGGATGGCGTCAATAAGTTTCCGCATGGCGGTGGGGAACGCCAGATCATCGAGCGCCGTAAACGGCAGCCAGCGACTTTCTGTGGCTGCGGTGAGCGTGGGTTTGGGCGGTTCAATTCCATCCGGGAACTCCGCCAGGAAGGCGTGCATGGTTACGCGGTATTTGGTGTAGGAATGGCGGATCACCGCGAGCTTGCCCCGTGACGTTACCTCAAATCCTGTTTCTTCTCGTACTTCACGGATGGCTGCCGCCTCAGGAGTCTCGCCGGGCTCGATCTGGCCTCCGGGAAACTCCCATAATCCGGCCCACACGCCGCCAGGCCTGCGCTTTTGCACGAAAAAAAGTCCGCGATGCTTGATGACCGCCGTGCCCATGCCGATCGAGATGGGTTCTTCTCGTTTGGGGAGCGCCGGGCGTTTTTCCACCAGACCACGCAATCTGGCCAGGCAGTCCTCGGAAAGCGGACAGGCCGCGCAGGATGGCGCGCGCGGGGTGCAGATGAGCGCGCCAAGCTCCATCAGGGCTTGATTGAAGTCCCTGGCGCACCCGGACGGCAGAAGCTCCCGGGCCAGCGTTTCAAAGCGCTTTTTCCCATCCGTCGCGCGGGGTGACTCGGCAATATCGAAACAGCGCGCCAGCACGCGCTCCACATTGGCGTCCACAGCCGTCACATTCTGGCCATAGGCAATGGAAAGCACAGCCCCTGCCGTGTAGCGGCCGATCCCCGGCAAGGCGAGAAGGGCGGTGAGCTCCGTTGGGATATGGCCGCCGTGGGCGGTGGCGATAATTTTCGCCGCATTGAGAAGATTTCTACCCCGGCTGTAGTAACCGAGCCCCTCCCAGAGCCGCAATACGTCTTCCTCGCTGGCCTGCGACAATGCGAATAGTGTGGGGAATCGGGCCAGGAAGCGGTTGAAATAGTCCACAACCCGGTCCATCTGGGTCTGCTGGAGCATGATCTCCGAGAGCCAGACCTCGTAAGGATCGTAGGTTTTGCGCCAGGGCAGGGGACGTTTGGCTTTTTCAAACCACGCGAGAAGGAATTCCGCGAACCTCACCCTTTGTTGTGGCACGGTGCGTTCTCCGCGCCCTCAAGCATACGGATGGCGCAGAAGGCTCCGCACATGGCGCACTCTTTTTGCCCATCAAAGCCTTGACGGCGTTTGCGCACGGCTTGCGGGTCCAGGGCGTTGTCGGCCATGCCCTCCCAATCAAGAGCGGCGCGGGCCTTGGAGATGGCCAGATCGCGCTCTACGGCCCAGGGACGTCCCAGGGCTGTTTCGGCGCTTTGGGCGGCGATCAGGCTCGCTTTCACGCCGTCCCATACGTCATCCTGATTGGGCAGGGTGACGTGTTCGGCCGGGGTGAGGTAGCATAGAAAATCCGCGCCAAAGTAAGCGGCTTGGGCCGCCCCGATGGCTCCGGCGATGTGGTCGAATCCGGCCGCGGCGTCCGTGGTCAGGGGCCCCAGCACATACAAGGGGGCGTTATTGGTCAACCGCTTAATCCCCTGGATCTGGCTTTGCACCAAATGAAGCGGCACATGTCCCGGCCCCTCGATCATGGTCTGTACCCCAAAAGCCAGGGCGCGTCTGGCCAGATCACCCAAAACCGAGACCTCTTCCCACTGGGCGGCGTCGCCCGCGTCGGCCCCGGCGCCCGGACGCAGGCCATCCCCCAGGCTTATGGTCACGTTGTGT
>Ga0123354_10000800_pt1 | contig 34399 bp, 18 predicted proteins | sample TergutLab28metaG_2_FD_97872 | JGI IMG/M metagenome (GOLD analysis project Ga0123354, IMG submission 97872) | Labiotermes labralis P4 segment gut microbial communities from Petit-Saut dam, French Guiana - Lab288 P4 | ecosystem: Host-associated > Arthropoda: Insects > Digestive system > Gut ... | reverse complement strand
ATGTATTTTTTTTGTATAATGGGACTTCCCAATGTTTTTTTTTGGGGTCTTTAAAAATGTTTTTTTAATTTTGTCGAAGGGTTCCCCAAATTTATTCCCCCCCCCCCCCCCTCTTCTTAACATGTCACAAATACAGTCACTAGTCATATGAAGTACAGACAGCAGCAGTAACTATCCATTACATTCTGCATGAATGTTGTAATACCATGCCTTGAAACATACTACTTCTGATTGTGTTAAACATACAGTTGATATTAGAAACAATTCTGGAATTTGAAAACAGTATTTTGTATCTTTACATGGTTTTCAATAAAAATGACTTATTTTTCATGTTCATTGATACAATTAAATGCTTAAATGCTTAAAATCTGAATGCTGATCAGCAAAGACACATCCATGTGACTCCACAGCAAAGAACAAGAACTTAATTCAGGCATAACTGACACAAGTGACACACACCAGCAGACTCATACAAGGAATAAAAGATGGCGAGATGCCAATCAACTATTACAGTTCCACTTTCAAATATATAAACTGCTATCACAGCAATGCTTCTGGGTTATCATGCTGTATTGATTGGTTATGTCACACACAATATGGAGAAGCTAGGGGTGACTCCATTTTTGGCATAGTCCAAGGAGAAGAGGTTACATGGGAGAAATGGTTGCATTATGGACAGAGAGAATAAGCATGATGAAGGCCATAATGAGCACCAGGTAAGAAGTTGTGGGAAGGAAGGCAGCCAGAGAAACTGAAGTAACAAAGAAGGAAGAAGAACTCACAGAAGAAATATTGAAGCAGTGGGAGGCAGCAAATATAAGAGAAGCTGAATGATTTGTGCTCCTCAACAAATATTTGGATGCTCAATTCAGGGAGAAAGAGAAGCTAAAAGTGTCTCATCTAGTCAAGAAATTCCCTGCACACTGCAGCATATGAAGGTTCATTACCGTGTTCACAACTACCCACCACTTGCCCCCATCACGAGCCAGAGTAATCCATTCCACACACACACATACACCATACCATTTCTTCAGAGTATGAAGGATAAAAGTTTTAAATGATTGTATGATATTTTTATTAATTCCAAATAACTGCACTGGATAGTTCTACCACCACTCTTTTATGTACTGACACTTATTCATATGCTACCCTTCACAGCTCTCAGGTGGGACATCCCTGTTGCAATGTGAAATACAGTGCATCTTGCAGTCACTACACACCATGCTACATTCAGGAAGAATAAAGGCTACATGTTTTGGCTAAAATTAAACATCAAAACAACTGCATCAAAAAAATTTTTTTTAGCAGTGTCAATGGCATCAGTATACCCATCAACATATATCCCACCATATATTCCTAATTTATGTTTTTTATATACTACATAATAAGTAACAGAATCAAAAAATGGCAATACAAGAAGCTAGTCCTGCTGTACTCGCACTTTTTCAACACTCCAGTTACCCGACTGCAATATATATGTATGTCACGTCCAAGAATTTTATATCTAACTACCAACATCTTATTACTGATTTTATAGACCCTAAGCTGTATATTTTAGGCATGCTGTATATTTTACACTATATGTGTATTGTGGCTTGTGAAGGTAGTGATATCAAACCTGAAGTACCACTGTAAAATATGTCCTCTTGGTGTACTCTTGTAATTAAGCCTGACAATGGCTAATCATCTTCAGCCAAAATAGGTACATTCTTCCTGAATAGATCATTTTGTTGAATGACTGCAATATTAATTTGTACAGAGCTGGGATAGCTCAGTCAGTATAGTGACTGGACACCAGACTTGATGAAGGGCCTCAGGGCACAGATTTTCTTTCCTACTACACAATTTTCTGCCCTCACTGCCACCCAATATGTGGCCCTACACTTCCACTGCCTCATCAGTCTTCAAGGGGTGGTGCTTAATTTAAAATTGGAACATCTTTTAGCTTTTTATACTACTTTTTGAAGGTCAGTCCACAGTTAATATTAATCGACAGTAGTGGCAATTCAGCATTTTCTGGGATGTCATGCCGTGTCATAGGGCATGTTGTTCCTGATGTATCGAAGGAATGTGGTGTACCTTCATCTTCAGGGTGAAGTGGTGGACTGTTTGACCTTGACAGTGAAGGTACTACAGTCATCTACAATGTCAGGAACAATGCAGCATCACACACCAGAAGACCTGTTCTCATTTACACTTCTATAAAATCCTCCAGACTCACAAGATTCATACTGTGTGGACTTCTGGGTTGAGAGTGTGTAGTGTGGCAGATGGGACACACTGCCTCCACCTTCAGGGTCTCAGAAGATGGAAGCCAGTATGATCCTCCAGAACATTGCTATCCACATACCAGACTACAATATGTCAAAGTGACATGAGTATTTGTCAGATGGTCCTAAATGTGCACAAAGAAAGAGACATGCACAGACATGACAACACCTATCCTTCCATTCCCTATGGAATGTGGCAGACCAAAAACTTCAAGTGCTAATTCCTTTTCATATAAATCTGTGTACTGTATAAAGTATGTTGTTTTCTAAATACTCACATATTCTAAGAATTTAGCACTGATTTGAGGTTCAGACTTTAGCTGGCATTCCAACAGTCCTGCAGTATCTGTTGGGAAACACTGCACAAACTGGCCCACACATACTTAACCACATTACATACATAAGTCCAATTAAATGCACTTCCAAGTCAATTTCTGTATTGTATTATTACACATAATTTTCTCCTACATGTTGTGGCTCATTTGAGCCACCATCGACGTGAACCAAGCAGATGAGAAATCATGCATGAAGCCACTCATGTCTGTCCTCACCAGAATGTGTAGCTAATACATGTGTAAGACACAGCAGCAAGTTTTAAATGCACAATATGAATGCTGATGAAAACTTGAATAATTAAAATATGTAATTATGTGTAATAATAAAATACACAAATTGGATCCAAGTGCATGTCACTGGTCTTATATATGTAACTCTGTGATGCACTGCATATGGAAAATATTAAGACATTTTCCCCTTTGAAGGATTCTTCAAATGGCAGTCTGTCTGCCCTTGCTGCTACATTTAAATGGCATCAACTGCCTGCTGCTGCTGTGTTACCTTACTTTAAGGTCTTTTTTGGTGCATGTCAACAAATGTCATACCATATTTTCCTAAACATACAACAGAAGTTTTTTTTATAATTCATAATCTCATAAAAATGGGGGTGGGGTGGGGTCAGGTTATAGTACAAAATTAAACAATGTTCTGTGGAGACATTTTCTGAAAGGTGATGACTGTTGGGGGGAGGGAGGGAGGGTTTATCTTATATACTGAGCTACCTTTATTTGGCTAAATACAGTATAATCCTTGGTAAAAAAAAAAATAAAGAACATACAGTTGCCATCTGTTGATGATACATCAGAATACTAGCACAATCTAAGAGGACACCTCAAAATATCTTGGAGACAGTATGGCTCTTCACACAGTGTGGACAGCCATATCTTATGGACAAGGTCAGTTAACAATCAAAAACAACTGCAATAACTTTTTTTCTGTGAAATACACAATCAGACTGAGAAACACAGTGCCTTTGTTGTCAACTACTCACCCAACCACATGGTGTCACATCCTAGAAGAGAGTAGCCATAAGTAACACTGCTGTGAGGGACTTAAATCTCACAGACATCTTAGTTATACAAAAGTCACTGTTCATTGGTGTTCTGGAGATGCCTTGTTGGCCACACGCTGAATTGAAGGCATGTAGTCCAACAGTATGTGTTGTCATGCTACTGCCTGAGTTAAAATATGGCAACTAGCCCCACAAAACAAGAATACTTAAAATCCCTATTCCTAACAAATGGTGAGTGAAATTTAAAAAGTCATGAATTTCAATTTTTAGGACAAAAACAGGCAAATACACAAATCACAGTAAATGTTCAATATTTCCGTTACCTTCAACTGGTGTCAGGTCTGCCAACTGACTTCCTCACCATGCTGAGTTGTGCAAAAGTACTCTTGTTGGGTGGTGGATTCAGTTTGGATGCCAAGTGAACAAACGGTTCATAAAGAGTCGTCCGATCCATCGCGTTCACTTCATAATGTCGAATTTTCTCTCTGGCAGCCCAGTGTACTGCTTTGCTTGCTGTGCTTTCAAGGCTTCCCATATTGACTGGTTTCATTCGGTTCCCAAGTACAATCACAGTCACCTGATCATACAATTATTCATGTATTGCTTTGTGTATAAAAATGTATTTGTTCATGATTATAAAATAGCATTTACAGCCAGTAATTAAATTAGTATAGGTAACAGTAACATTGTCAGTTTTACAGTAAGATATTAAAATACAGGAAGACTGGAAAGTAAATACATAAGGTTAAATGGATGTACTTCCTAACAAAATATTATATTGACACAACTCTTGCTCCATTTTGAAGTCCATACACGAGCATTTAGTGCAACCTGAAAGACACAAACTCAGCGCTCTTCTTTGAAAAGCTGAGAGGAACAGCAGCAAAATTATCTCAAATCTCTTGTCCAGTTCATTAAGTGTTCTTCATTTTGATTAGTGCCTTTCCTCTCTGGCCCAAATCCACAAAAAGAAAACACATGGAGTAAGGCTGGGACACTGGAGGCCACTCAGTTGGTCCTGGAACACCCAATCCCACCTGGAAAACGGTTACCAAATAATGCAAAAACAGAAAGCAAAAAATGTGGTGCTGCTGTAACCTGAATGAAAAGCAGTCCTTCATAACTGTCCCACTGAGAAACAATGGGCAGCATGGAACTGCCAAGCATTCCTCGTACGTGGTACATCCACTAAACATTATGTACTTACTTTACAATCAGAAGGTGCCACATATGAGCCCAAGAAAACAAAATAAGAAAAGGCAGAGTCACTATTGTACAAGGTGAGAAGGATAAAATTGTATGGTGAGGACTCAACAGTCTTCTGGGATGTGACAATGTGTCATTAGCAGAGTGGTTCCAGACATTCTGAAGGAGCAATGTGCCTTCATCTTCAAGGTTAAGCTGCTATGAAGATTAATACATTGTAATACTTTGAAACATCAAGAAGTACTCGCCCAACAACGGTCTCACAACTGGGAAGATTTCAATCCTCAAAAACCCTGTTGTGTAAACCTCATATCTAGCAAACTATGATTATTAGTTTCATATATGTGATCTCAACTGGGTAACTGTATACAATTTAAAGGTTATCACAGCAGTGTGCAGTCTGGTACACTACTATACTACATGGCAACACATCCCACAGAACAATAATCTTGGATTGCAGCAACTGGTCAGAACATGGCTAAACTCAAATACCTCCTTCTTGTCTCTGTTACGGTCAATATCTTTCTTGACCATCACAAGAGCATCTAGTGATTCAGGTCGATCAGGGTCATATATCAGGACATATCCATCAGTCAATCCAAGATACTGACGGGCCAACTGATTCTGATCTTTCCCACTATCCAGGCCCGCTGTGTCATAAAAACGAACCTTCTCCCTTGTTCCTCTATCTGTTTCTGTGCTTGCAACATAAATGTCTTCTATTGTTGACTGTAACTCCTGCAACAAGAAAAGAATTTTTTGAACAACCTGTTCCAAAATAAGAAAAAATATACTTCAAAGTTTTCTATGCTAGCAACTCTTTCTTCATCATTAAAAAACCCCCAATGGTAAGTCTGTGTCCTCTGTAACACCCAATGAATACTGATTACTGTTATGTACCACCTACTTTAGCAAAAAAAACTTTGCATTTTGTTCATAGAGTGCATGCATGAGTTGTGTATGATTGTCACAGTAAACTGTTATTCTGACAGAGATGCAGTGCACAGTGTAAGGCAGCAACTTAAATTTTGAATGTTATTTTGATAAAGTGAGAAGCCAGGACAGCCAACATGCTACAATGACTAGACTGTGCTTGATCACCAAGAGGCACTCAATTGCCAGAATGGGCAGACTGTCTTCTGCAGTGTTCATACTGGCTCTGAGACACATGTGACCTCCTAGCCAACAGGAAGGTGGGGAGGAGGCAGTGCTTCTCCTTCTCTCCCCCCCCCCCCAAAGTAAAAAAAGTGGGAGCATGAAGTTAATGACTCACCTCCATCAGTGTCTTTATCTCTTTTTAGATATGTTGTTATTTTGACTGGTGAGATCATTGTCAGTAACAGGTGAACAAATGAACAGGGAGCATTCATGGAGCAATAATGACAGTAGAAAACAAAAGTATTCAGAGAAAAACCTGTCCTAGTGCCACTTTGTCCACCACAAATTTCACATGGACTGGGCCAGGACTGAACTGAGGCCTCCATGGTAGGGCCTGCCAATTAACCAGCTGATCCATGGGACAGGCCTCCACCCAGTGTCAAGGTCTAGGAGTATGTGGAGCAATACCATCCCTCTCACACATTATGATGGTAAGGTTTTACCTTTATCTTTCATTTAGATCAACTGCATGCTTCAAACTGTCAACATACATCACAGTTTGTAGCAAAATATGATTTTCAAGGTGATGTGATACAACATACATGAAACAACACAAAATGAAATCTGCTTAGTGTGAGACATCCTGTTGTGACATAAGTAAACAAATGAACCAATACCTTTTACTGTCTATAGAGTTCTCCATGTTTCAGATTATTTATAAGCCAAAATCAGGCACAGGCATAAAAGTATATAAGAAAACAAGCACTTATAATATTACTAGTTAACCCTTTAGCACCCCCCATTAGTGCCCAGTGTACTCTGCAAAAGACCAGGATTTAAACAGCCTATACTTTGCATGTTACTGGCCAATGATCAGTCACTGATTGGCTTTCTTGGCATTACAGTGCATGACAACTACAGTAAGCCTTTGGTACCAAACAGTTAACAAGAGGTTGCATGTAAGTGCTTATTTAACATGTACAGGTTGTTCCATATAAGGTGTGCCAAACTCCAGGATGTTATGATTTGTTTTGAGTAAAAAGTGCTCTGTAACACATGCCTGAATACCAACCATAACATAGCTGTGAACATTTTAAGGTACATACATGGATGTAACTGAAAATTGTAAAATAGGTGTTTTACCATACTGCACAAATGAAAACAAAGTCATGTGTCAGATAACACCCCAAAAAACAAGTCTCCAGCTAGTGTACAACATGTGTTCATCACATAACAAAACACGGCAGCAATTAAGTCTTACTCTACTGTATGGACAATGTCCAAAGCAATCTATGTGTCAGATAATACCAAAAAAGGACAAATTTTTAGCTATGTCACTGTGTTATTGACATTAGTCAAAGTAGCATTTTACAAGACAGAACAAAAACATCAGTTTTGATCACATAAAATCAAAGAATGCCAATTTTCAGTTATGTTACACTGATTACTTTTCAAAATGACTTCCACTTTTCTGTATGCACAGGATATGTTGCCTTACTGATAATTTCATAATTTCCCCTTATGCAGTCAGCACACCCCATGATTTGCTGGAACAGTTCTTCTCTTGCTTGCAGTTTCTGCCAGTAGACCAAGTCCCTCATGTGCCTTCACAAGAAGTACAAGGGTTGTACTGAAAGTAATGAACAACTTTTTTTGCATGCAAACCAGGAACAGCTGACGAAGGAGAGTATGGTGGTAGGTGGAACCAGCCGTTGTGTTATCCTTGAGTGTCTTGTGACGTCAATGGCTGGCATCACGTAACCAGTATCACTCCTAACAAAATGGCCGACAACGATATGTCGTTTTGGCAGCATGCTGTCATCGAATTTCTCGTTAAAGAGGAAATCCCTGCTGCAGAAATTCACCAGAGACTTCAGTGTGCTTATGGAAGTGTGTGCATGGGTGTGAGCAGTGTTCGAAGATGGGTGAAACATTTTAAAGATGGGAACATGAGCATCCAAGATCAGCCTTGGAGCGGTCGCCCTCGAACAGCCTCAAATGAATGCAACAAGGAGAGAGTGGATGAGATCATTCAAGACGACAGGTGTGTGACTGTGGACAAAATAGCCCGAACACTTGGAATAGGGCACAATGCAGTACAGGAGATGATTGAAAGCTTAGGCTATAGGAAAGTTTGTGCTCATTGGGTCCCGCGCTTATTGACCGAAGACCACAAAGGTCAGCGAAAAGCCATCACCTCAGAACTGCTGCAGAGATATCGACAAGAAGGCGATGATTTTTTGCTCCGTTCTGTGACAGGTGATGAAAGCTGGTTTCACCATTTCGAGCCTGAAACAAAACGGAAGAGTATGGAATGGCACCATCTGCATTCTCCATCAAAGAAGAAGGCAAAGACAGTGCCATCAGCTGCAAGGGTGATGGGCACAGTCTTCTGGGATGCAGAGGGGTTGAGTTTGGACGAATTCCTGGAACCTGGGCAAACCATTACTGCTGCTCATTATGTCCAGACACTGAACAAGCTCCGTCGTGCATCGCGCGATAAACATCCAGGACAAAACATCATCATCCTGCATGACAACGCTTGCCCCCACGCCGCTCGCCTCACATCGGAAGCAATTGCAAAGATGGGGTGGGAAGTTCTTCCACAACCCTCCTATAGCCCTGATCTGGCACCCTCTGACTACCATCTTTTCAGATTTGTGAAGGATCAGCTGCGTGGACAATGTTATGAGACAACGGAGGCAATTCAGAAAGCAGTGTGTCAGTGTCTTCGGATGGCTGGAACAGAATTTTACAGAAGGGGAATTTTCAAACTCCCAGAACGCTGGTAGAAATGTGTACAAAGAAGTGGCGATTATGTGGAAAAATAAAGAAAAGTCTGTAGATTAAGGTGGCGTATTTGGTTTGTCAATAATAAAGCATGTTACTTTACAAAAAATTGTTGCTCATGACTTTCGGTACGACCCTCGTATGTATATATATATAAGGGGAGGGAGGTCTGGTCACCTTGCAGGCCAAGCCTATGGACCAACACAAATATGAGGCATGAAGGAGTAGTTTTGAGGTAACACATCCCCATTGGTGTTAACACATCATAAACATGAGTATTAAATCGCTCACACACAAAACTAATTTTTATCAGTTTCATTCATGGCTACATGTTCTGGCTCTAACTGGGCAGCATCATCAGGCCTTTTACAGAATGACTCAAAATTAGAACCAAAACATGTAGCCATGAATAAAACTGATAAAAACTAGTGTTGTGTGTGTGTGTGTGTGTGTGTGTGTGTGTGAGACACATTTAATACACATTTTTGTGATGAGGGAGTAGTGTTGGCCAGAGGTGGGTGAAAGTGTGAAGGTAGTTTAGACCACACTGCAAAGTATCTTGACACATGAAAATGCTCAGGACAATGTAACAGCTGATAATCATACATATGTTGATAGCACTTTTTTTACTCAAACTGACTCATGTAATAACATTCTCAAGCTTGGCACACCTTATGTGGAACATCTGGTATTTTCTGCCTGTACCTGTGGCACACTAGGACAATAAAAGATACTGTATAAGGAAATACAGTTGTGATCAACAGCCCACTTGTAGACATCTTTACAAAATATGTCTTCTTTTAATAAAGACTGACTAAAAAAGAGAACAATTTCTACCTACAAGTTAGAAAATACACAAAATAAGAATTGCATCCATACTGTAGTGTTGGTAATGTTGCCATATATAAGCTGCTCCAATATCGCTGTCTTCCCAACTCTCTTCAGCCCGCAAACAACAACACGTGCTGTTTTACCCATCCTCTGTTGCAGTAATGGCTTCTTAGGACGAAGCCCTACAACAATTTTTTTAGACCATTCAAATAAAATGAGACGATTATGACTGGCCTAGCTGCCTGAGCATAAATAATGTAAACAGGCCCTTCAACAGATGCAGGAGGTCACAATTCTTTATCTTCATACTAAAAAGCATTAGTGCTTAAATAACACTCTCATTAATTCCAATAATCAATCAATAAAAAAATTCTGGCCTGAATTTCAGTTACATAACATCCTAATGTATTGTGACCCTAATACACAAGGACATTTTTATTTTCAACATACTGTGTATGTAAGACTGAGATCTCAAACTGTCCAGAGCCTTTCATAAGCACAGCACACAAAACTGTGCTGTTGGCTGCACACTATTTAAACCACAATTTCATCCTCTTCACATCCTTGCTAGCTACTCAATTCAGACCTACTTTAAAACTGAACTTTGGGGTTTCATGACTGTGCTTGTGATAAATACTGTCTTCTGGGGTGTGACACAGTGAAATTAGGTACCAACATTTATGAGACACTTTCTGTCTCCATCCCTGTACCCTGAAGAGAAAGGCACCATGTAACTTCATCAACTGTTAAACTCGCATATCCTTTGTAGTCTTCAAAGGGACTATATTCCAATTCGTTTCCTCACCAAAGTACAGCATGCATAATCTGTCTCTCCAATATGAATTACACACCCTGTGAATTACAACTTCCTTAATTTTGTAACATAAGGTCTTTTTTGCATCACTCTACCAAACACAGCAGTGTCATCACACAGAAAGCTTGCATCCACCATAACATCCTGTGACACCGGCAGTGCTCAGGAAAGCAATAAAATAAGCACATTGTATAAGATTATCTGCATGAATCACTAAGTTCTTTTCTGTGTCTGAGATTACAAAAAGAAATCCCACTGATTTAACCACTTCACATTTCCCTCCAGCTGTCACAGTTCCCCCTCCAGTGCACTTCCTATATTCCCCTCCAGTCAGTGTTAAAAAGTTTCCTTCTTATAAATTCATTTTACTCTTTGGAGGAATATATTACTTGGAATTCCTATGAAGATCTTGGCTCAGTGTCATAATTTTAAAAGTAAACATCTAAATAATCTTACATGTAATATAACTCAATACCATTCTATATTATTGTTTTCAATTTTAATTCTTAACTCTTAGGTATATTTACATAAATACACATATTTCTAGATATAGTGACAGATTCCACTTCCAATTGGTCTTTAAATTTTGTATTGTTACTTATTACATTATATTGGGTGGATGCCTATATATTATAAATTGTGTTGTAATATATAAATTGTAATCTGTAATTGACGTGTCCAGTGTTACATGTGTGACTGAATAGATGAATAAACCAAACTAAACCTAATCTAGCCATTATGTTCATATGTAAGAATTGTTAACCTCTATCAGCAACAAGCTCTGTGGTTTGAGTTTGGCAACACACAGCAGATGAAGATGGGAGGGAATAACAACAGAATGAGCATAGGATATAAACCACTGAGCACTCTCAACCCACCACCCACGAAATTTCCTTCGGATGTCTCGGTACTAACACTGTGTTGTCACACACCTGTCACTTATTACTCCTTTCCAGTAGGATACGGTATTTGACAAATACATTAAATATGAAATAAGACGATTCTTTTATGTACCTTAATCTTCAGTGATTTGTAAAGTAGTAGGTCACCCCAAAAGACTATTATTTCTTCAAAGAAGTGCAAAGATTTTAGACAAAATGCCAATGTTGGTTATATACATTCCTTTACCCAAACACCTAGTAAATTTCAGAGAAGGGCCGCGTTGCAGCCCACAACCGCCAACACAAACGTTGCGGAAAATGTCATGGCAGCCAACATAGGTGAAAGTGCATATGTTGTAACCTGCGTAGGTTATGCTTCTAAGTTTCACACTGCGACAAACAGCGAACTCAAATCACAGCCGCGTCTTTAAAAGACATTTACTGATTCCTTAATTGTGAAAAGCTAAGTGTTTGAAAGTAAAGAAGCAACTGTCGGTAGCCTAAATTACACACCACGGAAATCTAAACTAATGATCAATGTACTGAACATCAGTTACATGTTTCTTCGTATAAATTACTAAAATGTTACCGCTTACTGAAGAAACAAATTTGGTTCACTCACATGTATATCTTGGTAATACAATCAAGGAATGCTTTATCACTAAACCAAAGATAACGGAGCGAACCTAACCTGTTAATCACAGCACATCCTGACATCGCTATTTAACCAAGTCAAAAAATTGTTACCGATAGATTATATACACACCACGCGTATTGATGGCTGATTTTCCTGATGTCGGTAAAGATGCACGTTCCTTTACAAGTTGAGAAAATTAACTGGGTTTATGGTACGATACGCTTCACTGACCCAGTGGTGTTTAAATTTGTGGTGTATGGTTTGGACTGGTCCAGTGTTGCATATGTGACAAAATGGATGTACAATTATAAATAAAAATAAATAAATTGTATGGAGAACTCTTGTAATATTTTGTATTTTGCTCACACACAATAATAATACATGCAATTTCAAATATGTTGTTATATAAGAAATTTAAACTGTATGTTCCATGGATGTGTCTTACGCCAATGACTTGACGAAAGGGATGAACGAAATCAAACGAAATGACCTTCCGAAAGAGTCTCGTGTCATTTTAATACACACTTCACAATATTACAATTTTTAAGTTACAGCAGCGATATAATTTCCACACATGTACACATATCGAGAAATTAGTTACCTTATTAGATGATATATAATTACTCATTTCACCTCCTTGTAAAGCAATAAATACCGTCTGAAAACCTATACGTAAGATGGAATATTAAAATGACTCTTAAAGAAGCAGGATTGAAAACATGTACTTGATTATCATACTTGAATCAGGAAGATGTGGCTGGACCGCGTGAACAAGGTAATTAACCAGCTTGTTCCATAAAATCTGTGGAAATTCTTGGCTAGTTGAGAAACTATTACGTGTTCGAATATTCATGGAGGTGTGACTGAGGATCTAGTCTTCTGGGATGTGACGCCGCGTCATTGAGTAAGTAGTAACCGACGTTTTGCGGGTTCTTCGAAACTTCGGGGAGCATTCATCCAACGCAGGTTGGCATCCTAGAAAATCGGGCTCCTCGAAGTATTCCATGGAGATAGTTCATTCGCTAGGCCACACCTATTATCCTTTAACATTTTACAGATAATCTCACCCCGACAGAAGTTTTGAATGATATCTGACGATTTTACATTTAGTGTAGTAATGCGAACTGTACAGATGACTAGTGTCCTGCTAATTCCGGTTTGATATACTAAACTACAAGTATGAATTTTCCGCTTCACTTTAAGCTGTTGTCAATGTGATTTGCATCGATAACGTTCAGCATGGAAAACAAAGTGACATAGTTCATGCTTCAAAGTTTATTCTCTTTCATGCCATCCACCAAGGTTACACACCATAGGATATGGAAATTGTCCAAAAAATATAGTAAAATGTGCAATAAAATATATACATATACACAGTATCAGTTGCAAGATACAACATTGTCTAACAAAAGATCAAGTGAAAATCATTCAAAATTGAAAGTATATCGATATTACTTGATTCCATTTTAGTTACAGCAACAGTGTGTGTGGATTGTATCAAGATCTATGTTGAAGACGATTTAAGATACTCTTCCAATGTATAAAACGCATTAGATAAAGAAACTTCGTTAAAAGAGTTTTAAGTGTTTTGCTATCGTCAGCTACATTCTTTATGCAAGGTGTTAACCTACTGTGTATCTTAATTCCCATATTATTTGTAATACCTCTTCGATACAGTGTTGATATGGACGTAGGGTGATGAAAGTTGACAAAGTCACCTTTACTAATTGCTCCGTACCTGATCACCTTAAAATTAATTTAGTAATTTATTACAGCCAAAATAGTCATAGTGTAAATATTTCGTGCGGACACACATGTTGGAAGTTGGCGGTCACTTTTGGCAATTGTATTGCCAACGCGCCATAAAAAAAAAAGAGAGCACCATGGGTAATAAACGTCACGATAAACAATCGTGATACGAATAGCACACGCGCAATCTCACCAACTTAATATGATCACACATTTTTACTGATAGCCTGAAAATGCATGGAGTCACGAATTATTACACACAAGGATTAGTTGGTAACAACATAACGTCTTAAGCATACACCGTGTTAAAAAATGTTTTAGATTAAAATCATACGTTGTTCTTGTACTAAAATACAGAACTTAGTTACTCTGGGGGGTGAGGTGGAATGGTGCGCTCACCCTGAGCAGCAAAACGAATATTGTAAACAAAAATATTTTCTGTACCAAAAAAATATAAATAAGTGAGCCAAATAAAAGGAACTTTGGACATGAGTGCAATTTTTTTAATTTTCATAATTTTTGTTAGAGTGAAAACCCGCCGCCCCCCCCCCCCCTCACAGTAAAAAACCTGGCTACGCCACTGCTAAAGTAAAAGACTGGTTTTGGGGCTTGAGCTGCCATAATTTGTCAAAGTCCTTCCAGCATTTCGCCATATATTGCAGTTCCTCTTTTATCTCCTGGGAAAAATCATGTACATTACCTAACCTCCGTCAACAATGTCTTAAAAACAATAACCTCCGTCTTATCCATGGAATTCACGCTAAAACTGGCAGTTGCTACGTCTTCTGAAACGCCGAGGGGAATGCAAAAAAAGGCACCGCTGAAACCCCAAAATCCGAAGTTTTTCTTAATATGTGTATCAGTGATATCTGTGTTCCATTGCACGTACACACCTTGTGCCAGATAAACCCGTTGTACATATTAGGCTTTGAGAAATTACGTTTTAGGTGAAGGCAGGATCACAGTCGATCGAGCCTCATGGCTTAGAGCAGGCACTCCATATCGACCTCAACAAAAATACAGCTGCGTGGTATAAGAAATAATACACGAAACATATGACCTGCATAATATGACTACCCACAATTCCTAAACATCCCACTGGTTCTTACAGCTCGTAACTCACTCCCTTCTCAAACTTTCAATGCCTGTTCTCTTCTCCAAAAGCCCAGACCGGCTGTGCGGCCCACCCAGCCTGCTATTCTCTTCGCACCGGGGTTCTTCCCCGGTGGTAAATCTGCTGTGGTATGCAGTTGACCACTCACCTCCATCTAGTGCCGTTAAGAATGAGTGGAGTTATACTTCTATTCACCCCCATATGTCTTCATGGTTTGGACATGGGAAACTTTACATTTAACTTTAGAGAAGGGTGTAGCTACCATACAGTAAGACTGTGCAAGGCATAGAAACCCACCAAAGCACTGTTTATACATTAGCTGAACTCCGTCAGTATTTGAGTCAGTTCTATTGTATTCTCAAGAACGGAACCAAGGAACACGATTTACTTGAAGGTCTTTATTTTAACACCACGTACATTTACCATAGTATTACAAACAGTGGCCAAGTGCGTCATGGGAATGACAGGACCAGCGGCAAGCTTGCACAGGAGCAGAAATGTCAGTGTTTTGAAAGCTAGATTCTGTGAACTTAATTAATTTGGGCGGTTCTCCTACAGCTGTAAAAAAAAGGTTCTTACACCAGCCATGAAGGCATATAAGGGAAATGGAGGTATAGCTCCACTCATTTTTAACCTCGGCTCTAAATGCAGTTATGAGGCCAACTTCACGCACCGCCCGTTTTGTTCCCGGGGAAAGAGCCCCCGGTACCCATTGAATGGGCGGTTTGGGGGGCCCACGACCTGGTCTGAACGTTTTGCTGAAGAGGTCTCTCGCTTCTGCCGGGATTCGAAAGCAGGACAGTCCAGTTCGTAGACTACTCACTGTACTGATTGCACTAAACCGCCTCCCCCCCTCCCGCAATTGTAAAATGCTACATTAAACTGAGTGACGTTGCCGGACTCCTTAATCAGCTCCTGGCAGCAGACATACTGAGCAAGCAGCTCAGAATGTTACGCGTTGCGCGTGTTTGAACGTCCGTTAGAGTTAGCTGCTCTCATTTCCAAGCCAGAGTATGGACTAGCAACAGGATTTCGTATATTTCATGTCCTGTAGTGGCGCCACAGCCTGTACGAGGAGCCGACTGATTATTGATCTCAGTACAGACACTGCTAGACCAAACTGTGCGCCGGTAATGCAGCGCTCTGCACAACTGGCGTTCTGTGGGTGCGACTGAGACTTACTGTGAGGAACACCGATAAGCACTACATAATTTGGGCTGACTGTACTGCCCGTACGGTGCAATTTGCGATGTTCTCCGGAATGACACGGGATGCCACCGTACAGTGTGGTCGATCTTGCAGCGGGGAAAAAGCAGGGAATAGATAATCTTGTGAGAAATCGTTTACTTTTTTGATACTTTAATGCGTAAAATGTTGAAATTGTGACCCGATGAAATAAGAAATAGCATTCAAATAGGTGCCGAGTTTTGTTATGTCTTATTGGTGTATAAAAATATAGGAGCCAGTGGCTGCCATGTAAAGTGTGAGGTTTGAGCAGCAATGCCGCACAAAATTGGATTCACTGTGGTGTATGCATCAGGTGAGTGTTACGTCGCACATCAACTAACACTGTTACTCTACCTTCGTTTCTTTCCACAGATTTCAAGACAAAGTGTGAGATTCTTTAACCTTTAAAAATCAGCAATTTATCTAAAATAATATACATCAATTCAGTTCGTACCTTACATGTAACCAAGAAAGTGCATTAGATTTTCGAGAGGGCTCATATCTTCGATTCAGAAAATGTGGATATTTGTACATTCCTTTAGACTGATCCCAGCACACCGTACACTGGTGTGGTCCCTGGCGAGAATCGTACTGATTCGTAGGCGCCTTCGCAAAACTGCGAAGGCGCCTATTAACGTCGTCATGTTTGTATGTCCGTCCGTCCGCATGGAACAACTCGACTCCAATTAGACGGATTTTCGTTACATTTGATACCTGAGTATATTTTTTTTCGAAAATCTGTCCAGAAAATTCAAGTTCCATTCAACTGTCACAGAAACACCGGCACTTTACATCAAGCCCGATATGCATTTATGATGATACTTCGCTGAACTCTTCTTAGAATGAGAACTGTTTCAGATAAAAGCTGTACAGAAAGTCAGAACACACATTTTATGTTCAACAACGGTTTTCCGAACATTATGCCGTTTATGAGAATGTGAAAAATGTGGTAGAGCCAGACAGGCCACAAATGACTATATAATAATGCGCATGCACTTTGTATGCTGGATAACTAAGGCTACAGACATACACTCAGAATACGTAATACTTAGTGTTTTCTATGACAAAGATGGTTACGCGAACGCACCTCAATGTTACTTTTCTAAGAGCACTGCCTGTGGACATTTATCGACAGCACTGCCTCCGCAGGGCAAGAAACGCCACGCCATTAAATAAAAGAAGACTAGCACATAAATAGACATTATCAGGGCAATGAAGGACTCTCACGAAATAGTCTATTGCCACGAGGCGGCAGATCGATTTTCGCGGAGTCTTTATTCACTGCTACCAAATCAGTGGTTGTAGGGTAATTCGCGAAATATGTCAGTCAGCTAATAAAAACTGGACTATGCAATGCAGTTTTGTCCGACATTAGACATAACTCGCCAAGCACCAGGTAGTAAAAACTCCAAAAAATTCCTATACTTCCCACATTTCTCTAACCTGTTCTTAAGGATCGAACCAAATACCTTTCGGAGGCGCTACCACACTTCCCTACTTCAGTCTTAGATCATCACTGGCTGGTAATTTGAGAGCAAGCCGCAATTCATCGCTAATAACAGACACGTTTTGATGCGGCTCGACAATTCTGGTACATAATGGTCACCATTCTGAATAGCTTAATTGATCGGCTTCACTGTGCAAATTTAGGGGGTCATATAATTAAATCATCCCCCAAGTTACGTCGTAGATGGTAGCCTAACTGGCGACGTTAGTCGAGACGGATTTTCCCCACAAACGCAACGTTAAAATCGGGATAGCGCTGTCGATCTGTATTGACCAAGAAAAAAGATGTATTTATAATTACGAAAAATTATGAAATCTATTACAACTAACAAACCAACCACAATTTAAAGAGGAGAAATTTCCCACTGAACTGCAGGCAGATCATCTGCAATGTCCAACTCACGGGTGGTGATGCACGAGTCCCTGAAGATGACCTGAAAAAGTCAGGCGACATAAAGACCCCTTCTTCTCCTTCAGAATCTCCTCGCAGCCAGCAAGCATCCTCACATTTTTTCAGCTGCTGCTTCCAGTCACTGTCCAACACACCTCGCTGCCATCTCCAGTCAGTCCAAGGTCCTTAGTCAACTTCAAAGCCGTCACGGTTCTCTCGTCACGCTCAGGTTCCTCAGCTTTTTTTAAGGGCGCTTTCCTTCCGAATTCCAACAAAACCGTGAAGCGGGAGATCCTGACCATGCGAGTTCGGCAACTCGAATACAGTGATACCTCGGCTAATGAAGATAATTCGTTCCGGAATCACATCCGTTAGCCGAAACACACATACAGACGGAAAAGATAAGCTCCTGGAATGGCCCGACCGTTCATGTTTGCTGCTTTATGTTAGCGCGCGCATACGCTAAAACATTCGTTAGCCGAATCCATATTCGTTAGCCGAGTCCGAAAAACAGCAAAAAAAATTTTCGTTAGCCGAAAAATTCGTTAGCAGGGTCACCCGTTAGCCGAGGTATCACTGTACATCTTGGGAATATTACGTACGTACGAATTTGCGCGCTTGGTTTAGTACATACTATTGACTTTGGAGGGGAAAACGACGTGAGTGCGGAACAACGTAAGCCGGGGGATGGCTGTAATTGTCATTAATTCTTCAATTACCTACTGTTAGTGACGTGTAAAATCCAATGGTGGATGGCCAGTATGAATTTCTCTAAAACGTCCAGACCGCTCCTGAGGCCTACCCAGCCACCTAGTCAGTGGCGACCGGAATTTTTCCCGGGGGGTAAAACGGCCGGAGCGTGAAGTTGACCACTCACCTCCATCTAGCGCCGAAGCTACGAATAAGTGGAGATGAACGTCTACTGCCACTATATGCCTTGATGATGAGGACAGAGACAACTTTACCTTTAGCAAACCTTTCAGACGTGACAGCAGTGCTATGACAGAGTAGCGAATGACAGCTGCAAGTCACAAGATGGCAGTGACCCACAATTGTAACCTACTGTATACATCGTGCTGAAACTGGCATTCATAAATCGAAAGGTTCTATACAAAGCATCCTCAAATAAATACAAGAGGAGTGTGGCCAAAATACATGTTAGAATGTAACTAAGATAATTCAGAAGCTGTTACTGCTTCCACTGTCATGGCACATTCTGCTTTTCTTTGCTGAATAAGTTGAAGCACTTTGCAAACAATGCAAAGTTGATGTTTTGTTACTAACTTCTTTGACTTAAATTAACCAACCAACCAGCCAACCAACTAACTAACTAATTCACTCACTCCATTCAGCAGAGTCCTTTTTGAGTTGCTAACAGTTTCTTAGCTAGTCACAAAATTCTCTGCATTTTATGAGACCTGGAAGTTCACTACCAAATTCACAACAGCCTGCCACTTGTCCTCGTCCCAAGCTAGCTCAATCCAGCCCATGCCTCCTACCATATGTCCTGAAGATCCATTTTAATACTTCAACTTAAAGAGAACTACCTGTATCACTTATGAATGTGGTTGACTATACATTACCTACAACAGGTCTGCTGAACCTTTTGTATGGCCCGGGAAACTTCTGCAAAATATGGTCTTCATGTGGCCAACATGCAATTCAACATACAGCATGAAGAATGGATCAGTATACATATAATTATATGATCACTTTTACTTGTGTGTTTGTCTATAAATGTGCAACAAAATATACAGAAAATAATAGAAAAATGTATTTAAAAAATGTAACTCACAACCTGGCTTAGGTTTACAATTCAGTACACTTTTATGCAAGGAACTGGTAGTGTATGGTATGTCTTCATAAATAAAAAACTCATAGGTTTTAAGAGCTTCTTTGGCATTGTATCTTGGCTTTGCCAGGGAAAGAGTTAAAGGGCAGTTTCCCATTTCCAATGTCTCCAGACGCAACACAACAGTTTTGTGGGCAGGCAACATGCTGCCCGTCATCTATAGGTTAAGCATGCCTGTTATAGATTATTCCTATCAGCCCTCCTAATTTACATAACATGCCCTTACAGTGCATCTGTCTAAAAAGGCTGCAAACCTTCAGGACATTGTTAATTGAATATTCAGGCTACAAACTGTTACATACATCAACATGAGTCTGATCTCACTTGTGCTATATATACTGTGGATAATCAAGGAGACATAAAGTATACCACCTTCTTAGTCAAATAATTGAATCTTGGTACCTTACCAGCTACAGAGCAGTTTTATGTTACTAGTTACCTATGCTAGTTGCTACTGAGAGTTAGGAAAGGCCACTGTGGATACCCAACACAGCTAACCTCCACCTACTCTACACTTTCATTTAAAAAAAAAAAATATATATATATACATATAAAATATAGGCACATTAAATATGAAATGTAAGAAACACCACAAGCTAGAAATTTGTGCCAGTTTTCCACACCAGTCACATTTCTTGTATATAGGTAAATCAGAAAATATAGGCACTGAATATAAATGTAAATACTTGACTCTCGAAATGCATGGCTTGCAGGGATTACTGCAGGTGGAAATAATTATTTGTATCTCCATGCATTTTTATACATTTCTTGTGTAATAGCTTCACCAAAATTATAATTTGCATTATGCAGTGCAGCTGTATCATCAAGCCTAAGGGAGATGGCCTGTGTTTGTGAATCAGCTACTTCTAGAATAATTAGCACTGATATTAGTGACTTACAGACTGAAGTATGTATACCCTAAGTAAGATATGCATACAAAATTTTTACTAAGAAATCTGTCAGAATGTGGATCTGTGAAACATTGATATGAAGATGAAAAATATAATACTGAGATATACAGTACAAGGTCTGAGGTCATGTGGTGGAGGTGAGTGTTCATATTATGATCGTCTGATGGATCATTACACTGTGTAGCCTGCTGTCTGGGATGTGGGTACTGACATTGCAAATGAAGCTACTTTCTCTATCTTCACAGTTAACTGACTGACTGAAAAAGAAGACAGTATTTTCCTCCAAAATGTTGGCACCACTGACTAGTCAATGGTGTCATAACACAGAACACAATATATATATATATATATGTGTACATTAAAAAGGGTATTTGGCATATAGCTTGTGACGGTAGGAGGCGGATCAAACTGGCAAAGCATCAGTTACTGGTGTAAAAGCTTCAGGCCATAGCAGATATTTACTTACAAAACAGTATACAACAAATTTCTGAGACCTGAGGAGAGAATGACCCATAATTTAACTCTTTGGCGCCGGAATTAAATCTTTGACGCCAGAATTAAATCCCCCACCCCAACCCCACCCCCCTGTCCACTTTAATGGCCGTTCGGCCATTTAAAGGGCTCACTGCACTACATATATATATATATATATATATATATATATGTCTTTCGGTGGCTAAGGGTTAAGGAGAAATAAGCTTTTCTCTTTTCTGTGTGTTCTCTGTAAGACACACAATCCATGTATGTGTTTCAGGGGAAGATGAGCATTACAGGGCCAGTGAACTCAACACACATGGACCAACTGTGCTGGGTTGGCAGTCAGCACGAGAATGCTCGTATCCACAGGAGCTGATACTGCAACTGCACTCAACTGCAGCAATACAAAAGATACAAGTCTTAGCACATCAGTACCTTATTTGTCAGTACTACTGAAGTTCATATGCATGAATACAGGAACATTATTTTATCTGGCAACTCACATCACTCTTCACCCAGGTCATTTTGTGTGACAGCTGGCCGGCTAGAATCTGCTGGTATTCAGGGTTGACGCCTATCAGTTCGATGCACTGCAGTGATTATTAGGTTTTTATTCACTGTGTTTAAAAAAGTGGCAGATATGTTTTCTTCAGCTTGCAGACACACATCAGGCAAGTTCACTGCATATCAAAATTTTGTAAGTTACATGAGCCACAAGAAGTGGCTAGTGACAGTTGCCAAATAAAGTAATGTCCTTGTATATGCAAACAGTTGAAGGGTAGGCACTATTAATGTCATAAGTGACATATTTTGATCAGAAAATAACTGAATTTCTTTGCTCTGAACACCTTCAGTTTGATATGTATCAGTGGATATTAAGTCTCCTGTCATCTGTTCACAGTCCTGTAGCTACTCAACAATATAAACTATAAACAATAAACAAAATAAGGAATTTTGTAATGAAACCCAGCTGTATATATTCTAGAACGTAGGTACTGTCTGTGACAGGCGGCCATGCACAAGCCATTGGCACACCAGTTTCTCATACATCAGTATTATTCATAATACAGTGATAATTTTGAAGCCAAGAAAAAATGGTACCTGTTTTTGGTACTAGTGAGTTTTCCTCTTATATATCAAAAGTCTGGAGGTCACAATACTGGCGTTGTTACACTGTAGGCTACAAATATGAGGCACATTGTCCCTGTGCACACTGTGAAGGCACACAGGGAAAACGGAAGTAGAGCTCAACTCAATCATAACCTCACTACTAGATGGAAGTAAGGTATCAGCTTCACACCCCACCTCTTTACCCCTTAAGAAAGAGTCCCAAGTACCCACTGAATACAAGGGTAGATAAAGTGAAATTAAGGGTAAAAACTGGAAAGAAATATAATGAGAAATGAAAAATGGTGAATATTTTTCAATATCCAAAGTGTAAACAAGAATATGCTATAGAAATTAATAATAAGTTTGAAATACTGGAAAATTTGGATGATGAAGATAGTATTTATTGATAATAATATTAATGAAAAATGGGAAAACATTAAAACAATAACCAAGGAAACAAAGCAGCAGCTTATAGAAAGGATGAAGGCACAGAAACATTTACAAATAAATGGTACGATGAGGAATCCAAATTTGCAATAGAAGAAATGAAGAAAACAAGAGAAAAGTGTTTGATAAAAGGAAGAAGGGAGAAGGAAGAGCGGGAGTATCACCATAAAAGAAAAGACGCTCACAAAATAATTAGGAATAAGAAAAAGACACATGAAAAATGCAAAAGAATCAACAGCAGATCAGAAGCATAATAACACAAGGAAAATGTATTGAAGAGTAAACCAATTTAAGAAAGGCTATCAACATAAATTTAGCATAATTAGGAACAAAAAAGGAGAATTGGCAATAAATACAAAGGAGAAAGCAGAAATATGGAAAGAATATTTTGACAAATTACTGAACACAGAAGAACCAAGGGAATTAATTAAAAAAGGAAATAAATAAATTAGCAAAGTTGCAGTTGAAGTAGAAGAACTCACTATAGAAGATGTAAAAAAGGCAATAAGAAACTTAAAAATAACAAGGCAGCTGGAACTGATGGAATACATCTGGAATTAATAAAATACAGAGGAAATAAACTATTGAATAGAATGTATGAACTAGTAAGACAAATCTGGGAGGAGGAAAGGATATGTGAAGAATGGAAAGAAACAATAATGGTTCCTATACACAAAATAGGAGACTCAATAGGTGTGAGAATTACAGAGGAAGAGCACTGGGAAATGCAGCTTACAAAATTTTGTTGAATATAATATTGGGAAAAATTAAACCATATATTGAAAAAGTTATGGGGGACTATCAGAATGGATTTAGAGATGGAAGCTCTGTAATTGGCAACATATTTGCATTGAAAATAGTAAACGAGAAACTGTGGGAGAATAATCAGAGTGTACAATATTTATTTATTGATTTTCAAAAGGCATATGGCTCCCTACATAGAGATACACTGCGGGAATGTATGAAAGAATTTAAAATTCCTACTAAATTAATATATGTAAAACATGTGTACAAAAGACAAGAAGTGCAGTTAGAATAAAAGGAACATTGTCATCTTTTTTTTTGGAAAATAAATCAGGCTTGAAACAGGGTGACCCTTTATCACCAATATTATTTAATCTGGCATTACAAAAAATGATACAAAGTATAAGAATAGTTCCTAATGGTATAAAGATTGGTAAAGAACAATTGAATGTATTAGCATATGCAGATGACATTGCATTAATTAAAAAAATGAAATAGAAATAAGAAAACTTTTTGTAGAAATGGAAAACATTGCCAGAAAGTTCGGACTACAGATAAACCAAGAAAAGACAAAATACATGATAGTGGAAAGGAAAAACAGTTTAAAGAAAAATAAAATAGGACATTTGAAAATAAAAAATTATAAATTTGAAAGAGTGGAAAATCTTAAATATTTAGGAGTTATACTTAGGTAACAATAACCAAATAGACTTGCAAGAAAGAATAAAAAATGCTAACAAGACATATTTCATGCTACAAAATTTTTTTTAAAAATAAAAACATATCAGAGAAACTAAAATTAAGACTAAAGAACACAACAATAGACAAAATGTTAACATATGCATCAGAAACTGGGACTCTAACAAAGAGAGATAGAAAGCAACTGAACATTTTTTAAAGGAAAGTGTATAGAAGAATTTTAGGCCCAGTATATTACAATGAATAAGAAAATTGGAGGATATTAACCAATAAAGAAATTTATGTAAGTGTTAAAAAACCTACTATAATAGAGACAATAGGGTTAAATAGATTACATTAGTTTGGGCATGTACAGAGAATGGAAGAAAACATAATTCCCAAAAGGGTATTACATATGAATTTGGGAACAACAAGATTGAGAGGTAGACCAAGAAATAGATGGCCAGATGAGGTGAGAGAGGATGGAAGAATAGTTGGTGGAGAAGGGTGGCAGGAAAAATTACATAACAGAGAGGAATGGAAGAAGCTCCTGAGAACGGCAAGGAATCATCGCATGCTGCACATGCCAATGGAATGGAACTGGAAGGTCTGAAAGAGCAATCTGCCAAATATGAAGCACAACAATTTAACTGCAAGTTTGGGGGAAGCAGTAAAGATCTTCCAGTCTGCCAGTACACAGCCTATACATACAGGCTGCAGCATCTTACTGAATACTGCTCAATCAGACTATGACCATTTGGGTTTCTGTAAAATTTGAGGTCCTTGTAGAAATGTTGCTGAAGAGTCAGGTCTCTTGGGATGTGGCTCCAGGTCATCTGATAAACAGTTACTCATACTGCAGAGGGTTGAAGTGCTTTCAACTACAGGGTCTGAGAAATCTTGACTGTCTGACACCGAACATGATGGCACTATGATATCTCAAAAGACCCATAACTATTTAGGAGTCAACACAATGCAACATCCTAAAAGGTTTTACTCTTAACTTGAATTTTTCTCTACCATCACATCCAACCAGAAATAGCTCTAAACCCATCTATTCTACCATCCAGAAGGTACAGGCACAATAATACCTGGAGCATGAACAATCATTCATATAAACAAAATTATTTTTTAAAGGCAACGGTTGGAGAGGCTACCTGGAAAATCAAACTGTAGGTGTGTCATAGGGAAATATGTTTTGTTGATAAGGACTGAATTAGATCCAGAACTGATAGGCTTTTTTTTTCTGGTAAAGAATCTCCACATTCAGCACTGTAGATGGAGTTTCTACATAATTTTATTTGGATATAGCAGTGAGACTTGAGTTCCTTGGTTCTGTGGCCTGTTGCACCAGCTTCTGGTGATGGAAAAGTATGAAGCTTTGGTGGAATAAAAACAAAAGAATCTCAGAGGAAAACCTGCCTCCTCTGTGGTAAGAAGACCCTGATGTGCCTGTCCTATGGCATGGTCTCCCTGTAATCATAGAATTGTAAGATCTGTGCCATTTCTCACTTTCTTCACAAACTGGTGTAGCTATGGGGATTCACATCTTCTAGAATATAATACTGTGTCATGGGTTAGAGGTTCCTGACATACTGAAGGACCACAGTGCCCTCATCTTCAAGAGACAAGCAGTCCTAGATCTCTGACTGTGAAGGTCAATGCATTGCATTCCTTTGAAACATTGGTAACCACTCATACACCAACTAAGTCTCACATCCAAGAAGATTTGCATTCCCAACTGCCACACTGTGACACACTCACACCTCATAATTTTCCTCTGCTTACAGCTGAGAAGTTGGAACTGTGGGCAGGAAACAGTGTAGATGAAACAGATGCTCAGCTGTCACCCACAACTGCACAGTTTGAGTACCTTGGCTTCATCACGCTCTCAGATAATCAGAAGACTGGTTTCAAATCACGGGAACTGAAATCTGTCACTGTTCCGTCTTGTGCTGCTAGATACCTAAAGCTACGGCTGCACGCCAATCATTTGAATGCCCTGAATGTTCACAACCAGGTATCCACACAATAATAATAAATTATTGCTTTTTGATTCACTTGACAACATTTTATTAACTACATAGGTTTTTCAGAATCAGGTAACAAAATTATTTTTGAGAAGAGCATGACAATTGGTCACGTTCTACTTCAAGTTATTATCCCAGAAGTAGTGGGTACGATATACGAATGACCATCAACAAGACTACAGTCTCTACCATGGTAAGATATCAAGCAAATGCAGAGGTGGGACAGATGATCTTCCTAATTCTGATATAGAAATAAACACTGCATATGAACAGCCCCACTTACCGAGACCAGTAGTGTATAAACATTTGATTTACTGTGACAGTAACATAAAGCAAATCAATTAGGTACCGGAACATGATACAAAACTGCAAAAATGTATCATGTCAAAGGATATACAAGTATGTCTATATCCAAGCCATGTACAAAGTTCCGGGAGAACAGAGAGGGAAACCTGGAATTTTGTGATAAGAAGGGGAAAGTGTACTAGTAACATATTACTGCTATAAAAAATATAGATGGAAAACAAACAAACACACCAAAAAAAATGTGCACAGATACATGAGGAAAAAATCTAACCTCTGTAAAAACCGGGTTTTGCATTGGCTCAGAGACACAGAGCTCTACATTTCATCTATAACTCAACAAAAGGTAAAATTATACCTGTCCACAATATAAAGGTGCAGAAGGGGAGCAGAGTTATTTTAACACTCATTCTTAACCTTGGTAGTGGATGGAAGTGGCCAACTTCACACCCCGGTCACCTTATCCATAGGATGCTGGGTAGATCCCAGAATTGGTCTGAACATTTCTGAGAAGAGAAAAAAAATCGTGCCCTTGCTTGGTTTCAAAGCCCAGATTGTCCAGCCCACAACCCAGTCACTACACTGACTGTGCTAACCTAACTCCTCTATGATTCAGTAAACTATACTGAACTATACTACAGTTGGGGTGACCAATTTGCAGCTCGTGGGCCAAGTGCTGCCCGAAAGACTCTGAGGGAAATCTACAGTGTATTTGTAACAAAAATATTTTACCTAATTAGCTAGCACCCACGGACTAAAGTGGCAGGGCTCTGTCACTTTCACAATGTTGCCATGTGTCTTTGAAGTAAAATTTTTGTTTCCTGCTATTTTCAGGGCTTTACATGTAATGTGGAAAACAAACACATCCATGGATTGCTGATTGTGGGGCCCTCTAAAGAGAAGAGTTTGATGTACCTGGTATATAGCATGGAGAGGGTTATATGTGGGTATCATTAGTGTTGGTGCTATTTTCTTGGAAGTGTAACTCTGATGTTTTCCTTAACAGGTTGGATTGATAGCAATCAATGTACTTGGCCAGCACATAGAACCTCCATGTACCTCATCTGAACAGAACAACAATGGGACAGTGCACGCAGCAACTGCAGTGACCCCCTCTCATTCCAGTAACAATACCAACAACAATGCCCTGCTGCTTGTCAACAATCCCAAATACACATCTCCTTATGACGACCTTGCATTTGAGATGTACGTTGATCAAGAAGTGGCTAGAATTATTCGCACTATGGAGGCAAAGAAACAGGAGGCAGTGATTTGTAAGTCTGTAACATACCTGCACGATTAACATGGTACAGTGGAGAGGTCAGAATACAGCATATACCACCTCCTTCAACATCAGCTACTCCACATTTTGTGTGCACAGTGTATTTATGTGTTCTGTATAATTTTCAAAACCCACTAAACACCTTGATGTATCAAAGTTTTTCTTGAGAAGCCAACAGTTCTTCAGCTAGTCAAAAAATTCCCCACATTTTATAGTATTTGAAAGTTCATTACCACATTCATAACAGCCCACCACCTGACCATACACTGATCTAGATTAATCTAATCTATGTCCTCCCACCCTATCTCTTTGAGATGTATTTTAATATTATCTACATCTACGCTTAGGTCTACCAAGTTGTCACCTTCTCCCAGGTTTCCCCACCAATCCTGTCGACATTTCCTTTCTCCTCCACATGTGCCATATTCTCCACCCATTTTATCCCTCTTGGTTTGATCACCACACAATACCTGGTAAGCAGTATGGATCACGTATATACAATCTTCTTCAACCTCCGGCTACTTTATCTCCTTTAGGCCCAAATATCTTTCTTAGCATCCTAGTCTCAACCACAGGAAGACAAAAATTCTGAGCCAAATGGCAGTAGGCATTCCCCAGATATAATCTTCTCTTACATTTGGCATGCATGGATTTAATTCTCAGTTATTTGAACTCTTCCACATCTCAAAGGGTATATTGCCTATATTTATGTTGTGATTTTACCCTGCATTCTGCTCACCAGATATGAAATCACACTTAGTTTTCTCAGTAGTTCTTTCCAAACCAACCTCCTTTAAGAGCAACTAATAAAACTTCTCTGCTGTTTATAGTATTTGTTTTCATCCCATCAATTCATACTCAGTGTAGATCAGAAGATGTGCCTCACACAATTTCAATCCCTCCTGGTTTTCTTAGATCTTTCTAATGGTACATTCTAAAGTAGAAATAAAAAGCAATGGCATTAAAGCTTCTCCTTGTTGCAGACAATCCCATATGCCTTTTTCAAATCTGGTTCAAAATTACTAGTTACTGCCACAACCTTTATTTCAGGTGAGAGATTCGAGTTTGCACGAAAACTGAAGCTGGCAATGGAGGATCTGCGCATTGCAGGAGAGAGGCTTAGCAAATATGAACTTGAGAAGCGACATGCCATCCAACTTGAAGATTATGAACGTGCCAAACTAAAGAAAGCCCAAATGGATGAATACAGACACACTGTTTATCGATTCCTGGAAGTCGATGACCTTCTTGAAATCAATGGAGTAAGAACTAATTAAAGTTTTAACCTTTCAAACAAAATTGGTTAATTTTGTGTTCCACCCACTTTAACGTTATAGAATACAATACTCTGTGCATAGTGTGCTTTTTTGTATTTCAAATACTTCTTGTGAAAGATGAGACAACCAGCACAGTAGACACAATGACTATGCCATGAGCAGGACGATCTGGGGTTGGATTCATGGACGGGGCAAGAGATCTTCCTCTTCTCCAAAATGTTCAGCCTGATTCTTGGGCCCACCTTGCCTGTTATTCATATGTTACTGGGGGGGGGGGGGCTCTTTAACCTGGAAGTAAAGTGGCTTGGGTGTACAATGGACCGCTCACCTCCATCTAGAACTGAGATTGGGAATGAGTGGAGCTGTATGATTTCCACCTGTACGATTTCATGACAGGGACAACTGTACTTTTATCATCACACTAAAGAGCAATTTCCTCCCTTAACAGCCTTGACTGGTTGGTATTTGTGAAAGAGATGCAGTCTGATTTCTGTGGAGTAGGATGTGGATTTTTTTAATATTAATTGGCATCATTGTAGGCTTATTGGTCCATTAGGCCTAATACTCCAAATTACTGTTGTGAAATTACACAGTATGTTTCTAACAATAACAGTTGGGCTGTGCTAAATACAAGACAAACACAAAGGCAGTTCACAAATTCAACTAGCAAACATGGTCAAGCATTCAGCATACCTGATTTTTATTTGGGAGGATCCGCTTTTGAATCTTGCCCACGAGACTGCCAACTCTACCAGGAGTCTTAATGGTACTCCTTAGTCACTCCAGGTGAACTCCTGAGTTGTGTCTTACAATATGCAATTACCATGTTCTTGCCTGTGTGAGATTTAGGGGCCATCAGTGTTGTTCCTGAGGGTTTGAGTCTTCTTGGATATGAGAGTGTCACTGGGTGAGTGGTTATTGATGTTGCAGAGGAACACAGTGTCTTTATCCTAACACGAGAATGTATGTATGGATCTTTCGACCGTTGAATTGGAAGGCAATACGGTCCTTCAAAATGTTGGGAACCTCTGACCCAGCAACACTGTCACATCCCAGAATACCTAAATCGTATGTCTGTTCGTTTTATCACTTCATCATATGACACTACATAATCAGTACAGTACCATTGTGTCATGTTCCTCAGCAAGCAACGAAACATTTATTTTGTTAGCCTGAAATATAATTTTGCTTGTTGTTTTGTATGGGTGTTAACTTGGTCTCTTACATTAAGGGAACAACATACACTGAGGGTGTTTGAGAATAGGATGCTGAGAAAGGTACTTAGGCCCAAGTAACAGGAGACAAGAAATCTACATAATGAGTAGCTTCTTCAATGAATTATATATATTTTAGATGAAGGTTTAATGTCAATTCTATCACACATATTTATTAGGTCTTTTCCATTTGTCACAACATACATCGCACTGTGTTTTGGAAACTGTTTCCTTCTTCAGGTGAATTTAAACAAATTTACCTGAAGAAGGAAACAGTTTCTGAAACTCTGTGTGGTATTGTGTGTTGTGACAAATGAAAGACCCAATATACTTGTATATGTGAAGGAATTGAGGACCTTCCTGATCTGCATTCCTCATCAAATATAAATCAAGTCACAAAATCAAGGACAATGAGTTGGGCCAGTCATGTGACATGTAGGGGGGAGATCAGCAACACATGTAGAGGTTTGGTGGGTGAAGGTGAAGGTAAGAGACCACTTGGAACACCTAAGCACAGATGGGACATCAATGTTAAAATGCATTGTTAAGAAATGGGATGGAAAGATGTGGACTGTATTAATTTGGCACACGATACAAATGGTGGGTTCTTGTGCTTTGCCTTCCACAAAATACAGGGAGTTTCTTCATTGGCTGAGGAACTGTTAGCTTCTCAAGATGAGCCCTGCTCCTTGTAGTTAGTGAGTTAGTTAGTTAGCTAGTCAGTCAATCAGTCTGTCTCTCTGTCAATTTGCTGCACTTACTGTGGCTATGTCACTCACACTCCTCATGCTGAACTTCACAACCTTGCCTATTCGAACCTCATGACTTGTGCCTCTGTTTGCAGCCACTAGCAAAAAATGATGAGTGCCTGGAGTTATCAATGCCTGGCGGTAAGCGGCCTGAATTACCACCACCTCCACGGCTCCTACAGGTGCCAGGGGGTACCCCAGGAAGAGAGGGGGGGGCACCTCCCAGCCAGAGCAGCCCAGCTATGCACCAGAGTCCCATATCTCCCCTGCACCTACACTCACAACCCAAGAGTCCTGCACCGTGTGAGTTACACTCATAAGCATGAGGCTTTGTGAACAATTAGCTAAGGCTGTGATATGACCGGCAGTTACATGCACATTATGCACCTTACTACTCACTGAACACTGTGCACCATCAACTATTCACTACACACTATCACTCAGTCCACACCCTCTCTAAGAAATGGAGTTCTAGTCCCTTCTGCAGCCATTTGGTTACTTGGTAAGTTCTGTAGGCAGGCTGTATTCACTTATAAAATAGGTAAGTGTGCCCATGTGCGCACACACACACACACACACACAGTTCTTAAAAAGTTTGGAATGAGTGACGTGGGCTTGGCACTGTTGAACATTGGCACCATCACTCACTCTGCACCAACAGTGTCATCAGCTGTACATACAGTCTCATGTATGTTTTGTATGTGTGTGTGGGCTCATGTGCAAGCACATGCATGAGACAAAACTGTAAACAAAGAACGAAAGAACAAGGGTGATTACATAACCGATCAGAATTACCAAGAAATTCCCCTCGACTGAAGGGACCAATATAAATACTCAACAACCCTCATCACTAGTGTTCGCAGATATGAAAATGAAATCATGTCCACTAAACACAGAAGAACCACAAAAAACTAGACACATCCTTCTCTATCCCTCAACTGCACTTCACATTTTGGGAGATTCCCCTTCACCATAAGCCCTCAGAACCATAAATTACTAAGATTACTACTACTACTCCTACTACTACTACTATGACTACTAAAGGTAAAGGCAAAGTGATCCCATTAAAGGCCCAGTATGGCCCAGAGGTTGGGTAGAGGTATAGCTCTACTCTTACATGACCGCAGGACTAAAAGGGGTGACTGGTCAGCAACACGCCCCGGCCGTACTTTACCCCTGGGAAAGACCCGGTACCCATTTTACAGGAGGTTGGGTGGGCCCCAGGGCCGGTCTGGAAGGGCAGAAAATCTCGTCCCCACTGGTATTTAATCCTGGACTGTCCAGCCCGTAGTCAGTCGCTACACCGATTGAGCTGCTGCTGCCGCCACCACCACCACCACCGCCACCACCAACCTTTTATTCTCCTCCTCCTCCAGTTAAGACGAACTGTTTGTTGAGACATAAACTTCCTATCATTGTTAAACGCTGTTTGCTATCTGCCATGTATTCATTCAGTAGCTTCCCATGTTGCTTCTTCCTCTTCCGTTGACTGACAATGCAAATGTGCATTATTTTCTGTACCTCCAGCAGTCTGAATTTTGACCAAACACTGACTGCAGTGTGTGTTTTGTGGTTTTTCTCAGTCCATAGCCATATTATTGTACACTGGTTCAAATTCATTATTCATTGCCTGTATTCCCATTGGACAATACTACACAATTACAAAAAATACTGCACAAAGTCATTATGCAGGCACATCACCTGTGTCATAGTATATTCATGTTTTCCACTTTTAAGTTGTAGAATTGTTTATTACGTTTTATCATAACCTTCTCTACCACGGGTGTCCAACCAGCAGCCCACTAGGTCGAATTACACAGCCTGCAGCCACTTTTAACATTATTCATATATTAGAATAATTGCAAAAAAATTAGGGAGTTTGGTTATAACACTCACTGTGATTCTTACACCAATGGTCCACACACACAAAAGGTGAGACATCCATGTTCTAGCCTCTGCTTTATGCATATTTATCATACCCTCTAGGCTGCTACTTCATGCAAATTCGTCATAACCTTCTAGCCTCCTGCTCTATGCATATTTATCATAACCTTTTAGACTCTACTTTATGCACATTTATCATAAGCTTCCAGACTCAGCTTTATGCATATTTACCATAATCTCTAGGCTCCTACTTTATGCATATTTATCATAATTTTCTAGATTCTGTTTTAGGTGTATTTATCACAACCCACTAGTCTCTGCTTTATGCACATTAATCAAAACCTTCTAGACATTGCTTTATGCATTATATTAATCATTTACAAAGAAATTACCAAGCAACATGAAGCATGCCTAAGTATTCAGTGTTACTGTAGGTACAAGTATACAAAACCTACATATTATCTCCAGGAAATATAACAATAAATAATTATGATACCATATATCATTGCTTTAGTACTGAATATTCTGCACTGGTACTCTAAAATTAACTTCCCTCTCTGCAAGCAGCCAAGTGCCAGCAGAGTGGTGAAGGCCCCAAGTTAAAGAAGAGTGCTGTGATAACGCACTGTCTGTTCAAGGATATCCAACACTTCATTGCGCGGTCATGACAACTGCAGCCTTCACATGCCTCAGACAGTTACAGATTAATTTCTTGCAGCTCAGCCTCAGGTTCAACCTTGGTTGATTCAAGTGTGTTCTGTGGTAGACATTGTCATACTAGAGCAAGTTTGCCAGATTTATGTATCTCCCCTTGTTAATTTAATTTTACACCAAAATTATTCAAAGGAACAAAGGTCAGTGGCTATGAAATAATCAAATATGAATGTCCCTGAATATGGCAACAATTTAGGTACCAAGTTCCATCTGCAGTTTATAGACTCAGTATGACTAGTAACATTTTCACACTAAGCTCAACTTTGCTGAGTAGACACCATGTATATGATGTGTCAAGAACCACTGACTAGGATACATTACTTATATCTCTCGAGGTAGTCCCATGTCAGCATCAAAAGACGAGCCCAACAACCAGTCCTACCAACCAACAACCACAAAGTAATCTGCGAGGTTCACAGAGACGCCAAAAGCCATCAGGAGGTCCAGCAATGCCTGCCCGAACAAGCTTTGAGGCTTATGAAGAACGTACAGTTCCAGCACTTAGGCAGTAAGTCTGCAATACAAGCAAAATTATAATGTAGGAGGAAGTGCTTGCTGTTACAGCTTTATCTAACTCTAACCACTTAACCAACCAACTCCATGCAACCGAGACCTACTTCTAAACATGACAGTTCCTCAGCTATACAATAAATTCCCCCCTATTTTTGAAACATGTAAAATCTTGCTCTCAAGGTTAACTCCATATGCGAAGGAAATTATTGGGGATCATCAATGTGGTTTCCGATGCAAGAGGTCGACGATTGATCATATATTCTGCATTCGTCAAATACTTGAGAAAAAATGGGAGTACAATGAAGAAGTTCATCAGCTTTTCATAGATTTCAAGAAAGCTTATGATTCAGTT
>Ga0123354_10000799_pt1 | contig 34399 bp, 36 predicted proteins | sample TergutLab28metaG_2_FD_97872 | JGI IMG/M metagenome (GOLD analysis project Ga0123354, IMG submission 97872) | Labiotermes labralis P4 segment gut microbial communities from Petit-Saut dam, French Guiana - Lab288 P4 | ecosystem: Host-associated > Arthropoda: Insects > Digestive system > Gut ... | reverse complement strand
GGAATGCCTTTCTCAAAAGCGGATGCAAAGGTAATACCTTTTCCCTTTCCCGCCAACTTTTTCCGGAAATAATTTCCCTAATAAATCTTAATTCGCTTTAATGCAGGAAAATATTTTTGGATTAAGAACGCGGATAAAGCGGAAAAACGGATAAATGCCGATGCTTTATGATTCGACCACGATCTGTGTAAGGTCGCTTTTTCAATACCTGATGAAAATAATACGATTTCGTTAGGTATTGCGTTGTCATACGAAGATTTATTGGACATCTTTTTGTTTCTTTTTAGAAACGACTATTTTTATAATTATCAGAATCACACAGTAAACGATTATAATATGCAAGCAATCGTTCACCGGCGCTATTTTTCCGATACCTTCATCGCTATCGGGACGGGATATGCCGGGAGAGGGGGGATTGCCGGCGGTTGTGGATGAGGATATGAAAAAGCCGGTACCGTGATCTCCCGATGCCGACTTGCCTGTAGTGTTTACATACCGATTTTCGCGTTCCGGTGCCGAATCTCTAAATATCCCTGAATATTCTATTATAAATAAGCTTAATAAAGATACTATAATTATAAATGCTTTCTTTCTCATCTTTTGATTAATAATTCATTATTGATTATTGACTTTTATTGTTATGATTCTGCAATCGGAAATTGGAGCAATTGTCGTACCTGATTGAAAACAGGCGATCGGCTTGTTGGAAGTAATCAATGGTACCATATTATTCCGGTTTGAAGTAAAAGCAGCCGGATAAAAAATAATGATACACATCTCCCATATTTACGGTTAATGAAAAGAATAAATTAAAGAATGTTTTTTCCTCGGGTTTCTGTTTTGCAGATGTCATAATGCAACTAAATTTTTTCCATTTCTAATTCCTTATAATGATTAATAATAATTTGTTAGTTTCTGGCGCAAAATTATGATATTTTCGTTATTGTTACAAGATAAATGTCAAAGAGAAAAGACTTTTTTTGCTTCCGGCTTTTATCAAAAAAGGATTATTAATTTTTTATCCGGTTCTTTGAAACGGAAAAATCATTGCTTGTCATGAAATTTTATCACTAAAATGGATTTCGCTTTACAATGTCATTTTGTATATCATTTTCCGATTTGTTCGTTCCAAAATAATCATGTATTTTTGCAATATGATTCTTGAACGGATATCCATACTGAATTTCAAAAACATCGAAGAGGCGGATTTGTCGTTTTCTCCCAAAATGAATTATTTTTTCGGGAATAACGGGATGGGAAAGACTAATTTGCTGGATGCGCTGTTTTATTTGTCGTTTACGAAAAATCACACGAATTTACTTGATTTTCAACTAATCCGGCATGGAGAAGAATTTTGCGTATTGCAAGGATACTATCATAATAATGAGATAAGAGACGAAATCTATTGTGGAATTAAACACAAGCAACGCAAGGTTTTCAAGCGAAATAAAAAGGAATACGATCGTTTATCGGAACATATCGGATTAATTCCCATAGTTATGATTTCACCGGAAGATACGGAATTGATACAAGGCGGAAGTGCCGAAAGGCGAAAATTTGTCGACATGATCATCAGTCAGTACGATAAGACGTATTTGCGATTGCTGATTCATTATAATAAGGTGTTGCAACAGCGAAATTCATTGCTGAAGGAACGGGCGGTCGATGATTCGTTGTTCGATATTTTCGATGAACAATTAATTTCCGACGGAGAATTTATCCATCAAAAACGGAAGGAATTTATTACCGGTTTCCTGCCGCTTTTTCAAAAATACCACCGAGTGATCAGCGACGGATGTGAATCGGTTGATCTACAATATGATTCACCTTTAGATACTTTATCGTTGGCTGTCGCTTTAAAAGAGAAACTTTCGGTGGATAAGATTTTGGGCTACACAAGTATCGGGATTCATAAAGATGATTTTTTATTTCTTCTGGGGAATCATTTGATTAGAAAAATCGGTTCGCAAGGTCAGAATAAAACCTATTTGATTGCTTTGAAATTAGCTCAGTTTCAATTTTTACTTCAAAAAAATACTTCTGTTCCGATTTTATTATTGGACGACGTTTTCGATAAATTGGATGCCAACCGCGTGGAGCGAATCATTCAATTGGTTACGCAGGATGAGTTCGGACAAATATTTGTGACCGATACCAACCGCAAATACTTGGATGAAATATTAAGGGGTTTGAAACACGATTACAAGCTGTTTCAAGTAGAAGAAGGAATAATTAAAGAAATACAATAAATTATAAATGAAGCGAGTCAACACCCAAGTCATAGGGAATGTATTGGATACTTATTTCGATCAGAATCCGGAAATCGCCGACAAGTTGGCGGAAGTTCGTCTGCTGAGTTCGTGGAAAACGGTTTTGGGACCTTCCGTTTCGCGTTTTACCGACAATCTGTTTATAAAAAAACGAACGCTTTATGTGCGGTTAACTTCGTCAGTGCTTAAAAGCGAATTGATGATGTGTCGCGAACAATTGATCGTCAAATTGAACTCCGAAGCAGGACGGAAAGTAATTGATTCCATTGCATTGATTTAATTTTTATTGTATTTCATATTTGCTATCGACCGGGGATCGGCATTTCCTTTTTGAATTTCCTCAACGGCTCTTTTAACCAATGGATCGTTATTTAGGATCAATGAAAAAAAAGCTTCCTCTCCGAAAAAGTTTTGCAGAATGCAGGCATAGGTCATATTCATGATTTGATTTGCCGAAATGTTGATTAATGAAGACCTGCGTTTGATTCCTTTTGTTTCGGCAAATCGTATGACATCGTTGAGCGTAATTTGTTTTTTCAAATAAAGGAGCATATCTTCATTATTGGTAAATGTTTTCAATTTACTGCGGTTAGCATCGGAATATTCAAAAGCAAATTTGCCGAAAATATCTTTATTTTCCAAATGCAAGTAATAGGAAGTAAGTTCCGTTGTATCGAGGGGGACAAAAATATCGGGCATTATTCCGCCGCCGCCATAAACTTCCCGCCCGCTCAAAGTATGGTAAGAACGGGAAGTGTTTAAAATAATACTGTCTTTATATAAACCTTCCCCCGCCGCCAAACGATCGATCCACTCTTGATTGTAACGGTCTGTTTTTCCCAGTTCGTATTTACGTTGAATGTTTCTACCGGAGGGAGTATAGTAACGGGCAACCGTGAGGCGAACGGCTGACCCGTCGGATAATTCTATTTGATTTTGTACCAATCCTTTTCCAAAAGAACGACGACCGATAATCAATCCCCGATCGTTGTCTTGAATCGCCCCGGCAACAATTTCGCTGGCAGAAGCAGAAATTTGATCCATCAGAATTACCACCGGTTTATCCTGTAAAGTGCCTAATCCGTCTGCCCTTTTATCCTCTCTCGGAAAAGATCTTCCTTCCACATAGACAATCATTTGTTCTTTGGAGAGAAATTCGTTGCATATATGAACGGCGGTTTCGAAAGATCCTCCTTTGTTCATCCGCAAGTCGATGATAAATGAATGACATCCTTTATTCAGTAATTTAGCCATGGCGCCGATAAATTCATCGTAGGTATTATTCGTGAAAGTATCGTAAATTTTAATGATTCCGATTCCGTTTGTAAATTCATAAGCGGCTTTGATGGAATTTATAGGAACATAAGATCGCTTCAATGTGTAAACCCGCAGTGAATCGACTCCCTCGCGCACAATACCCAATTTGACCGAAGTGCCCAATTTTCCGCGCAAATTTTCCATAATTTTGTCTTCTGCATAATGAATCCCGGTCACAAGAGAATCGTTTACGGTAACAATCCGATCGCCGGCAATTAAGCCTGCCTGTTCGGCAGGACCTCCCTGTGTAGCGCTCATAATAACCATTGTGTCGGAATAAAAAATATAACTGATTCCTACGCCGGCAAATCGACCGTCCATATTCGCGTTAATCGTTGCCAATTCTTTGGCGGGAATATAAGTGGAATGAGGATCCAATTCGCCGACTATTTTTGTTACGGCATTTTCCATCAACTCCGTCATATCAATAGTATCCACATACTCTTCATTGATTTTATCAAGCAGTACATCGACTTTATTTTTCTTATTTAAGAAGAATTTGCGCGGGGATGATTTACCGAAATAAAGACTTCCCGCAAAGAATCCTATAATCAAAGCAAGTAGAATAAACAAGGAGGGCCACGCTAACTTTTTCAAACTCATAAATCCGACAATAAATGCGCAGTTAATAATTATAATTATTCATCTTTTCCAATGTACACAACCTCAATTAAGGCTCTTTCCAATAATTCCGCACCTTCCGCTATTCGGTATTTTTCGGAATAAACCACCCGCTTAATTCCCGCTTGAATAATCAGTTTTGCGCATTCGATGCAAGGAGAAGCGGTAACATACAAAGTAGCATCTTTGCTGCTGTTGTTGGAAGAAGCGATTTTAGTAATTGCGTTTGCTTCTGCGTGCAACACATAGGGTTTTGTCATGCCGTTTTCATCTTCGCATATATTTTCGAATCCCGAGGGAGTACCATTGTATCCGTCCGAAATAATCATCTTATCTTTAACGATAAGAGCGCCGACTTGCCGGCGTTTGCAATAGGAATTTTCCGCCCAAACAGCTGCCATACGAAGATAACGTTCATCCAAGGTTCGTTGTTTTTCACTCAAGCTACCCATTTGTGATTTTTAGTCGCAAAAGTACAAAAAAAAACGTAAAAACATCGAAATGGAAAAAAAATATTTTTCTGCGGAGCTTCGGGGAGCTCTGCGCATCTCTGAAAACCCCAAGCTGAGCTCCGCTTATTTGAGCTTATCAACGTGCAAATATTTCGTACTTACCGGCAAATGATTTTTCGTCACTTCAAAACACTATTTCGTCAAGAAAAATGGCTGAAAAATTTTGCCGTTGTAAAACTTTGCATTATCTTTGCAGCCCGAAATACAGAGAATAAATAACATTTTAAAAATAATTTATCAAAAAAACTTATGATCATTGTCCCATTAAAGGAAGGCGAAAACATTGAACGAGCCTTGAAAAAATTCAAACGAAAATTTGAGAAAACAGGTGTGACCAAAGAATTGCGGAGAAGACAGGCTTTCTCAAAGCCCTCAGTTGAAAAAAGGAAACAAAAAATTCACGCCGTCTATGTGCAAAAACTCCAACAGGCAGAAGAATAGCAATAAAGTTGCAGAAATTCGGGAATAGAAGATATGTTTATTGAGTTGTTTTTACGATACCTACAATATGAGAAAAATTATTCATCTCATACGGTGGAATCGTATTCAAATGATATTTCTCAATTTAAATATTTTATATCAGGCGATGAAAGGCTCGATCCGATAGACGTGGATTCGGTGTGGGTTCGCAGATGGATGGTTTCATTGATGAATGAGGGTTATTCTCCTTTGTCGGTCAATCGAAAATTGAGTTCTTTGAAATCTTTTTTCAAATATTTATGTAAATATAATTATATTGAAATAAACCCTATAAAGAATTTACGGGGACCAAAAGTAAACAAACCTCTCCCCCACTTTGTTAAAGATTTAGATATGAGTAAATTGCTATCTGATTGGAAAGAAGTCGATCTATTTGAAAGCGAACGGGATAAAGCGATTTTAGATGTTTTTTATACAACCGGAGTTCGGTGTGCCGAATTGGTGGGACTAAAAAACGATGATGTTGATTTTCATTCCAAGCTAATCAAAGTGAACGGAAAAAGAGATAAGCAGCGCTTGATTCCTTTTTCCGATAACTTAAAAGAGGTATTGTCATCTTATTTAGACACAAGGAATGACAAGATAGATTCTCCCGGTGATAACGCCTTTTTTGTTCGGAAGAACGGGAAAAGACTATCGAATTCCATTGTATATAGAATTGTTAATAAACGACTATCGGAAATTCCGAATTTATCGAAAAGGAGTCCTCATGTATTGAGGCACACTTTTGCTACGAGTATGTTGAACAATGGTGCGGATTTGAATGCGGTCAAAGAATTATTGGGACATGCGAGTCTTTCTTCCACCGAAGTTTACACTCACACAACCTTTGAAGAACTAAAGAAAGTATATCATCAAGCTCATCCAAGAGCTTAATAAAAAGGAGGTTTTTTATGGAAATTACTATTCAATCAATTCATTTCGAGACCAGTAAGAATTTAGAGGCTTTCATACAAAAAAAAGTAAGCCGGCTGTCCAAATTTAATGAAGATGTGCATTTAGCCGATGTAACATTGAAAGTAGTAAAACCGGAAACTAATGAAAACAAAGACGCTTCGATTCGGTTGCTATTAACGGGAAACGAATTTTTCGCTCAAGAGACAGCCGATACATTTGAAGAAGCGATTGACAAATGTGTAAACAGATTGGAACGTCAAGTTGTGAAACATAAAGAAAAACAAAGATCCAAAAAATAAGTTTAATAAAAGCGCTGAATATTTTGGTCATTCAAAAAAAAATATCTAACTTTGCACCCGTTTCAAAATTTCGGTAGATTTCGGGGGTCGAGTTTTTTGAAACAATAATTTAGGGCAGTTACCTGAGTGGCCAAAGGGGGCTGACTGTAACTCAGCTGGCGTACGCCTTCGGTGGTTCGAATCCATCACTGCCCACGATGATTTAGTAATTGAATGACTGAATAACAGAATAACTGAATTTTAGTTTATATTAATCGGTTATTCTGTTATTGAAACCGCGGAAGTAGCTCAGTCGATAGAGCATTAGCCTTCCAAGCTGAGGGTCGCGGGTTTGAGTCCCGTCTTCCGCTCACTTTTCTGCCTGTGTAGCTCAGCGGTAGAGCACTTCCTTGGTAAGGAAGAGGTCCTGAGTTCAAGTCTCAGCACCGGCTCCAAGCGGAGAAAGAGAAGAGCAAAGAATAATATTTATAATAATTTCTATTTTATATGGCAAAAGAACATTTCAACCGATCGAAACCCCATGTTAACATCGGTACAATCGGTCATGTGGACCACGGTAAAACTACATTAACTGCTGCTATTACTACCGTATTAGCTAAACAAGGCCTTTCGGAAATACGCTCATTCGACTCAATTGATAACGCTCCGGAAGAAAAAGAAAGAGGTATCACTATCAATACCGCTCATGTTGAATACCAAACTGCCAATCGTCACTATGCACACGTAGATTGTCCGGGTCATGCCGACTACGTAAAGAACATGGTAACCGGTGCTGCTCAAATGGACGGCGCTATTATCGTAGTTGCCGCAACCGATGGACCAATGCCTCAAACCCGCGAACACATTCTCTTGGCTCGTCAAGTAAACGTTCCCAAATTAGTTGTTTTTATGAACAAAGTGGATATTGTTGACGATCCCGAAATGTTGGAACTGGTTGAAATGGAAATGCGTGAATTGCTCGATTTTTATGAATTCGACGGTGTTAATACTCCGGTTATACAAGGTTCAGCTTTGGGCGGATTGAACGGCGTTCCCGAATGGGAAGCAAAGATTATGGAATTAATGGATGCTGTTGACTCTTGGATTCCGCTTCCCGTGCGCGATGTAGATAAACCGTTTTTGATGCCGGTAGAAGATGTCTTCTCCATAACGGGCCGCGGTACGGTTGCCACAGGGCGTATTGAAACCGGTAAAATCAAAACCGGTGAAGAAGTTCAAATCATCGGCTTGGGAGCTGCAGGTAAAAAATCGGTAGTCACGGGAGTTGAAATGTTTCGTAAAATTCTTGACGACGGTCAGGCTGGCGATAACGTAGGTTTATTGTTGCGCGGAGTCGACAAAGATGAAGTAAAACGCGGTATGGTTATCACTCACCCGAATAAGGTAAAACCTCATACAAGAGTAAAGGCTGAAGTGTATATCCTGAAAAAAGAAGAAGGCGGTCGTCATACTCCGTTCCATAATAAATATCGTCCGCAATTCTATATTCGTACTTTGGATGTAACGGGTGAAATCACGCTTCCGGAAGGAACCGAAATGGTAATGCCCGGTGATAACTTAACCATAACGATCGATTTAATCTACCCGGTAGCTTGCAGCGAAGGCTTGCGTTTTGCCATCCGTGAAGGCGGTCGTACAGTAGGAGCCGGTCAGATTACGGAAATCATCGAATAAAAATTATAAATTATGAATTAATGACATTCAATTTATAATTTATAATTCATAATTAAACACGGGTCTAGCTCAGTTGGTAGAGCGACGGTCTCCAAAACCGTAGGTCGAGAGTTCGAGCCTTTCGACCCGTGCAGTATAAAAAAGGTTGATAATTATTACCAATGAAAAAAATAATTACTTACGTTAAAGAATCTGTTAACGAACTTGTACATAAGGTGTCATGGCCGACTCAACAGGAATTGACAAGCAGTACCGTCGTCGTAATGACCGCTTCCCTTATCATGGCGATTGTGTTGTTTGCTATTGATTTCAGTTTTAAGTCAATTGTTCATTTCTTTTATAATCAAATCTTTTAAAATAAAGGATGTCTGAAATAGAAAAGAAATTTTATGTTCTCCGCGCCGTTAGCGGCAAAGAAAATAAAGTGAAAGAATACCTTGAAGCAGAAATTAAAAATTCGGACTTAAAAAATTACATTTCGCAAGTCTTGATTCCTACAGAGAAGATCTTTCAACAACGTAACGGAAAGAAAGTACTTAAAGAACGCGCTTATCTTCCCGGTTATATTATTATTGAAGCAGCTCTGGTAGGAGAGGTCGTACACTTCCTGAAAAACGTCAATTATGTTATTGGATTTCTCGGAGGAAATAAACCGGTTCCCCTGCGATCGTCTGAAGTAAACCGAATTCTCGGTACGGTGGACGAATTGCAAGAGCAACCGGAAGAATTCGATGTTCAATATTATATCGGCGAAACGGTTAAAGTGATTTTCGGTCCTTTCAACGGATTTCACGGAGAGATTAAAGAGATCAATCCGGAAAAGAAAAAGTTGATCGTGCTTGTCAAGATCTTTGGTCGGGGAACACCCCTCGAGTTAGGGTATTTGCAAGTTGAAAAAGAATAAAGCGATTAGGTTACGCTCTTCGACTATTCTTTATTTAGTGAAATTCTAAACATTAGAGTTTCCATTTACGAGTTTATAAACTAAATTTTTTTACAAATGGCAAAAGAGATTGCTGGACAGCTAAAATTACAGATTAAAGGAGGAGCCGCAAACCCTTCTCCCCCCGTGGGTCCCGCATTGGGATCGAAAGGGATTAATATTATGGAGTTTTGCAAGCAATTTAACGCCAGAACTCAAGACAAAGCCGGTAAAATAGTGCCCGTAGTGCTTACGTATTACACCGATAAGTCTTTCGATTTTGTTGTAAAAAATCCGCCGGTAGCAGTTCAATTATTGGAGCTTACCAAACAAAAGAGCGGATCGGCTGAGCCCAATCGCAAGAAAGTGGCTGAAATCACTTGGGAACAAGTGAGAGCGATAGCCGAAGACAAAATGGGAGACTTGAATTGTTTTACGCTGGATGCCGCCCTGAAAATGGTGGCGGGAACAGCCAGAAGCATGGGTATAACGGTAAAAGGGGCATTCCCTGTAAAAAATTAAAAAACTTCAATAGAGAATATGGGTAAACTGACAAAAAATCAAAAGTTGGCTTTAAGCAAAATTGAAGCAGGGAAAATTTATACACTGAAAGAAGCATCCGCTTTGGTAAAAGAAGTTTCCATAACCAAATTCGATGCATCCGTCGATATCGACGTTCGTCTCGGTGTTGATCCCCGAAAAGCTAATCAAATGGTGAGAGGCGTGGTTTCATTGCCTCACGGAACCGGTAAGCAAGTTAGAGTTCTCGCATTAGTTAGTCCCGAACAGGAAACAGCAGCCATAGAAGCAGGAGCCGATTATGTAGGGCTTGATCAATATATCGATAAAATTAAAGCCGGGTGGACGGATGTTGACGTGATTATCACCCAACCGGCTATAATGGGTAAAATCGGCGCTTTAGGAAGGATATTGGGTCCTCGCGGCTTAATGCCTAATCCCAAAAGCGGCACGGTTACCAATGATGTAGCTACGGCTGTGAGAGAAGTAAAACAAGGTAAAATCGACTTTAAGGTCGATAAAACCGGTATTGTTCATACTTCAGTCGGAAAAGTATCCTTCACGGCAGATCAACTTCGCGAAAATGCGAAAGAGTTTGTGGCAACGCTAATCAAGTTAAAACCTACTACGGCAAAAGGTACGTATGTTAAGAGCGTTTTTCTTTCAAGTACAATGAGTCCGGGTCTTAAAATCGATCCCAAAACGGTGGATGAAAATTAAAAAAGATTGAATTATGAGAAAGGAAGATAAAACAGCTGTTATTGAACAGATTGCTACAACTGTCGGGAAATACGCCAACTTCTATTTGACGGATATCGCCACTTTGAATGCGGCGAAAACCGGCAATCTGAGGAGGGAGTGCAACAAACAAGAGATTAAATTGCTCGTCGTAAAAAACACCCTGTTTAAGAAAGCATTAGAAAAAATAGACGGAGATTTTTCAGCATTGGATCCCGCGTTGAAAGGGAATACGGCTGTTATGTTTTCGGACAATGCCAACAGCCCCGCCAAACTGATTCAAACATTTGCGAGAGGAAGTAATATTCCTAAATTAAAAGCCGCTTATGTTCAGGAAGGCATCTATGTAGGCGCCGAAAATCTCGAATTACTTATTTCTATCAAGAGCAAGAATGAATTGATCGGCGATGTGATTGCCTTGTTGCAATCGCCCGCCAAGAATGTTCTCTCGGCTCTTCAATCGGGTGGACAAACTATTCATGGAGTGTTGAAAACGCTCTCGGAAAAAACAAATTAAAAACAAATAAAACAATTAAAATCACAACAAATATGGCAGATTTAAAAGCTTTTGCTGAACAATTAGTAAACTTAACCGTAAAGGAAGTAAACGAACTTGCCGAAATTTTAAAGAAGGAGTACGGAATTGAACCGGCAGCCGCAGCTGTTGCCGTAGCCGCAGGTCCGGCAGCCGCTCCCGCAGAAGAAAAAGTAGAAAAAACATCGTTTGACGTAGTTCTTAAAAGCGTTGGCGCAAACAAATTAGCAATTGTGAAAGCAGTTAAGGAATTAACAGGTCTCGGTTTGAAAGAAGCGAAAGACATTGTTGACAGCGCACCATCAGCTATTAAGGAAGGCGTATCAAAAGACGAAGCCGAAGCATTAAAGAAATCTTTGGAAACAGCCGGAGCTGAAGTCGAACTTAAATAATGCTTGCTAAATTCTCACAATGAGGATAATGAAAATAATGGAAGAAATGGAAATACCACTTTTCGTTGCTTTCATTATTTTCGTTGTTTTCGTTTCTTGCCCTTTTTCATTTAATTAAGTTCCAAATTCCGCATCTAATGTCGTTAACAATAAACAATCAAAGAATCAATTTCGCTTCGATAAAGAAACCGCTTCAATACCCGGATTTTCTCGAAGTACAATTAAAGTCATTTCAAGACTTTTTACAGTTAGACACACCTCCGGAAAAGAGAAAAAATGAGGGACTCTACAAAGTGTTTGCAGAAAATTTTCCGATTGCTGACACGCGTAATAACTTTGTTCTTGAGTTTTTGGATTATTATATCGACCCTCCGCGTTACACCATCGACGAATGTATCGAACGCGGATTGACTTATAGCGTTCCATTGAAAGCAAAGTTAAAACTCTATTGCACGGATGTCGATCATGAAGATTTCGACACAGTTGTTCAAGACGTCTATCTCGGTCCCATACCCTATATGACAGAAAGAGGAACGTTTGTGATTAACGGCGCCGAACGCGTGGTTGTTTCCCAGTTGCACCGTTCTCCGGGCGTATTTTTCGGACAAAGCATGCACTCCAACGGAACCAAGTTGTATTCTGCCCGGATTATTCCATTTAAGGGTTCGTGGATTGAATTTGCGACCGATATAAACAACGTGATGTACGCTTATATCGATCGTAAAAAGAAACTGCCTGTTACGACGTTGTTAAGAGCCATCGGCTTTGAAAGCGATAAAGACATCTTGGAAATATTTAATTTGGCGGAAGAAATTAAAGTAAATAAATCCAATCTACATAAAGCAATTGGTCGAAAATTAGCTGCCCGCGTTTTGAAAACCTGGGTGGAAGATTTCGTGGATGAAGATACGGGAGAAGTCGTATCCATCGAACGAAACGAGGTATTAATCGATCGCGAAGTAGTGATTGAAGCTCACCATATCGAAGAAATTATCGATTCGGGAGTTCAAACGGTACTTTTGCATCGCGAAGATCAGAACTTATCGGATTACGCAATTATATACAATACTTTACAAAAAGACCCGAGTAATTCGGAACGAGACGCCGTTGTCTATATTTATCGGCAACTGCGAAATGCCGACCCTGCCGACGATGCAAGCGCAAGGGAAGTTATTCAGAATTTGTTTTTCTCCGAAAAAAGATACGATCTGGGAGAAGTGGGACGTTACCGTATCAATAAGAAATTGAACTTAACTACCTCCATTGAAATAAAAGTTCTGACAAAAGAAGATATTATTGAAATTATCAAGTATTTAATCGAATTAATCAATTCGAAAGCCAATGTTGACGACATCGACCATTTGAGCAATCGCCGCGTTCGTACAGTGGGAGAACAACTCTATACGCAATTCGGAATCGGATTGGCTCGTATGGCTCGTACGATTCGAGAACGTATGAATGTTCGCGATAACGAAGTTTTCACACCAATCGATCTGATCAATGCAAAGACTATTTCATCAGTAGTTAATTCTTTTTTCGGAACGAATGCTTTGTCGCAATTCCTGGATCAGACGAATCCTTTGACCGAGATTACTCACAAACGCCGGACGTCGGCTTTGGGTCCGGGCGGTTTGTCACGCGAACGGGCAGGCTTTGAAGTACGGGATGTTCATTATACGCACTACGGACGTCTTTGTCCGATTGAAACGCCCGAAGGACCGAATATCGGTTTGATTTCTTCGCTTTGCGTATATGCAAAAATCAACAACTTGGGTTTTATTGAAACCCCTTACCGGAAGGTGGAGAATAAAAAAGTGAATTTATCTCCCGACGGCATCGTTTATTTGACTGCCGAAGAAGAAGAAAGTAAAATCATTGCTCAAGGAAATGCACCGTTGAGCGATAATGGAGATTTTCTTCGAAACCGCGTTAAATCGCGTCAGGACGCCGATTATCCGGTTGTATCTCCCGAAGAAGTGGAATTGATGGACGTTTCTCCCACACAAATCGCTTCGATTTCCGCATCCTTGATTCCTTTCTTGGAACATGACGATGCCAACCGCGCATTGATGGGATCGAACATGATGCGTCAAGCGGTTCCCTTATTGAATCCGGAAGCGCCTATTGTCGGAACGGGAATTGAAAATCAATTAATTCGGGATTCTCGAACTCAAATTACCGCAGAAAGCATCGGAACAGTTATTTACGTTGATGCCACGCGCATCGATATTCAATACGATAGAACTGAAGATGAGGAATTTGTCAGTTTTGATTCGTCAATTAAGTCGTATGTGATACCTAAATTCAGAAAGACCAATCAAAATACTACCATCGATTTGCGCCCTGTCATCAAAAAAGGCGACAGAGTGAAAAAAGATCAGATTCTGACGGAAGGCTTTTGTACAGAAGGTGGAGAATTAGCTTTGGGTAAAAACTTGAAAGTCGCCTTTATGCCTTGGAAAGGATATAATTTCGAGGATGCCATCGTTATCAGCGAGCGGGTAGTCAGAGAAGATATATTTACTTCCGTTCACGTTGACGAATACATTCTTGAAGTTCGCGAAACCAAACGCGGAGTTGAAGAATTAACATCCGATATTCCTAACGTCAGCGAAGATGCTACACATGATTTGGACGAAAACGGGATAATCCGTTTGGGCGCGCGTGTGGAACCCGGAGATATTCTTATCGGTAAAATTACGCCGAAAGGCGAATCGGATCCATCGCCCGAAGAAAAATTGCTTCGCGCCATTTTCGGCGAAAAAGCCGGCGATGTAAAAGATGCTTCATTGAAAGCTTCCCCTTCGTTAAGCGGCGTGGTTATCGGAAAAAATCTTTTCTCGAAAGCAGGCGTTAAACAGAAAAAATCGAAATTGAGCGATAAAGCAAAGTTGCCTCAATTGGATGATGCATTTGATGAAAAAGTGCATGCATTGAAAGGAATATTAATCGAAAAATTGATAAAACTTACAGAAGGCAGAGTTTCGCAAGGCGTTAAAGATTTTATGAATGTTGACTTGATTCCCAAAGGATCGAAATTCATAAAAGAAGATTTACAGAAAATCGATTACGCAACCGTTCAAGTTTCACGGTGGACGCTCGATCCGCTTAAAAATGAAATGATTCGTGATGTAATTGTCAATTACTTAAAAAGATACAAAGAATTGGACGCCGAACTGAGACGGCAGAAATTTGATTATACGATTGGAGATGAACTACCTACCGGGATCGTTCAGATGGCGAAAGTGTATATCGCCAAGAAACGGAAACTGCAAGTGGGAGATAAAATGGCCGGTCGTCACGGAAACAAAGGGATTGTTTCGCGTATTGTGAGAGACGAAGATATGCCTTTCCTTGCCGACGGAACCATTGTGGACATTGTATTAAATCCGTTAGGCGTTCCTTCCCGTATGAACTTGGGACAGATTTTTGAAACTGTTTTGGGCTGGTCGGGACACAATTTGGGAGTGAAATTCTCTACACCCATTTTTGACGGCGCATCGATTGATGATTTGAATGAATGGACAGACAAAGCAGGTATTCCGCGATACGGTAAAACTTATTTGTATGACGGCGGTACAGGCGAGCGTTTCGATCAACCGGCTACGGTGGGAGTAATCTATATGCTGAAATTGGGTCACATGGTGGACGATAAAATGCATGCACGTTCCATCGGACCGTATTCATTGATTACCCAACAACCTTTGGGCGGTAAAGCGCAATTCGGCGGACAGCGGTTTGGAGAAATGGAAGTTTGGGCTTTGGAAGCTTTCGGAGCTTCTTTCATTCTTCAAGAAATCTTGACAATCAAATCCGACGACGTAGTCGGGCGTTCCAGAGCGTATGAAGCAATCGTGAAAGGAGACCAGATGCCGATACCGGGAATACCGGAATCATTGAATGTATTATTGCATGAAATGAGAGGCTTGGGTTTGAGTATCACATTAGAATAATTTTAATTGACTTATGGCTTTCAGAAAAGAAATTAAGGCAAAAAGTAATTTTTCCAAAATATCGATAGGGTTAGCTTCTCCGGATGAAATACTGGGACAATCCAGCGGAGAAGTATTGAAACCCGAAACAATCAACTACCGAACTTACAAACCCGAACGCGACGGTTTGTTCTGCGAACGCATTTTCGGTCCCGTAAAGGATTACGAATGTCATTGCGGTAAATACAAACGCATTCGTTACAAAGGAATTGTTTGCGATCGTTGCGGCGTGGAAGTTACGGAGAAGAAGGTGCGCCGCGAACGAATGGGACATATTCATTTGGTGGTACCCGTGGCGCATATTTGGTATTTTCGTTCGTTACCGAATAAAATCGGTTATCTGTTGGGATTACCGACCAAAAAATTGGATTCGGTCATCTATTATGAACGCTACGTCGTTATTCAGCCCGGAGTTGTGACCGAACGGGCGACTTACGATTTGTTATCGGAAGAAGAGTATTTGGATATCATTGATAATCTTCCTAAAAACAATCAATTGTTGGAAGACAGCGATCCGAATAAGTTTATTGCAAAAATGGGTGCCGAAGCTATTTACGACCTTTTGGAAAAATTGGATTTGGATGCTTTGTCCTACGAACTGCGACATAAAGCAAGCAATGATGCATCTCAACAGCGAAAAAGCGAAGCTTTGAAGCGGCTTCAGGTTGTGGAATCTTTCCGGCAATCGAAAGCGAGAAATCATCCCGAATGGATGATTGTCAAAGTGGTTCCGGTTATTCCGCCCGAATTGCGTCCTTTGGTGCCTTTGGACGGCGGCCGCTTTGCTACTTCCGACTTAAATGATTTGTATCGCAGGGTAATCATTCGCAATAACCGTTTGAAACGATTAATCGACATCAAAGCGCCCGAAGTGATTTTAAGGAACGAGAAACGTATGCTTCAGGAAGCTGTCGATTCTTTATTCGACAATTCACGTAAATCCAGCGCCGTAAAAACCGATGCAAACCGTCCTTTGAAATCGTTGTCCGACAGTTTGAAAGGAAAACAGGGACGTTTCCGTCAAAATTTGTTGGGTAAACGTGTGGACTATTCGGCTCGTTCGGTTATCGTTGTCGGTCCGGAATTGAAAATGCACGAATGCGGTATTCCCAAAAATATGGCTGCCGAACTTTATAAACCTTTTATTATTCGCAAACTGATTGATAGAGGAATCGTAAAAACGGTCAAATCTGCCAAGAAAATCGTGGATCGGAAAGAGCCGGTCGTTTGGGACATTCTCGAATATGTAATGAAAGGGCATCCGGTGCTGCTGAACCGCGCCCCTACCCTGCACCGTTTGGGAATCCAGGCATTTCAACCCAAATTGATCGAAGGCAAGGCAATTCAATTGCATCCCCTTTCCTGTACGGCATTTAATGCCGACTTCGACGGAGACCAAATGGCAGTTCACCTTCCTTTGGGAAATGAAGCGATTCTGGAAGCACAGATGTTGATGCTTGCGTCGCACAATATTTTAAATCCGGCAAACGGAGCGCCGATTACCGTTCCCTCACAGGATATGGTGTTGGGATTGTACTATATTACCCGATTTCGTAAAGATGCCAAAGGAGAAGGATTGAAATTCTACGGTCCCGAAGAAGCCATTATTGCCTATAACGAAGGCAAAGTCGATATTCATGCGCCGATTTGGATTTATGTAGATGATGTTAAGGATGATATGCCTATCAATCACATGATTGAAACATCGATCGGACGAGTCATTGTCAATGAATTTGTTCCGAAGGAAGTAGGCTTCATCAATGAAATCCTGTCCAAAAAATCGTTGCGCGACATCATCGGTAAAGTCATCAAAATTTGCGGAGTAGCTAAAACCGCTCAATTCCTCGATGATATTAAAGATTTGGGCTATACGATGGCTTTCAAAGGCGGTTTGTCGTTTAATTTGGAAGATATCATCATTCCCAAAGAAAAAGAAGATTTGGTGCAGGAAGGCTACGACGAAGTGGAAATGATCATGAGCAATTACAATATGGGATTCATCACTCATAATGAACGATATAATCAGATTATCGACATTTGGACGCATGTTAATTCGCGTTTATCCGATATTTTGATGAAGCAATTGCGCGAAGATGATAAAGGATTCAATTCTGTTTGTATGATGCTCGAATCGGGAGCTCGCGGATCGAAAGAGCAGATTCGCCAATTGTCGGGCATGCGCGGATTGATGGCAAAACCTCAAAAGAGCGGAGCGGAAGGCGGACAAATCATTGAAAACCCGATTCTATCGAATTTCAAAGAAGGTTTGTCGGTGCTGGAATATTTCATTTCGACGCACGGTGCACGAAAAGGTTTGGCAGATACCGCTTTAAAAACCGCTGATGCAGGATACCTGACTCGTCGTCTGGTGGATGTTTCTCACGATGTGATCATCAACGAAGAAGACTGCGGTACCTTGCGGGGCTTGGTAGCCACCGAATTAAAAAATAATGAAGATGTGGTTGCTTCGCTTTATGAGCGTATTTTGGGACGCGTTTCCGTTCACGACATCCAACATCCGATTACGGGTGAAATCATTGTTCGTTCCGGAGAAGAAATAACGGAAGATATAGCCGAGACTATCAACAATTCTCCGATTGAACGGGTGGAAATCCGCTCGGTGTTGACTTGCGAATCTAAAAAAGGCGTTTGCGCCAAATGCTACGGGCGTAATTTAGCTACCGGACAAATGGTTCAAAAAGGCGAAGCGGTGGGCGTTATAGCCGCCCAGTCGATCGGCGAACCGGGAACTCAGCTGACCTTGCGTACTTTCCACGTGGGAGGGATTGCATCGAATATTGCTGCCGAAAATAACGTTACTTCCAAATACGACGGTATCCTCGAAATTGATGAAATCCGCTCCGTGATTATCGATGACGATACGGAAAAGCCTTATCAAATTGTTATCAGTCGTTTATCGGAATTACGTATTGTCGATCCGCATACAAAAATCATCCTTTCCACTCATAATATCCCTTATGCAGCCAAATTATTTTTCAATAACGGCGATGAAATCCGCAAAGGCAATTTGATTATTGAATGGGATCCTTTCAATGCGGTAATCATATCGGAAGTACCCGGTAAAATCCGTTTTGAAAATTTAATTGAAAACACTACCTATAAAGTAGAATATGATGATACCACCGGTTTGCGGGAAAAAATTATTATGGAATCGAGAGACAGAACCAAGATTCCTTCCGCCCAGATTTTGGATGAAGAAGGCGAAATTCTGAAAACCTATAATTTACCCTTGGGCGCTCACTTGGTGAAAGAAGAAGGTGATGGAATCAAGATGGGTGAAGTGCTGGTCAAAATTCCGCGTGCAGTGGGAAAAACCGGAGATATCACGGGAGGTCTCCCGCGTGTAACCGAATTATTCGAAGCTCGTAATCCATCCAACCCGGCAGTAGTTTCCGAAATCGACGGAGAAATTTCCTTCGGTAAAATCAAACGGGGAAATCGCGAAGTGATTGTCACATCCAAATCCGGTGAATTTAAAACGTATTTGGTTCCGTTGTCCAAACAAATTCTGGTGCAGGAAAACGATTATGTTCGTGCCGGAACACCGCTTTCCGATGGAGCAATAACTCCTTCCGACATATTGGCAATTAACGGACCGACTGCCGTCCAGGAATACATTGTGAACGAAGTTCAGGATGTGTATCGTTTGCAAGGTGTGAAAATCAACGATAAGCACTTCGAAGTGATTGTTCGTCAAATGATGCGTAAAGTGGAAATTGTCGAACCGGGCGATACTCGTTTCCTTGAACAACAATTAGTTGACAAGCAGGACGTGATGGAAGAAAACGACCGTATCTGGGGTAAAAAAGTGGTCACCGACGGAGGCGATTCGCCGAATTTAAAACGGGGACAAATCGTTACGGCTCGCAAACTTCGAGATGAAAATTCGGCATTGAAACGCCGCGATATGAAATTGGTGGAAGTGCGTGATGCCGAGCCGGCAACAGCCAATCAGGTTCTTCAGGGAATTACGAGAGCCGCATTGCAAACGACCAGTTTTATGTCGGCAGCCTCTTTCCAGGAAACAACCAAAGTATTGAACGAAGCCGCTATCAACGGGAAAGTCGATAGATTGGAAGGTATGAAGGAAAATGTCATTTGCGGTCATCTGATTCCGGCAGGCACCGGATTGAAAGAATACGATAAAATTATTGTAGGCAGTAAAGCCGATTTCGATAAAATACAAACTACTTCACCCGGTCGTTCAAGAAGCTTTGCCACACTGACGATGGCAGAGGATGATTAAATGATGCAGTCGGACTGTAGGAACACTACAGTCCGACTGTAGCGTTTATACAATCGGACTGTAATGGTTGTGCAGTCCGACTCTATTTTTATCTCGAAACCTTTCAAAAAAACCGCAGCCTTCGGTTTTGATTTTCCGGCGCAGATCCGGCGCAAAAGCAAAATATTTATTCTATCAAAGCAACGATAATAAAAACTTTAGAATAGTTGTTAATTATTGTAAATTGATGTATATTTGCAACGGACTTTTAAATATATACGAAAATGAAAAATTTAAATCTAATAGCAAGCTTTGTTCTTCTCATGTTTTTTTTGAACGCTTGCGGAGAAAACTCTTTGAGAGTGAAAGATAGGTCGGAAACCCGAACAAGAAAGATAGTAACGAAATTGATGGGTGAGCAACAAGAAAAAGAAATAGAGGTTGTTGTAAATATTCCTTATCCTGAAATCACCGGATTTTCGGATAAAGCGTTTGAAAAAGAAGTTAACCGAATAATCAAGGAAACGGCAGAACAATTAGACCTTACAAATGACGATGCGATTAGCCGCGATATTCGTTATGAAATATTAAATCTGCCAACTCAAGGGAATGACATTTTATCAATTTTACATACTTGTTCTTCCTATTACGGTTATAGCGGTAAATATGGTTTCCCTTCAATGACAGTACTGAATGTGGATGTGAAAAATAAAAAAATACTCGGAAACCGGGCGGAAGATTGGGATATCAGTATCGGCAATATCTATTTAATGAATAATGCCCTATCGATGAATAGTCCGGACGACCGTTTTGAATCTATACAAATAGATGAAACAGGAAAAGGAGATAACAGAAAAAGATTGAAGGATTTGCAATTTGGCGTTAAAAACGACAGCATCGTTTTTGTCTTTTGGTCAACCGGCGGAGCGACTGCTGACAATGACTTTGCCGTGATTCCGTATATCCCGCTGAAAAAGATCATGGATGTTCCTGCCAGAAAAGAATTTGAAGATTTCCTTTCTCATTTTTGTAACGATAGAAAATTTCAACTATCCAGGATAAAGTTTCCTGTGGGTGAAAAATGGGTTCCTGCTCCGGAACCTTGTCCGGAGGATGATCCCGATTATAGTACTTTTTGGGATGCCTGTTCCAAGAGGGTAGCTCTGACTGAAGAAAACTGGGAACCGATCGAGAAAAAAATTATAACGCCTTTTTATGAGGAAAATGAAACCGATTGTGGTTATGGATATTGGAACCGGACTGATACAGTTGCCGAATTTCTGGTGGGAGTGGATTTGGATTTATACGGTTCATATAAGTTTGAAAAGATAGCCGGCGATTGGTATCTAACGAATTGTTTCTTTGTGGGAGATAACTGAGCAATCTTTTTCTCCGGCGCTGTCATGATCCTTGGTCTTTCTCTTTTTTCAAATAATTCGTGTCTTTTATCATGGTAGCGTGGTATTCACAGGTTTTTAGCACAGGATTGGATGTCCGGATTTAATCAATCATTACAAACCCTGCCCAAGAAATAACATTGGGGAATTTTTCTCTTGTTTCAATTTGCGCTTTGCGAAAAGCTTCGTATTTATCTGTTTTTTCGACAAGCCAATATTGATAGAAAAGCTGCATCATTATTGATGTTTCCTTATCGGGAACTTTCCACAAGCTCATGATTATGGTTTGAACACCTGCGTTTTTAAACGCTCTTTGCAATCCGTAAACACCTTCGCTGCCGTTTATATCCCCCAAACCCGTTCTACATGCCGAGAGTACAACTAATTTGGTTTGCGATAAATCCATCTGAGCTATTTCGAATGAAGTAAGAATGCCATCTTCTTCATTATCGGGAATACTTTTCTCCGTCCAAGCCTGATTTGCTCCGGCTAAAGCCAATCCCGAACGCCATAAAGAATTAGCAATAATAACCGAATTTCTTCCGGCGTCAAAAAAATTATAATAGTCATACTTACTTATCTCTTCTTGAGGTATATAAAAACCGTGCGTGGCAATATGAATGATATCATAATCTTTACCGTTAAGCATTTTGAATTTACGTTCATTAGCCGAAGTATCCGTGTATATTGATACTTGACCGATATTTTTTTCTTTCAATAAATGATAGATATTTTCCACTTCTTCCATTGTTCTCGGCAAAGGTCTAAAACCCGGTAACGAACCATAATCAATTCCTCCGAATAAAGCGATTTTTTTCACTTCATCCGTTTTAATAGTCTCGGTTAAAATTTCTTTTGTACTTGTCAACTGCCTTAAATTATATTTCTCCAATAAGACTTTATTTTCATTATCAGGCAGTGCTGCAAAAGAAATTAAGTTTAATTTTCCCGACGGCGAGTAGTAAACGGTTGTAGCGTTCCCTACTGCTTTTTCAATCGGCGCCCAAATTAAATCATAAAGTTTTTTGCCGTTATTCGGATTATATTCACTATCGTCCGTATCTATTGCATCTACTCGATAGTTATACATTTCGTTGATTTTAGACTCATCTGCCAATAAGCTGTCCAATCGGCTCTCTTCAAAAAGATTTATCAATTTTGGATCGCTGTTGTGTTTTAGAACCAAAGCACAATAAAAGATTTTTTTCCCTTCCTTGTAATTATGGTATCTGAAATTAATAAATTCAATGGCAACTTCGTCATTTTTCAATCTTTCCGATATATTTTTCCACGATATTTCCGATCTTCCTTTAAACGTTTTATATTCAGATGATTTTTCCATCAGTTCTTTTTCTATTCGATTGGCTTTATCTTCAAGTTCCAATTTTCCATGCTGCTGCTCCAACGGCTTTCTATATAATATGTTTAATTGATGTTTAATCATCGTCAATTCATTCCATAAATTGAGACAATAATTATTTCCTTCTTTTAAGAAAAAATCGTGTATGTACGACATTCTGCTAAGAAGTAAATTTTTCACAAATAGAGTATTATCATATAAATATGAAGCAGCCTCTTCTTTTTTTAGAAGATATAGATTATAAAGAAATGACGGATAGAACAATTCGAAAAGATCTTTCACTTTGTTTTTCCAATAATTATTTTGTTCCGGTTCTGTTAAAAAGTTAAAAATTGAATTTAGATTATCCTTAAATTTTTTGTATGCTTCAAAAAGAAAAGGTTCTCCTAATTCCGGTTTACCTATATAATTGTAAAATGCGCCCAGAGAAGCTAAAGTATATAAATAATCCGGATGATTCTCTCCTGATAAATCCTTGTTCTTTTTTAGATCGTCCTTAAGTAACAATTCTACAAGATCATATTTTCCCGTGAGCAAATATAAACCGGATAAAGCACCGAGACTTGATAAACAGACCGGACTATCTTCGCCAAAGGTTTTACAACTCTTTTCCATGATATTATTCAGGTTATATTCAGCTTCGTCATATAATCCTTGTTCACTTTGCAATGCGTAGAGATTAATGAGTATTCCGAAATAATCGAGAGATTCTTTTTCCGAATCATTAAATAAATTAAGCGCTCGTTTATAAAACACTTCTGCTGTCAAATAATTGTCTTCAAAGTTATATACATAACCAATATTATTTAAAACGTTAGCATATTCCATCCTCATGGATAGCGTATCTATGTATTCGATTGCTCTATTATACCATAATTTTGCTTTTTCGTAATTTCCTAATTTAAAGTACATCATTCCCAGATTATTATATGATGAATCTTTAAAAATTCCTTTCTTTTCATTTAAAGAAATAACCTCTAAATAAAGTTTTTCTGCTTGATTATACTTCCCAGTAAGAGAATAAAAATAAGCTAAATTATTTAATACGCTTGGATATATTGGATTCTCCTTTCCGTTTTCTATCAAATCAAGAGCCTCGATATAAAGTGGTTCTGCTTTTTCATTGATTCCCAACGTTCTATATGTTTCTGCTAAATCATTTATTATTACATTTCCAAATAGTGAAGATATCAGCTCAGGTTTTTCTCGTAATAATCTTTCAGCAACCTGTAAATAATTTAAAGCCGAATAATAATCCTCATTACGGAAATATGCGACACCTAAGCACGTGGAAACAAGAAGTTTAGCTAATTCATGATCTTTAAAAAATTCCTTCTGTATAGCTTCAGCTTTCTTAGCCCAGAAAAGAGCTTGTTCATCATGATATTCTGCTGATTTAAAAAAATATTGCAAAAGCTCATCGTCTTTATTAATATTCTGAGATTTCAGCATAGTGGGCGTGAAAATCCCAATAAATAATAAAATATAAAAGGTTGCTTTCATTTTTTTTATTTTGTTATAGTTTTTCCAATACTTGTTTTGCCTTTTGCCCGTACTCGAAAGTATCGCTTTCTATTGATATCAGTTCATGAAGATATTTTCGGGCTTCCGGTTGATTATGTAATTTCAATTCCGTTAAAGCCAGATACCATCGAACCTCTTCATAATATAAGTAATTATCGGGATAATCGTATAATTTCAACAATGCCGTCTTGGCTGCTTTGGGATCATTTTTTTCAAGCAAAGATACTGCATCCAAAAATTCCTTTTGAACCGGATTATCTCCCGGTGATTTAAAATGATCTTCGGCCGGCATTTCGAAATTCTGACTAAAGAGCCTATCCATCCGGTTATTTTCTCTGTAAATATTTGTGAGAAATACAAGCAGAAAGATTGCAGCGCTTGATGCTGCAAAAATGATGATCCGATATATTTTATTCTTTTTTTCTTTTTCAATTTCCGATTTGATGTCGTTTATAATTCCTTGTCGTTTGAATCCCTCCATTATCAGCCTTTGAATTTCGACTTTTTTTTGAAGCTCCGAATCCTGCAACATTTCCAACTCAAAATTCGTCCGCTCGTCGTCAGACATTTTATTCATCAAATAAGTATCAATCAATTCTTGTATAGGTATATTGTCTTTCATATCGGTTTACTTTTCAGATGTCTATTTCATATTCATTAAATTTTTTCTTTACAATATCTTCCATCAATTTCTTGCATTTATAGCTTTTTGCCTTGATCGCGTCGGAACCGGTATAACCGGGTATCTTCCCTACCATTTCTTTATACGATAATTCTTTATGATAAAATAAAAATAGAATCGACCGGCAAGGGTCTCCTAAAGATATAATTGCATCATTTACTATTTGCTTTTTTAATCTTTCAATTTCAAGGTCTGCCAAATCAACTTGCTCTTCTTTAAAATTTTCATACCGAGAATAATCCTCAATAAATATTTCTTTCTGATTCAGCTCTTTTAATTCCCGCACTTTTATTTCATTGTTTATGAGATTCTTCATTATACCCCATATATATCCTTCAATATCGGTGGTTAATTCTTTTATTTCTTCTTTATTTACTTTTTTCCAAAATTTATAAAAAGCATCATCGTAAATACGCTCAAAAACTAAAAATTTAGTAGTGAAATATTTCTTATTGAAGTTTTTCCTTAAAGATTCCATACATTGAGCATATAATCTTCCGCCAAAACGCGGGTCATTATTACGTATTCGCACGATTGCTTCGCTATTCAATGTTATTTTTTTATCTTTCCCGAAAATCATTTTATTTGGGTTTTATGATGTAGTTCTTCTTGTCGATAGAAATATTTTGTATCGTATATGGCGATCTGTCTGCATCCAATATCAGGTCGAGAATATCTTCAAAATTATCATTACCGGCTCTGCTTCCTATTTCTGAAAAATCCGCAGGTTTATCGGTAGCGATAACCATGAGAGTTTCTAATCCCGGTGGAGACCCTTCGCCCACTCTGAATCGTTTGCCTGCTTTTGACTCTCCGGGTTCTATATAATTACCGGTTTGGTTATCGTTATTAGGCGATTTGAAATAAAATCTTTTTATTTCATTGTCGGGTAATACATTTATCAACAGAAAATATAACGAATTCGTGCCTGTATTGGTGACCTTAATTTCAAAAGTGTCTGAATAAACAAATTCCGGGTTGTTTTGTGAGAATGTCTGTTTTTCCTTGTCGTAAGAGTGACTTACCGGTATTATCCCCAACGAAATACTTCTGTCCGGAGTCCATGCTTCCCGAAGTTTACTTGCTATGTACTCTTTTTTCTTTTCCAAAGGAAATAGGTATTTCGAAACAAACGCCCAAGAATCAATGTCGATTTTACTTGAAGACGGAACTTTCACCACAGATTCCAACAGGCTGCAGGTGTCGATTTTACAGGCATAAAGCGGAGAAGTGTTCTTTGTATCCGATGTCATAACCGGATAAAAAGATAACTCTGTTCCTTTTGTCAGTCCGGCTAATTCTCCTGCATTTATTATTAAAGTTTTATCCTTCGAATCTCCCGATTCCAAGATTCTGTTTATGGTGAAATGTTTGGGAATATCAATTGCTTTTCCCGCAAACATTAATCTATTGATATTTCCTTCTATTTGCGGTGTTTCACATAAAACGTATTCTTTACCGAGTTTGTATTTTCGGGCTTTTATTATTTCAAAGAAAGAAGCGTAATCCATTCTGCTGAGATTTTCGTATAAAACCTGACTCAAGACAAGGGATAATGCTCCGTGTTGATTATATTCTCGGGTTCTCTGATGGGAGGCGCAGGCGCTTATAAAAACGTATGGCGATAATTCGGGGCCATTTTCAGAAGACTTATAATCCGTATAAAATTGTTTCCCGGTTGTTTCCTTCAGTAAATTTTGAGTCGGGATTATGTATTCATCTCCGCCACGGTCATTATTTGAACTGCAATAATCATCTCGTAATATACCGCCGCTGTAACAGGCATCGATGAAAAATACAACATCCCCCGTTTTTCCCGACTTTTGTCGCAACTCTTTGAGATAAATACTCAAATCATCATCAATTAAATGAGTTTCAGCGCTTGTCCGCTTTTTATCATTTGCATATTCGGTGTCATATAAAACAAGGGCTTTATCCCATCCGTCGATTTCATCCCCTGAAATGTCTGTAACAAGCTGTCCATGACCGGAGAAAAAGAAAATAACGATATCGCCTTGTTTTGTTTCTTTTATTAAAGTCTTAATGGCTGTGACAACATTTGCTTTAGTCGCTTTTTCCCCGTCAATGACGGTTATGTTATTTTCGGAAAAATGTTGTCCTTTAATCAGCGCTTCCTTTATAATTTCTCCGTCTTGCTTCGCATGAATGCTATTCCAACGTTTGTCTAAATGCTCTCCAACAGTTACAATCAATGTTCTTTTCTCGGCTCTCATTTGAAAGGTAATTAATGAGATGAAGATAAAAAAGCATAAACATCCGAAGCGGGTTTTTCCATTTTTTAGCATATCTGTAATTTTTTATTTATTATTTTGCAAAAAACAAAAGAATTTCATTTACGAATTTCATTATTCTTCCCATAGTATCTATGAGTATATGGGGAGAATATTTTTTTGACAAAGATAGAAAAATAAAAAGATATTTGATATAGTCCATGCCGTTAATGTTTCAATATTTTACACATTAAGATGAATTTTTTAAGAAAAATTTGTATTTCTGTACGATGATAATGAAAAACAGGAACTTACACATCGGATCAATTATAGAACAAAAAGTGAAGGAAAAAGACATTAAGATTTCCGACTTTGCTAAAGCAATACATTGTAATAGAGGAAATGTATATTCCTTATTTCAACGTAAAACTTTAAGTATAGAATTATTGATTTTGATTTCAAAAGCTTTGGATTTCGATTTTCTCGAATTGTATATAGAGAGCGACAAGGAGGAAGAGAACCGAAAAAAATATGTAGTAATACTTGAGGTTGATCAATCCAAATTGCAGCAATTATCTTCCGATGAAAGCATGAAAATTATAAAGTCGTGGATAATAACAGAATAATTGACAGTTTTGTAAGAATTATTGTACAAATATTTCAAATAGAATGTATTAATTTCATATAAATTTGTTGAAAATTAATAAAGACGAAATCCGCATGCAAAAGTTGCACCAAAGAGCATGAACATGTTGCGGATTCCATCTGACCTTTAAAAAAACAAATTATGTACAGATGAAATGAAATGTATTGTAATTAAGAAATGAAGGAGACAAAATATGACTTTTATGCAAAAACAAAACAAATACGTACTGATTCTTATTGTGCTTGCCAATGTCAGTAGTTGCGTGCATGAGATTTCGGCAAATTCGGCAGAATATTTTGGCAAAAATGAATTTCTTGCGATCGAAAGAGATGAAAAAACGCTCAACGCCGGATGTAATTTAATTTGGTCTATTCGAAATGAAAAGCAAAAAGAAATTTATTTCCACAATACTTGCATCAACCAAACTTGTATGGTTACATGGCAGTCGATGAATTTTTTAGGGATATGGTCTTCCTTTCATTACGACCATATTCCTCCCCAAGGTGAATTATCATATCCTGTATCTGTGTTTGATGTGCATTTTAAAGTAGATTATTATTTTAAATAAAAAATATAAGTGAAGATAAATATTAATTTAATTGAAATAATTGAGAGCAGATACCATTCTTTAAATGGGGCGAAGCTGAACAGCCATAGTATTCGGAATAACTTTTCAAACTCTGAAAGATGAATAGAAGACGTCTGAAAGAAGCCGCAGCGATAGCGGCTATTACAGTGGCAGGGAGTATGACTCTCAATGTCACAGAGTCCGGTGCTTTCTCTATCAAAAAAGTAAACTTGGATGAAAACTTCTTGAATACTTTTGATAGTGCACTAACAAACAGGACTGCTTCAGAAAATCAAGATTTGTTGGCTTACTATAGTAACCACGAGGTGAAATTTTCTGAAGGAAACAGCATGTATGAAATCAGTCCTACATGGGCAAAAGGTCATGATGCGGGTCCCGGATAAACTGTATGTGGGCTATTTCATTTTCAATAAACAATGAAATAGCCCCTTTTTGTAAAAATGTATATTCAATGTTAAATTTGTTATGCAAAAATCTTTATTTTTTAATTATTTAAAAGATGATGTTATTCTTGATTCTATATCATCAAGAGTACATAATCATAATGGGTTAACAATAGTTGTCAGACCGGAGCTTGGAGCATGGAGTGTTTTATCAGAAAATACTAAAAATATATTCAATAGACTAAAAAACGGTATTGTATTTTCCGAACTAAAAAAATATGAAAATAGTTTATTGCTATACGAAGTATTAGATTCTCTGTTTTTTTCAGGTATCATAAATATTAATGGGAAAAATAGTTTTGATAACGCGAAAAAAATGGACATTTTTGCGGGAAAACCAAAAGTTCTTGTATTAAAATACACAAAACAATGTAATTTGAAATGTGAATATTGTTATGATTTTACAAAAGAATCACACAAGCATTTGTCAAGCGATTATATTCTCAGAATGTTACAGTTGATTCAAAATTCGTACGGGGAAGAGGATATAACCGTTATTTTTCATGGCGGAGAACCATTACTGAGATTTAAAGATTTAAAAAACGACATAAAACTGTTGAAAGGAATAAACGATAAATTGGGTTTTTCACTTCAAACAAATGCAACATTACTAACAAAAGAGATAGCGGAATATTTGAAAAAAGAAAAAATTTGTGTGGGAATCAGTATTGATGGAATAGACGCCATGTCCAACAAAATGAGACTTCTAAAAAACAATAAAGATTCTTTCGACTTAACTATAAGAGGCATTGACAATTTGATTCAAGCGGGATATGACGATATAGGAATAAGTACCGTTGTCACTAAGGGAAATTATAAAGGGCTGATTTCATTACTGACAGTTTTATCGGAAAAAGGTATTAAACAATTTAATTTTTTAGATTATTTTCCTGCAGGCAGAGGAGTAGGAAAGGTAGATGCATTATCATTATCATTTGAAGAAAATTTTCAAATTAAAAAAGATATATTGCTCTTTTTGAATGATTTTAATGAAGGGAAAAGTAAAGAAGATAAAATCTTTGAAAGGCAAATGCGTCAAATAATAATACACATTGTACATTGGGGAAGCAATTATATGTGTGCTCAAAGTCCTTGTGGTGCAGGAAGACGGATTTTAGCGTTGAATATAGATGGAACAATTTATCCCTGTGATGAATTTATTTCTGATGACAAAAAATTTTCTATCGGGAATGTTAATGAGATTGACAATTTGGATAAAGCTTTGAAAAACAGTTTAATTGTAAAACAATGTTTAGAACACAGGATTGAAAATATAAAAGAGTGTAATAAGTGTATATGGAAAAAACTTTGTTCCTATCATTGTGCAGGAAATAGTTACTTCTTTACCGGTAAACTGAATACCCCTACTTCCAAATGCAGTTTCTATAAAAAGTTTATTCCAATGACAATTGAACTTCTATATAATGGAAGAATTAAAGTTGAAAATCTGATTTAATTTTTCATTTGTATCATGTGGCAAAAAAAGATGATAGAGAGCGACAAGGAGGAAGAGAACCGGAAAAAATATGTAGTAATACTTGATAAAACGAAAGTGAATAATTTATTTTATAATAATCGGCGAGCCGGATGCCAATATTAACTCCCAAAGGCATGGGGAAAAAAAATGGAAAAAATATTTTTATTAGTTGTCTTTTTTACAATTACATTGTTTGGCGTTTCAAATGCAAATGTAGGTGATAATAAAGTTAGCAATGATGCTAATTCAAAAGCTGATTCCTCCGGTGATTGTTGGTCCGTTTATGAATATGGTATAACAAATGACGATTACGCTTTGAGCATCCGGTATGATAATTATTGCGGTCAGCAAATAAGAGTAAGAGTTACCTATGAAATCAGATACAGGCCACGATATTGTGATAATGATTGGGCTTCTGAAGACAAAACCATAGAGTGTGTTTTACAGAATAATAGAAGTAATTATCCTTTAGCCGGTTTTTATGGATCATTAACTTATGATGAATGTACAACACGTTATCGGTTAAAATCAGTAGATCCAATAGAATAAATCGATTTAAATGAAGTGAAGATAAATATTATTTGATATGCAAACAAGAATAAATGATTTTACTAAATTTTTTGAAAAGGATTATCCTTTGATAAAACTCTTTGAATATGGCGAAAACGATTATCTTCTTTATGATGCTAAGGCCAATTTTGCATTTATTGTTCCAAATCATGAATTGGATATTTTATGCGGCTTTTTAAACGGCAAAACTACTGAAGAAATTATTAATAACAGTTCATTAGAAAAGCAATCAATTCAATCGCTCATACAAAAATATTCGGAGCTTAAAGAAAAGGGCGGACTTTTTATACCGGGTCCGCTTGAACAAGTAAGTCCAACAGATACAAATGAGTTACAAAAACTGGTTGATTATTACGACAAGAATATTTTAGTTCGTAAATTTGTATTGGAAGTTACTGAAGATTGTAATTACAGATGTACATACTGTTATAATACCTTGTCGACAGAATACAGAAAGCACTCCAAATCCAAAATGTCTTTTGAAACAGCCAAGAATGCCATTAATTACTATTTTTCAAAATATATTGAGATATTCGGAAAACTTAGTGAAGAAAAGAAAGCCTTGTTATTGGAAACGGTACCGCCAACTCTCTCCTGGTATGGTGGTGAACCCATGATGAACTTTGAACTCCTTAAACAATCTACGGATTATTTTATTTCTTTGGGATGGGAAGATTATGGTATCTCAAAAGATTGCCTGAAGTTTACTTCGAATACGAACCTTTCAATAATGAATGAGCAAATATTGGAGTTTTTGACCAAATACAATGTTATACTATATGTAAGTTTAGATGGACCAAAAGAAGAAAACGACAAGTGTCGAGTGTTTGAAAATGGAAACGGAACTTTTGATGTAGCTTATGGAAATCTATTAAAAATAAAGGAATATAACCCGGAATATTTCAAGAAATCTGTTTCTGTGATAGCGGTAGAAGATGAGGTTCATGACCATAAAAAATGTCATGATTTTTTGGATAATTTAGGTGTGCTTGTTCGTTATTCACCGAGAAGACCTTATGCTGATTGTCTGTATAAAGATGCAAGGAAACGATATAACGATATTGTGGAAAATTTTGACAAGTATTTGACGGAAGCTTTCGATAAGGTAATGAACGCAAAAAGTATTACCGAATATCCCGATTTTTTTGACGGATTGATTCCATTCCTTAAAATAAATTATGATTCGCCGACCGGTAAAAACAAGCAAAATATGATACTTTCCTGTCCGATGGGCATGGATAATTCAATGATAGGAGTAAACGGTGAATTTCATATTTGCCATAAGACCGATGGCTCAATGCCTTTTGCCAACATTAATGAAAAAGTTGATCTTACAGGTTTAGCCGAACTGTATAAAACATATAATACGGCAATAAATAATAATGCTCTTTGCCGTTCATGCTGGGTGGTGGCACATTGTTCTGTTTGTGCCGCAGATCGTACTAAAAGAGGCAGGATAGTTTCTCCTACCGAAGATGAATGTAAAGTCGTAACAAAACATTTTGAATATCTTTTCAATGTGTTTGTATTTACATATATTCATCGACAAGATTTATTGGAAGAATTACAGAAGAAAAAAGATAACAGAAAAGAATATATAACTATTATAGATATTAATAGTTTTTAATTTATTGTTTAATTTTTAAATTTTAATTTGTATGCAAAAGATTAAAAAAGTGGAAGAAATTTCCGTAGAAATGCAGAGCCGTCTAACAGGCGGAAAATCGTGTGGTACTTGCACTTGTACTTGTTCATGTCAGACTGCTGATGTTAAATCTGACACAAAGGATTCTACTTGTAATTGGACTATGTTAGACAAAGCAGCCTCCTAAATCGTGTTTAATTACGTAAAATTAAATCTGATTTAGAATGGAAAAGGAAAATTTACGCCGGAAAACAATGTATGTACGGATGCTGCGATACCTGCTGTGGTGTGGCATGTGCACCGATTCTAGCGTAAAGTACAATTAATTTTAGAGGCTGAATGTCTTAAAAGCATTTTATAAAGCAGATATTCAGCCTCTTCAAAAATTTATTTTTCAGTTATTGTTAAATTTTTAATTTATTTTTTATGAAACAAACGAAATATACTTGTCATACATTAGCATTTCATGAAAATACCCGTTTTCATTCAGTATGACACGATGGATTGCGGTCCGGCGTGTTTGCTTATGATTTCAAGATACTACGGAAAGAAGTATTCGTTATCGACCATTCGAGAATTATGTTATGTTTCAAGAAGCGGCGTTTCTCTATTGGGACTTAACGAAGCTGCAAAAACACTGGGCTATTCCACTCGTGCCGTGCAACTGAATTTTGAATATTTATTCCAAAATGTCAAACTTCCTTGTATTGTCCATTGGAATAAGAATCATTTTATTATCGTATATAAAATAACAACGAAGTATGTTTATATCGTTGATCCGGGTTGCGGAAAAATGCGTTTATCACATAAAGATTTTCTTCATTCGTGGGCAAGTGTGAATGAAGAGTTCGGATTTGCCTTGTTATTGGAACCGACCGAAATATTTTTTCAAAAACAAGATGATCGATCCGACAAATTGGATATTAAGCTCATCCTGAATTACGTCTCTCCTCATAAAAAAGCTATTTTTCTCCTTTTTACATTAATGCTGGCAGGAAGCGGTTTTCAGTTGATTTTGCCTTTTTTAACCCAAGCATTAGTGGATGAAGGTATTAAACCAAAAGATATCGGCGTTTTACAATTGATATTGTTCGGGCAATTAATGCTTGTTTTCAGTCAATCGGGAATAGGATTTATCCGTAGTCAGATAATTATCAAGCTTGGAACAAGAATCAATATTACAATGATTTACGATTTCCTGAAGAAATTGGTGAAATTGCCTATCCGCTTTTTTGATTCGAGGATGTCGGGCGATATTTTGCAAAGAATCGGAGACCAAAACAGAATAGAAGATTTTATAACCAATTCGTTTTTGAATATTTTATTGACAATCATCAATTTAATTGTATTCAGCGTCGTATTGATCAGGTATAACACGAATATCTTTTTTATTTTCATCATAGGCAGCGTCTTGTATTTGATTTGGATTAATTTGTTTTTACGGAAGCGAAGGGAGATCGATTATGAACTGTTTAACTATCAATCTAAAAATCAAGATAATATTATCCAAATTGTCAGAGGAATGCAAGAGATCAAATTGAACGATTGCGGACAGAAAAAAATCGATGCATGGAAAAGCGTTCGAGAGAAAACTTTTAACATAAACCTGAGAAGTCTAAAGATAAATCAATATCAGCAATCGGGTTCCGTATTGATTAACGAAATCAAAAATATTATTGTCACATTCATTACCGCCCATGCCGTTATTGACGACAAAATAACCTTCGGAATGATGTTGGCGATTCAATATATTTTGGGACAATTGAATGGACCCATCGAGCAGATGGTGGGGTTTATTCATTCGCTTCAAGATGCTAAAATCGCCTTTGAAAGAATAGACGAAATATATAAACGTTCGAACGAACAAAGCGAGGATAAAAATTATGAACTTCCGGCATCTTCTCATCATTCGATAAAAATAGAAAATGTCTCTTTTCAATACGACGGACCTCTATCGGAAACTGTATTATCCGATATTTCTTTAACTATTCCGGCTTTGCAAACAACAGCCATCGTCGGCATGAGCGGTTGCGGAAAAACGACTTTATTAAAATTATTGTTGGGATTTTACAAACCTACGCATGGTAAAATTCGAATAAATGATACGGATATATCGGATATCGATATCAATTCCTGGCGAGAAAAATGCGGTATTGTTATGCAAGACAGCTATATTTTTTCCGATACAATTGAAGAGAATATTGTGTTGAAAGATGATACGATTGATTACGAACGATTGGATTATGCTTGTTATATTGCCAATATAAAAGAATTTATGGATTCATTGCCGTTGCGCTGTAAAACCAAAGTGGGATCGGAAGGTATCGGATTGAGTCAGGGACAAAAACAACGCTTGTTAATTGCAAGAGCCATTTATAAAAATCCGGAAATAATCATTTTTGATGAAGCGACCAATTCTTT
>Ga0123354_10000797_pt1 | contig 34421 bp, 20 predicted proteins | sample TergutLab28metaG_2_FD_97872 | JGI IMG/M metagenome (GOLD analysis project Ga0123354, IMG submission 97872) | Labiotermes labralis P4 segment gut microbial communities from Petit-Saut dam, French Guiana - Lab288 P4 | ecosystem: Host-associated > Arthropoda: Insects > Digestive system > Gut ... | reverse complement strand
TCAAGTAGCTCCTCAATTGACCTCACGAGGCTGAGTGGACCCCGTTCCAGACCCACTACTACTCAGAAAATCTGGTAGCGCCGGGGATCGAACCCGGGACCTCTGTAGCTGTAGCCAGAAACTGTGACCACTAGACCACAGAGGCGGTCGTTTGTATTGAAATGTCAGTATAATTAAATTTAGTGCTAAATTTATTAAATCAAAATTAGAGTACTCGGGGCTGTTACACCTGCATAGGTTAGTAGATGGATTTCAGTTTTGAAGATATATGCTGTATTCACCTACTAACAAAAAGATGGAAGCACAAGGTGCCTACAAACGTTGGTACATATCTACGAATCTACGTGTCAACATGTTGCAGGAAACCATGATTTTCCAACTCGACCTCAGTCTAGCATGGTCGTAAGTGCTCCCAGTCTTTGTTTATGAAATTTAGTTCTGTTTATTATCGATAATTGTTATTCCAACATGTCAGCAATTTTACATTTCTTGGTTTGTACTCGTAAATAAATATTTTAGTGACATAACATAGAACATGTTTTTTTCAGACTTTTCATTATCTTTGAAGTTCATACACGATAAATACTGAGCGCGGCAACAGAATGTGACGATTACTATTTTGATAGATGGGGTTGAATGTAAGAAAAAAAATAAATTAGGGAATGTAAGTGGTGAAATGCTATTTAATGTAAGCTTTTTAAATTTTAACAGTTACATCCAATAAATGGTCTCCGTGACATGAAAAACACCCCTGTAACTGTGATCGGAAATTAACCGTAACTTTGCAGTATATTTATCTCAGAAATTAACCAACTTGATGCACAAAATGATTTTTTTACAATAAGTTTATTTCATGCCTCTACATATTATATGCCTCTACATGTTTCGAGCACATGTGTTCATCATCACATCATTAAACTTACTGTAAAAAAAATTTTGTACATCAAGTTGGTTAATTACTGAGATAAATATACTGAGATGCACGGTCAGCAAAACGTCAAAAAATTTGCATTAGACGTTTATCAGAGGCTGTAACCTCGTCCCTTTACGTACCACACAAGAATGTGATTATATTCAGAAGTCAACTGCAACTCTAGTAGTGAAACATCGGTGTAACTTGCGTGGCTCTGTGTCCTCAACTCTCTTGCGATATTATGATGCATACGCGTTGTGTACGCAGTGGAGTAAGACTGATGTAGTCATGGATCACGGTGGGTACGCTGCGTCCTTTTCTGTGTTGATTATTAAGTTGGGTGCACACTTGTAACGTTACCGTGTACCGTAAGGCCGTAAAGTTGAAATTGGCTGACACGATGCGTAGTTACGAGCTGAAATTTCATCCCGTGCCTCACGGCTTAACAGTATCCTGCGAGCGTTACACATTGGAGTTCCCAGTTTGTTACGGGAGCTCGAGCGATGTATTTGCAGCTAGCAGCGGCTTCGTACATTTATATGCATTACGCTTGAAAGAAAAAGAGAAAAGAGCGGCTGTGGTGACAAAGGCAACTGGAAACAAGCAGGGAAGTGTACAGCGGTTCGAGTTTGCTGGCAGACTTGAACTATCAGTCGGTCAGTGGGTTATATAAGAATTTCACCAGAATGTCTCCCAGTGACTTTGAATTTTTAATTAATTTGATTGGAGAAAAAATCTCGAAAAAGAACACAGCGTTCAGGAAAGCCATTTCTGTTCAAGAAAGTTTGGCACTGACGTTTCGATTCTTGGCAAGTGGTGATTATTACTTTAGCTTTCAGTACCTTTTCAAAATTTCCAAGCAAACTGTCAGCTGCATCGTGCCGGAAGTGTGTGAAGCTCTTGTTGAAAAATTGAAGGATTACATACAGGTAAGACAAATATTATTATTATTTGTGATTTATGAAAGAATTTTAAAATTAGATTGTAATCAGAACTTTTATTTAAATACAATTTTTACAGAAACATTTCTATGAAAAAGCAGGTCAAATTAATATTTCCTTCTGAAGATGTCGTAGCTGGCGAAATGCTTTCTGTGAGAAAACTGTAAGGCAGAAGTTAGTTATTGTACTGACTGAATGGTGACGGAGAAGTGTTTCCATAACATGGCGGAGAAGGGTTTTGAGAATAGAGAGATGAAAGCGTGTGCAGGAGGTTTGATCCTTTGAGGGTGCTTTTTAGATGGACCACTTGGGAAGTGGGCTTGAGGTGAGTTAATTGTCTGGAGATGAGTATGATGATGACGTTCATAAAATCCCCTGTTTGCATTTAAGAATAAGCTCATAATTTCATTTTGAATGACACAGCGTACCGTGTGATTACAATTCCTCAATTTTGCGGCTATCATATTCCCAAAATGTTGACACTTGTCGTTCATAGTTTGGTTTGAAAAAGCTGTTAACAATTTAAACGCTTTTGCAAGACGGTGATCTTCCGTCTTCTTTTTCTTTCTTGGTGGTTGTGGAGGCAGGGATTCACTCGCGTTTTCAGACGAGTTTCCTTCTTTGACTTCTGACTGGTCCATATCTCCACCTGCTGATGTCTCTCCTTCATTAAGTATGCAGAAAAATAAGAAATATTCAACATAATTATTAACATTTTAGAATGACAAGAAATATTTAGTACAACGTTTTGAATTAGTAAGCAAGGAACATTATTTAAGGTTTCATTTCATAGAACTGAATTTACATGTTTTCAGATAACAAAAACTGAACAGGAACGGCTGTCAGTGGCAAGTAATATCAAGCATTGTGGAATTTCTCACATTCAGTGGGGACTATTGATGGGAAACATGTGGTACTACAGTTTCCAAGAAATAGTGCCAGTGAATACTTTAACTACAAAAATTCCTTCGGTATTGTGCTCTTCGCTTTAGTAGATGTTAATTACAACTTTTTGTTTTTCGACGCAGGATGCCAGGGAAGAATTTCTGACAGCGGTGTTTTTACGAAAACTGAGCTATATAAAAAACTAGAAACAAAAATCTTATGTCTTCCTCAGGCGGTCCCTTTAAGCGGGAGAAAAAAAAGTGTTTTTTACTTTTTTTTATTGGAGATGAAGCTTTTCCTTTTAGCGAGAATCTCATGAAAGTTTATTCGGAACAACATCCAAAGGGCTCAATAGAACGAAATTTCAAGTACAGGATCTGCAGAGCCCGAAGAGTTTTAAAAAATGTATTTGGCCTCGCGTCGTCAGTGTTCCGAGTGCTTCGTAAACCTGTGCTTTTGAAACCAAAAAAAACTCAACTCTTTGCAGTGACTATTGCTTGCTTACACAATTTCTTATGCAGAAGCCCTGATTCGGCAGCAATTTATGCTCCACCACGCACGTTTCATTATGAAGAAAACGGTCGAGTAATTGGAGGTAGCCGGAGAGCCATGAGTAATGAAAATATAACTTCTCTATTTCCTATTAGAAAGATTGCACGTAAACCAACTTCGAAGGCGAAAGAAATAAGAAAGGAATTAGCGGCTTATTTCCTGAATGGAGGAAGAGTAGAGTGGCAAAATGACTGCGCATGAAGCTGGCACATTTTGGAAAATCCTCGTTGCCTTGAAATTTACTTAACATTTTCAAAACACTGAAAATTGTGGCGAGTTTTACTTGCCGTGTTTAATGTCTGTCGCGGTTTGGTTTTGTCCGTTATGAATCTCAGTCTTTCATTTGCAAACCACGAGTTTTTATACACTTCATCTCTTTCTGCAAAGAAAAGTAAAGTATTAATCAGTAAACTTATTATCTAGAGAACTTATTTCGAATGGTCATGTTATTACATGAAGCCTAGGCTTCGAAAAGGAATAAAGACTCCTATTTTTAAAAATCAGTGAACAAAAAAGTGTTTTCTTTAAAAAATGTGCTGAGACTTTCATTTACCTGATTGTTTTTCACTCAGATGTAATGAGTATGCCCAACAAAGTGTAGAATGCAATTGTTTCATCTCACGATAAAATACATGCATTGCCAAAGTACATAAACATTTCAATTAGAAGTACTCACCTTTACCTGTTCCACTGCTTTTTCTCATCTTTATTTTCTCCCTTCGGAGAAGATGACAGTAAGTTCTCCATTTTCCTTTTTGCACTCATCGACGGTTCTGTTCATTTCTTTCCCCAGTTCCTCCCATGCATCTTGCTTTCTAATTTTTTTTAAAATGCATTGTGTGTTTTGGGTCCCATATTATTTCTTTTCTTTTATAAAGTTCTATTAATTTTATGACAATTTCCTGAGTCTACTCCATTTCACAATTACCAAAACGCTCAAGAAACTGCGAAGCACCACATATTCGCACCACTCTTTAAGACAGAAGCACCAGGAATGAAAGAAGGGCAGAGGAGCGGGCTGTGGCGACGAGTCACGTTACACGTCCAGAACTGCTCAGGCCGTAACCGTATCATTCCTTTGATGTGACGGCCAAATACCGACAGCACACCGAACAAGCCCGTAACGTTCCCGTGCAACCACTTTTTTGATACGTTACGTGGTCACGAGTCCCGTCCACATTGTCACGATACAGTGTTACGGTACGTGGTAACGTTACAAGTGTGTACCCACCTTAAGTCTGTAGTGGAAGTGAACCGGAGGTTTAGGCGTGCGTTTGGTCTTAGAAGACATTGAAGAATACCATCTCGTAACACTATTCTGACCAGGGTGCACAATTTTCAAGAACGCTGACAGTGTTGGCTATCGCTTTGTCGGAGGGATACAATTAGTCCGCACAGCAGAGACTGTTAATAAAGTTAGGGAAGCCGTCATCCGAAGTTCTACTCGCCCTGCCGGACGTCAGTCTGTTGTTTTGAACCTTTCCGGCAGACGGTTGCGCTGGATTCTGCACTATGACTTCAGTTTTCATCCATACAAATCCAAATTGCACAACGATTTCCGGAAACGGGCAAGATTACCAGAGTGGCGTTCTGTAGGTAATTCATGGGCATCCTGGACTCCAACTCTGGTGTTCTTCAGAGACTGATTATGTTTGTCGAGGCCCACTTCCACCTGTCCGGGTATGTCAGTAAACAAAAGTGTCGATCCTGGAGCGATGAGCAACAATGCAGTGTGTTTGAAAAGCTGCTACTTAATTTGGTGAGGAGTGTCGGCTTTTGGAATTATTGAACCTCATTTCTCTGAAGAAACCAATTGTACAACGACCGTAACCCCAGCACGATATCGAGCAGTGCTGGGAATATTAGTAATGGATGCTGACTGCATCGATAGTGAACTCCGGTTTCAGCAAAACGGTGTCATATTGCACACAGCACGTGAGCCAATTGATTGTGCAAGAGCCATGATCCCAGACCCATCGTTTCACATTTTGGTGACATCATATGGCAAGCCAGGCCTCCTAACTTTTCTATACATGACTACTTTCTCTGGGAATATTTGATATCCAAGTGCACATGAGTAAACCTAGCACACTTGGTTTGAAAGAGCACATCGCATATGAAATTAGAACAATTAATGAAGGCCTTTTGCAAGCAGGTATGGTGCTATCATGATTACAGGAATGTTTTGCACTCAAGAAGACCACTTAAAAAGTGTAATTTTTAAAAAGTAAATAGCGTACATGAAATGACATTGTACTACCAATGAGATTTTTTATTTTATTTTATTTTTTATTTGACTGAGTTTACTGAAAGAGCAATTTGAAAATCGTCACATTCTGTCGCCACAATGTAGAAATGCACACCAATCATTTAAGGCTGAGATTTGTTTCAAAGCAAAACACAGGTATCATACTGTGAAATTACAAAATTATATTTTGATTTTGTTTCATTAAATATTAATTATGTTACATGTTTAATATAAAGGTTGTTCATGTATATTATGAGATAAACATTTTACCCATTTATCAGCTTCCTGGACAATGGGCCATGCCGAAAAAACGTTTATTAAAATATACCGTCATTATCAACCTTTAATGTGGACCATATTTGATACATCTCAAATGTTCTTTTAATGGTTCTGAAAAAACCATAAATTTTAAAAATTGGAATTTGATAATTGCAACTTTGTCTAATTTAATAACTGTCCAACAAGATGCAACTTATTCAGTTTATTACATTTCTGTAGGCAGCTCTACATGTTTCGGGTGTTGACACCCATCATCAGGGGCTCATACAACTGTAATTACAGCTTCTGGTATTGATTAATTGCAATGAGTAAAATACGCTGCTATTAATACTAATATACAATTTAAAATTCTAGATTGCTCTTACTGAATATTACTAGCCTTGACGAACAGGATATATAAAATAATGGTGGATGGTTTAAAGCGGTATTTTTAAATTATGTACAACGAAATATAAAATATATATATATATATATACATACATACATACATACACACATAATTTAGGTTATGTTGAAGTTCTATTGGAAAATGCAATAAACAAAGTCAGTTAATACTATTGCATGTATACCTGATTTAGTTATTATAAAATATATAAAAATGCAACCTTGTCATTTGCAGCAGGTAACTCAGAAAGCAAACTAAATCGAAGTTAATTACACTCTGCTCCTTTGTGCTTCAGGTTGTGGCAGAACATTTCAAGAGCATTCAGCAACTTTTTCATCACCAACATATCCCAATTCTAGTCCACCAGTAGATGGTGAACGCTGTGAATGGCGTATCACAGCTACACATGGTGAACGTATTGTTCTCACCATCAGTGAAATGGACATCTATGAGAGTGACAACTGCCGCACTGATTACATTGAGGTGCGCGATGGCTACTGGCACAAATCACCTCTCCTTGGTGCGTGAATCTACCTCAGCTACTTTTTGTTATGTAGAAAATCTGTTGTTGTAGAAATTAACTGCTAAATATTTGTACTTACAGGACGATTTTGTGGTAGTCATCACATCCTTGACCCCATAATATCAAATGGGAGCCGAATGTTAGTGACCTACATAACATCCACCCGCCAGAATGGCCATCGTGGATTTACAGCAAGCTATGAAGGTAAATAAGAGTGCTGTTGAACATTCCAGTGTAATATTCTGGACATATAGTGTGCATTTTTGTATTATATTTAGGATACCCAGGAATAGAATGTTGGTCCAAACACTATGTACACTGAATGAACTTTTGTGGTTATCATCAGTACATCCAGGCACATTATGGGTAACTACCCTAAAACAGATCATGATTTATACAATATAACCCAACAAAATGCACCATTTCTATATTGATATTTTAATATTTTTGGTGTCTTCTACATGTTTCGAGCCCGAGGGTTCATCTTCAGGAAGACGGTTGTAGACGGTTGTATATACAGGTATGGTATAGTGTGTTTTACATGCAACAATGTAAGCAGTCTTGTAGGTAGAAGATTTCTTCTACTGATGCATATACAACACACAAGGCCACACCTATATATATAAAACTGTCTTCCTGCAGATGAACTCTTGGGCTCAAATGTGTAGAAGATGCCAAAAAAATGAAAAACTGAAGTATAAATTTAGAAAAGATGCTTTTTGTTGTTTTATATTGTATAATTATATTACAATACACAGTGCAAAAAACATAAAAAGGTCATGATTTCTTTCTTTCGCATCCTTTTCTGTTAAACTTTCACACAAACGTCCTGCATTTTGACACTAGGCAACACTACAGGTTAGTTATCAATCACCATCAACATGACTATTTTATTACCTGGTGAGTCACATGGCTATATGTTTCAAACACTAGGTGGTCATCTGCAGGCCAGTAAAGTATGTAAAGCTCATTTTTGTATGGTTAGATCAAGATTTCAGTCTTTTGGTGTTACAATATACATGTCAATATGAAATGTTAAAACCCATTAAAATATGTAAGTAATTAATAGTAAAATAATGTGTGCTTTAAAAGGGTGCAGTTTGCAATTTGCTTTCAGGAAGTTTGATACTAAATAATTTATCATATATTTTAATTGGTTTTTTACATGTTGACATGAATATCAAAACCCCCAAAGATTGACATCTCAGATTAACCACACAAAAATGAACTCACAGTTGTAATTTTACCTTTATGTACTTCAGTGGCCTGAAGATGAGCACTTAGATGCCATAAAATGTAACTATGTAACTCATCTGATAAAACATAATAAATTGTTGTGTTGATGGTCATTAATAACTGCCTCGTAATGCATGTAACACACCTGGATGTCAAGGTAAAAACTAGGAAAAATTATTAAATAATCAAGTGTTGGTGAAATCTGACATTCACACAGCAATGCATATGAAGATTGCAGTATTCTGTGATATGATGCTATGTTTTTTGGTAGTTGGATAAGAATGTGCTGTCCTCATCTTTAGGGTGCAACTTGTTAATGCACCAGGTTCCCGTCCTCCCATCCCTACATATTTAACTTTCTTTCCCTACACAAATTAGCCTCCTATCCTGAAGCTTGAGGCAGCAACTTTTTCTGAAACATTAGCACCTCTCTGCAAAAATACATGGCATCATATCCTACAAGACCATAATCTCCAACCTAAAAATCATTAAACATTCAATCCTCAGAATATTTACTCTCAGGATTATAAAAATCATTGTCAAGGGTGTCAACTTAAAAATTTTTGGGGATGCTTATTTTCATTACAAATTCTACTCCATGAAATTATCTTTGTACATCATGTAAATTGCAATAATCTTTTTTTTAACAAACACCTTATACCAGAACTATTTAAGGAGTAAATCACTTCACCTCTCATGAAACAGATAATTGTCTAATTAAGGAATTTTAAGTAGCTAAAAAACGAAAATGGTTTAAAAGTTTAACTGAAAGTATGGGGAGTTCCAGTGAGTGCATAGTCCCCATTGCACTTATATACTTGCCACCAATGATTAGAGGTGTTTCAGAAAGTACTGAGGTAATATACCAGGATATTATTTTTACCATTATGTTCTAACTCTACTACACTGAGTCTTTTTTGAGAAGCCAATATTTATGCAGGTATTCAAGAAATTTGCTGCATTTCATGGAACTAGAAGGTTCATACTGATGTTCACAAGAGCCTGCCACTGGCCTTTATCTAGAGTCACATTAAATATGACTTACTTTACAAGTACTTGGGAGGTTAAAATATAGGCTAATAGTAGGACAAACAATTTCTTATAGCATTAGATTGACTAGACATATTTTCAACCCTAATTTAAAAATTAAATTAGTACTACTTCTTACTTGTACTAACCATTTGTTCTTCTGTCACTCATACCCTTTTCTCCAAAAAATTTGTACCAGAGAAACAAATGGTAAAATACAAAATTATATTCCTGTTGGAGAGGCAGCCAATGGAAACTTGCAGAATTTTCACTATTTTGGTAAATAGGCACAGTGCACTAAATATATTAGCATGGATTTTCAAACACACATAAAAGGTGGCATAAAGACATTGCAGTGGAAGTATGCTGACTCAGTACTGCAACGTCTGTCTTGACCAAGAAAATTCGTAGACCATTCTGAAAAATTCGTAGACCACTCTGAATACAGGGATGTTATTTTTTCTGATAACTTGCATCACTCTTCACCCAGACTGTTCTGTTTGATAGAAGATGGCACTATCAGATGTGGTTCACATGTTTCAGTTAAACGTATTGCATTTTAACATTAGGTTTCTGGTTACCTTACTTAATGAAGGTATGGGGAATGGTTTCACATCAAATTCTGCTTGTGAAATGAAAATACTATGTACTGAATGCTTTCTTTTAGTGTGAGGGTTATAACTAAAGAATTTTGTCTTATAACTTGCCCCCAAAATAAAAACTGCATGGGTTTAGATCTGGCAAGCAATTAAGTGACAACCCCCTACTTATTATTCTGTCACCAAAAACACTTCGTAAACAGCACAAAGAACTTAATTACAAATAATATCATCATGACACAAATTTTTTTCAGGTTTTAACGTATCAATGTGAACTGATGGTTTCAGGTCTGGTAACCCTAGGGCAATGTTTTACTTGAGTGTGTTAAAGGACGAGGTGTACAGTAATATCCTGGCACTGGCAACTATTTCAAAGAAAGCATTCAGAATGATAACATTTTGCTGTGATGATGCAAATGTAATTAAATTAAATATTTAGTATGTATTAAATAATGAATAAGATTTTGTGAACTACAGTTGTTTTAAGTACATGCAGTATTCGTGTGTCTTCTGTATGTCTTCTCTTACTGTCTAGAATGGACTCTGTTGCTCAGAAACTTCTCATGTATTTGTAAATTGTTGTCCTCATTTACATGACACTTCCCCTAGAAGCTCTCTTCTTTGTATATATCAAACAAAATGTAGGCAAGAACAAGCAGATAACTTGCACAACATCTATTAAGCAGCACAGCAGTTAGCAGTGTATGGAAGCATGGGTGTGTAATATAAATGAGCCGACAGGAAGTGACAGGTAGTAGTTGTCAGAAAAACTAATATACCTGTAATAATGCCAATTTCTGATATTCTGTCAGTGATAATTAATATATCAGTATGAATGTTTCTTCAGAACTTGTAAAGATTGTAGCTTGATTATGTGGTGAAAGTGTGTTCAAAGTGGCCCCTGGAGAAATATAATTTATATCTGTGGACCACACTAAAGTAACTGCAGTGTGTCCAAGTACCATGTAAATAATTGCAACAATTTCCCATTGAAAATTAATGGAGTTTGTGCTAGTTAGGTAACACCCTGTTTTAAAGGAAAGTGAAAAGAATATAACAGGTTAATAGTGGAATATTTTGGGAGATCTATAAACATTGCCTAACTTGTTAAGAGCAACAGAGTACTAATGAAACCCTATACTACAGAGGCTTCCTGTAACTAGTTAATACTTAGACACGGGCACACACTAGACTTTTTCATGCGGCCAGGAAGGGAGCTGACAATGAGGCTATACATATTATCATAAAATTCATGTCAAAAGTATAACTGTAAATAACATTTTTTGCACCTGCGTTTATGAATATATAAATGTAACTACTTATTCCAGGACCAGCTCCCCAGATTTAAATCACAAAGTCTAATCTCCTTGGGTTTTATAAGGTCATTTAAGACTTTCTAGTTTTTTTCGTTTTTTTTCCCACCAACTGTTTTTTGGCTGAAGTATAAATCAAGTACAATGGTTGATTCAGTGTGTCTACTTTCCTCCCCCACCTATACAGAGGACTGCAGCCTAGTAGTCTCCCTCCCCACCTTAGATGCATGCCTGCTTAGATAATCAGGATATGTTCTGTATTTCAGGATCCAATCATTGATTTTAAATTGTGTTCATTTACTTTACTTCATGATATCTTCAAATGACTGAAGTAAATCTTGTATTTCAACACTCTTTTCTTTGTAGCTGTTTGTGGAGGTCACTTGACAATGGATGAAGGCCATCTTGAATCTCCAAACTATCCAGAAGATTATCAGGCTAACAAGGAATGTGTATGGATACTCAGTGTGTCAGAAAGCTATCAGGTGGCTTTAAAATTTGAATCTTTTGAGGTGGGTTTCTAAAAACAGTTGTAAATTGTCCTTCAGTGATTCTTACTGGCTCACTAATTTTTTGCTTCCTTGATTTATTTAATCTTTTTGAGTTCCAAGACTGGAAACAGAATTTGGCACAGCAGATTGTGTAATACTAAGTTAGAGAGTGACTAATGTTTGAGTTAATACTGAATATCATTAAGTTGTAGGTTCTTTAGAGTGTTACTTTGACTACTTCATGTAATACTGAAAATTAGTACTCTTGAAATTTTGTACATAAGGTATGCCAAATTTCAGGATGTGATTATGAATTGTTTTGTCGACTTATCAATCATTATGCCACCACACACATCTTAATACATGTACATGGCTGCAACTGAAATTTTCATAATACATGTTTTATCAAATTGGCCAAATAAAAGGAATGCTACATCACATAACACCACATAAGACAGATACCCATTAAACCTTAACCTATTATACAATATGTCCATCAACACAACAAAACAAAAGCAGTAATTAAATCTTGACCTGCAGTAAGTATAATATCAAAAGAAAATTATGTATTAGGTAATGACACAGCAGAAAGATTTCCATTGTTAGTTATGTTACAGAGAATTAGGTGTAGAAGAAATGGTAAATACGAAATTTCTTGGTTTACAAACTGATAACCACCTAAATTTCAATAATTCTATTGATCAAACAATTCATGTTTAGCATGTTATGTAGTTAGGTCCAGTTCTACATCAGCATCATTAACACCCTCAAATCAATTTATTTCACCTATTTTCACTCTATAACAAAGCATGGAATACTTTTTGGGTAATTTGTCAAAGAGTGGAAAGATTTTTCCCTTACAAAAGAAAACTGTCAGAATTATGGTTGTTGTATGACATATATATATTTTCATTAATGAACTGGATTGTAAATAATCAAGAAAATTAATGCAAGAAATAAGCGTGATCTACACAGAACAAATGCCAACTTTCCATATCATTGTATGGTGGCATCAGAGTTTTGAACAGTTAACCATGTACCGTACAATTTCATAAATGCTAAGAATGTAAAGGCACAATTTAAAGTAGCATTAAGAAGATTCTTAAACACACACTCCTCTTACTCTGTAGATATATTTTTTGTATGAAGGTGATCCATAATACTCTACATAAAGTGTTTATACTACTGTAATAATTTTGTATACTTTATATATTTTGTGGGTTTTATGACTTAATCCACATCCTACTGTCATTTTGACATACTTACAGATTCGTGTTTTGTACATATATTTGTATGTACATTATGTATATATGTATGTACATACCTATGTATGTACATATATATATATTTTACAAAGTTATTTTCCAACACAGAAGGAAAAAATTTGTTCTGATTATGTCATTTCAAAGTATGACAATTACTGTTCAAAATGAGCTCCACAGTTCCATGTGCACAATTCTGCGCATTTCAAAAGGGATTTAAGAATAAGTACTGTTGCCAGGTGTGCGAGTAGGCATGAGGACAGTTTATAAGAACTGAGATGCTGTAGAGTATCATAAAGTACCTAGAAATGTTAAAGAGCTGTTAGCTTATGTTGATACAGCATATTGAAATCAAAATGACTCATAACATAACATCCAGAAGTTTGACACACCATATGCAGAACACTCTGTGTGTGTGTGTGTGTGTGTGTGTGTGTGTGTGTGCGTGCGTGCGTATGTAGCCTTACCAACAATCTGGCAGAAAGAATTTGTAGTGCCCACTGGACAGGAAGCTATGTGGTTCTGTTTGCTTTTATTAACATGGTATGACAAGAAAAGAATACATGTGCAAATTACTGCCTGTTCAGTTTGGTTACTATGGTATTTATCACACCTTGTGGTTATACAGTAATTGTTTGCATTGTTAGGAGCATCTCTGAATAAATTTATGTTTAGCATGATATTAATAAGTTGGCAATATTACACTCATGCTGTAAAATCTTAAATTTGACAGCAATGTAAATATCACACTTTAAAAAATTGAATTATTAGGAGACACTGATTACAGACATTGTCCATTGCTTGGGTAAAGTTAATATAGATGTAATTTTAGGCTTTTCAGTCATCAGATGGCTAGTACAGAAAGTTAGTTTTATTGATTTCAAGTCCAATGGGTGGTGAGTGTGGTGGCACTTGAAGCTTTGTCCTTACCACCTGCAGTATTACCCCTCTGCAACTCCCATTGCTTAGTGAAAACAGGCAGTTGTCACTAGTGCGAGCTATCATAAGTTTAGCACTACCAGCATTCCTGTAAATAAAGTGGCTACACAGAGATGAATACAGGGAAGTGTGCTGCAAGGGAAAGTGTAAGAGCTTGACATAAAGGGGGGGGGAGTTTTGACCCATGGGACTTCTTCTTTCCATGACCTTCGCATAATGGCAGTAGTCAAGAGAGAACTTATTTGAACACAGAGACAACCATTCTTTCATATTGATAATGCCAACCTTTTGAACACAATACTATACTGTAGTTAGTACTTGACACAACATAAATTATATAAATTTGTTTATTTATTCAGGTGGAGAATCATGATAACTGTGTATATGATTATGTAGAAGTGCGAGACGGTTTGTTCCAAGATAGTCCTCTTATTGGCACATACTGTGGGTACAAGATTCCACGTGACATCCGCTCCACAAGCAATCATCTTTTCGTCAAATTTGTTTCTGACAGCACAGTTCAGAAAGTAGGCTTCTCTGCAAAGTTTATGAAGGGTAGGTAGATGAATTTAATATTATATCATTCAGTGGTAGTATTTATGTCCTGATTAGAATCTCCTTTAAATTTTTAAAGATTTAATCTTCAAGTTTCAATAATTAAATATAAATAAAGGACAGATTAAAAAGAGACAACTCTGCTATGATTCTTTAATTGTGCAGGCATCCCACAGCAATGATGGTATAGTGGATTGGAGGTAATTGTTACATGTGAATAAGAATTAAACAATATAAAATTTACAAATATTGTTTCATTTTAAAAACTCAGGAACTGATGTATGCTGCGTGAGAAACACTGCTCTCTTATGCAAAAATTTCTTTTAACAATTCACTGACTGATTTAAATTATAATTTTAGCAAGGAACAATATATGCTCCCTGAGGATGATTGTGTGATTGAAATATGTAGGAGCGTTTTAAAAGTTTTAATGTATATTTTAGACTTCTTAAATTATATATATATATATATATATATATATATATATATGTGCATGTGTTGGTGTGTGTAATTAAATAATTCTTTTAACAAATTTATTTTCGTATTGCAGAATTTGATGAATGTGCTGTACAGACTCATGGCTGTGAACACAACTGTGTAAACACTCTTGGAGGTTATGAATGTTCTTGTAGAATTGGGTTTGAGCTTCATTCTGATGGGAAGCATTGTGAAGGTATGTGAGGATATTTCAGTGCAGAACATACAACACATGAATCCTTAATTCTGCTGCATAACATATGGTTATTGGAACACCAGTAAGAGGCATTTGTCATGTTACAGATGCCTGTGGTGGAATGTTTGATGTTCCAAATGGCACCATAACAAGTCCTAGTTTTCCAGAACTCTACCCCAGCAACAAAAATTGTGTGTGGGAAATCATAGCACCACCACAGTACCGCATTACACTCAACTTTACCCATTTCGAATTGGAAGGAAATAATGTGAGTAACTTGCTTGTTTCACTGACTATAAATAAAGTACCCAAGTCCTTGAATGTTGAAGTCATAAATGCAGAATACAATAACAATTTTCAACAGAAATGATCAAGATAACCATCATTAAAGTGCCAGGTATCTAAAATTTCCTGTCCCATAGCAATCAGAAAATTGGCCTACATTTATTCAAAACCATCTGTAAACTTGCTCTCTGTTAAAAGGTATTTTTGCCAACTAAAATAGTTGAAATTAATTTACTGTATGTGTAGCTTATGTACATGCTTCATTTGCCATCACACTGACAGAAACAGACAAGACAAGAAACATAATATGGAGGCATATTCATATCTTTGCATCTTGATTTGTCCACTTGATTTGCACTGTCCTAATTCTAATAATTCTACATACTGTCTTAAAAAAGCAATAACATTCCAACTAAGTCAGCCTGTCTTTACATATTTACTTCTACTGCATTCACAGAACGGAAACATTGCCTTGAAACAAAAGACTGTTAGCTTGCTTATGGCCTACAATATATATATATATATATATATATAGTGTGAATAAACAGAATGCAATGACAGTGATCCACAATGGTGTCAGGACATACTGCAAGACAAAGATAACTCCCAAGAATGAATATGACCTATTCATACAGATGGTTGCACTGATAGACTTTCACATTAAATGTAAAATATTTATGTGAAAAGTATATGTAAGGAGTCTGTATTTTAAACATTTGTAATAACTTTAGTTGAAAACATGGTATTTTTGACACCACATAATGCACATTTTTAATGGAATCTGCCATTATTGTCTTCCACTGTTGGAGACCACCCTGATGATGGCCATCCACAGGCCATAACATGTAGGAGGAACACTGTAAACTGACAAATGATAGTTTGCTGTTAATTGTGCAATTTTTGGATTGACTGCTGTATAGATATGTCCTTTATTGCACAATTTATTGTTTCTGACTACATATCAGACTGTATGATTTTATTTTGTCCTTATTTGGCCAGCATGCAAATTACATCTGCGTGATGCCACATCATATTTAGATCATGAAACTCTTCTTTGGCCTCTTTTCTGCAGTACTGCTCATAACTACATAATAAACAGTGCAATTTTCAGAAAAGTGTATTTGACATAATGTAGGTGTTTTGATTTTCTCTACAATGATTTTCCGAAGCTTTTTGCATCACAAGAAGAATTCAGCAAGATAATATCATAAAATTATGTAGGTATTTATGTAAACTGCTACTTTCGTTAGATTTTGTCTAAAACTGAAGTGGTCAACAGATATTAGTAGAAATTTTCCAGTATAAAATTTTTTATCTGCTTTTTAAGCAGCTGTTTGTACTTATTAGTTGTTTTACTTCTGAGTCTGTGAGTTTATATTCAATATGATTTGTTAAATCATTACTGAGAGTATTATTGTGTGACTGCACACATCAGTTAACATTCAATTGCCATGTGCATAAAGTATTCTCCACAAATGAGATGCATACACTTTATGCAGGTTTAGCATACTGTACAGTTTCTTTTGTTGTATGGGTATCACCAGTTTAATTTATTCTGTTCACTGGATATTGTTAGGGTTATCAAATAAAGGATGAGATAGAGCAGGCACATAGCCTAACTGGAGTGATGAGCAGGTGACAATATATGCAGTCTGACAATCTCAAGTGAAGAAATAACATGGAAGACAAAGTGTAGATGCAAGGATAACACCAAAATGGACATAAAATAAGTGGCATGTAAATTTATTAATTGATTAATGTGATCCAGAATAGATCCAGCAGTGGGCCATTTTGACAAAATAGTGAAAACATGCAGGTCCTTACAGGCACAGAATTTCATGGCCAGATGTGCACCTATAAGATTCTCAAAAAAGGCAATGTTTCTTGTAGTTTGGTCAGTACATAATTTGTCTCCTGACGACATTTGGTTTTCTGAATATGTTGAAGAGACATATTTTTTTGCATAAGCTGAATGTGGATTATGATTGTTCAATTTTATTTGCAAATTTCATGGAAGGTGACTCAATTATATGTAATGAATATATGAGTGTTTGATTTGTGTTAGGGCATGGAGTGAAATGTTGCAACGTGAGTGCTACAGTCATGAATTTTGACTCTTGCTCCTGAAGGTGACACAAACTGAAATATGATGATGGAGATGGAGAGTGTTCTCTTCAGGGACATGAAGCTGTGTAGTCTTGTAGAAGTACACTAATGTTTCAGACCCTAATGATAGAAGCAGCAGGCTCCTCTGAATTGTTAGTGTGCTTCCACCACATTACATGGCATCAAATACCCATTTCTTGATCACTGCCATGAGAACATCAGATCTCAGACGATGATGAAAAATATTCAGATACTTAGCAAATAAGGAGCAGTAATTTGTTACTCAAATGTGTGAAATTTACTTTCTTTTCTTCTCTTTCTGTTTCAGCTGTATCAGGTAAGTTTAAAACTCAAGATTTTCTTGAACTAAACATAAAGTTGTACAATTCATATTTCAAAACCAATTCGTCCATACAAAACATATATAATGATGCAATATTGTCTCCTACATGTTTCAGTGGCCGACTGATATCTTCAGGAAGCCACACCAATATCACAACTTGGTATACTATGATACATTTTTGGTAATAAAATACATTATATCATACTAATATTACAGCCTTGTTAGGATATAATATATAGCAAGGTGTTGTATATGTCCGTCATTTTCTTGATACCAATGTAATATTATACGTTTTACAGTGTCCCATTAAGATTTTGATGCATATTTCCTTCATCTTAATTTATGACATATTGGCAGTAACATACATGTTGTGTCATCCTGATACCCAGGTCCTACTCATGTAATGCAGAATGTGGTACAATGGCATGTGTGTGGTAGAGTTCCAATAGCTAGATAAGTTACTGTGTATTTCTCAATGCTATACAAACATCTGCTGTTTTTATGATCTGCCAAGGATCTTGTCCTGTGAATATATAGGTCATTATATATAATTATGATCTTATGATGCTCACAGGACAAAATACATAGCAAATCTTAAAAAACAATGGATGTTCGTATGCCATTGAGACATACACAGCAATTTATCTACCAACTGGAACTCCTAACATGCACATTCCTTTGTACCACATTGTGCATTGTACGAGCAGGACTTGGATATCATTATGATGCAATGTGTTTGCTACTGCAAATAGTCATAAATGAAGATAAAAAAAATTTGCATCAAATCTTAACACAGCACTCTAAAACATGTAATATTTTATTAGTATAAAGAAACTGACTACACTTACAACTCCTTGCTGTATTTTATATCCTAACAAGGCTGTGATATTACTATGATCTATTGTATTTTATCACCATGAATGTATTATATTTTGTCATATTGGAAATATTGGTGTGGCTCTCTGAAGATGGTGTGTGACTGCTGAAACATGTAGGAGAGTATTTTGTATCACTGCATATGTGCATATGGGTAGATTATTGGTTTTAGGATAAGAATTATGTCTCACTGTAGGGAATTTATAATGTAAAAATACACAGTTTTATGTTTTTCATTTCAAACTGTCAGTAATATGAGATACGATCCTTGTTGGGATAAGTACGAGGGAACATGTATGTAGTGAATGACATAATGAAATGAGAGCTGTGCTTTTTTGGGCTATTATGTAGTGTGTAGTGATAATACGTACCGACGTTTCGGGACAACCTATTGGTCCCATCTTCAAGTGTCAAGAATTGAATCCTTGGATTCAATTCTTGGCTCCTAAAGATAGGACCTAGCAGTTGTCCCTAAACGTCAGTAAGAAATTACCACTACATGCCATGTAATAGCCCAGAAGCATGCAGTTCTCATCTACTTCCTATGATGGAAGCCTCAAATCAAATATAATGAACTGTCTTAGCATTTCTGTAGAAAAAGAGATGAACCCAAAAATTGTTGTTAGGGTAGACAAGAGGTTACTTCCATCAATGACTACCTCCCAATGTGTATGTGGTGTAACAGGCCCTAAACTAATTTTCATGTAATGATTGCACATCATCATCATCATCAAATCCTTTTACTCCTTGTGGAGCATAGGGCATCCATGAAGAGCTTCCAGGCATTGCAGTCTCCAGCTATCCCCTTGACCTCATTCCATGATCTTCTTTTACTTCTTATCTCATCCTCTATTGTCCTTCGCCACGTTCTCTTCAGCCTACCTCTCCTTCTATATCCCTGAGGATTCCAATCTAATGAAATTTTCTCTATTGCTCCTGTTTCTTTACATAATGTGTGTCCAATCCAATTCCATTTTCTTCTTTTTATTTGATTTTCTATTGACTTCTGATGGGTGATTCTCCATAGTTCTTCATTCATAATCTTATTGGTCCATTTTATATTCATTATTCGTCTTAAGCATTTATTTACAAATATCTGTATTCTTCTTGTTATCTGGTTGGTAGTTTTCCAAGTTTCACAAACATATAATAATACTGATTTTACATTTCTATTGAATATTTGTATTTTAACTTCTTTTGATTTGTTGAGATTTTTCCACACAGGATACAGCTGAAAAAATACACCATTTTCTTTCTTGATTCTACTTGCTACATCTTCCTCTGTCCCTCCGCTTTCTGACACCACACTTCCTAGTTATACAAAGGATCCAACTTCTTCAATTTCCGCTTCCACTAACCTAAATTTTTGCATATTAGATTTATTTACTCTCATCCCCTTAATCTTATTTACGTTAATATGAAAACCAACAAATTCTGCTTCCAATTTTAGTCTCTAGCTTTTCTTCCATATCGCGAAATCTCTGGGCCAACAGACAAATATCATCCACATAGTCCAGAACTTCCAATCTTTCCTTCATACTCCACTGTATTCCCCTTTACCTTAAACCTTTCACTCTTTTCACGACCCTGTCTAATATGAGCAGAAAAAGGGTTGGGGATAGAATACATCCTTGCCTTCACCATTTCTGACCTCTATAAAGTCTGAAAGCTTTCTTTCATGGGAAATTTTGCACTTAAATCCATCTTACAATATTTTAATTATTTGTACAATCTTCCTTGGTATAGCATATAATGATTGCACACAAGGTTGAAATTTTATTTTCTCTACCCGTAAATCTTACAATACAAGCCTTATTACTTGTTGTGCTAGTGCCTCTGAAGCAAAAATTTGTCATAGTAACATTCATGAACACAACATCTAACGCCTACTTTCAATTTAAATGAAGTTTCATGTGAATGTTTCAAAATACATCAGAATCACTGATCACTGGATATGTACAATGACATTTAGATTCTGAATATATTGCACCAAGAAAGAAGTCGTAAAGTAATAACAGAAATTCATAACATATTAAATTATGTTATTTCTGCCTTCTTTATACAACAGTGAATCCTCGATTAACTGATCTAACTATCTAACTGAGAGGGGAGTTTGGATCAGAAAAGCCACTTAGTTGGTTGTTTAAGGTCTGCTTCCTAGCCTGTAGTCTACAAGTAGCCTAGAGGTGCGAATCTAGGAAGCCAAACAACCACAATCTAGGCAATGTTTTAGAACAAAAACAACACATAGTATGCTTTTAATATACGATATTAAAATATTTCCCAAAAACATTTTAAGGCCAAAATATGTCAGGAGCTTCTGCCTCTTTGACCTTTGTCATGCAGGCCTAGGCTAGCTTAAGTGTCATTCCTTTGTAAATGTAGTTCTGTATGCAACATTACTGGTCCCAATAAAAATACTGTGTAATATGTTACCTAAATGCTAAAGATAAACTTTACACACAAATAATTTGGAATTGCTCTTTTTTCAGTTGGTCAGAAGGGTAGGTCTTTCAGTTTGGACATTGGTTGATTAGTCGGATAACAGAGGGTTAATTGCTTCCTTCTGAGAATCACTTTAATAATTCAAAGATACCTAAAGATTTATAGCTCATTCATTCCCATACTTTGTATGCATCTGTGGACTTTACAGCAAGAGTGTGAATATGACAGTGTGGTGGTACACAGCAAGCTGGGTGAGGATATGATGAGGAGGCATGGTGTCTACTGTGGCTCTCGGCTACCTGGTCTTATCACATCAGAGGGAAACAGCCTTCGTGTTGAATTTAATTCTGACAACTCAGTACAGAAATCTGGCTTTGCTGCTGTTTTCTTCACTGGTAATTTTATTCATATTCCTACACATAAAATTATATTATTTTTTACTAAATAATTTAAATATAATGGCAAGTGGAATTTACATCTTGGTAAACATTCTGGTTACCCTTCATGGAACATAGCCTTTCTTAATAAATAGGTGTTCATTAGTGTGCCCATGAAAAATCCTTCTTTATTGGAACCCAAAGATGCATCACTGTTTTCATTTTATCCTGAGATAGTTGTGTCCAGGTCATACCAGCACACCTTTTTTCTTTAGAAGATATTGTAATATTTCTGGCCACATATATAGTCTGTATAGTAAACGACAAGCACAGGGACTTCACCTTTTATGTGCCACAGATCATGAGATCTATAGTTCCTCTGAATTGATTACTCATTAACAACACTTACCTTCCTACTGATGTTGTCCCCTTCCGAATAGTCTGCTTGGGACTTCATGCAGCAAGCCAAGTAATTGTGCTGCTGTTTGAAGAATTTTGTGAAGTGCAATATTTGCAATTAGACTAGTGCCCCAAGAATTTGGTTGGGTAATGATGACATGAGTAATGAAATCTACTTCCCTTCCAATCTGTCATGATTTTCAGGAAAAGTGGAAGTTCCAAGACACTAAATCTGGTGAGCAGGGAAGAGCTGTAGGACAGTCATTTTATTTCATTAACAGACAAAACAGAGGGACAGGTGTGGGGAACATATTTGGTGGCTAGCCATAACATGTACAGTTTGTGTTTCAAAATGCTCTGAACTGACCCAACCGCATTTTCCAACATGCTAGCAAATTCCAGGGTAGTGATCCTTCTGTTTTTCAGGACAAGTTCCTTCATTCAATCGACATTTTCATTTGTTTTGTTCACTGCTTGACATCCTGGGTATTTGACATCTTCAAGAAACAACACACTGCTCTGAACTTGGAAAAACAACTTGAAACTTATTGTCTTCCCTTGTCTCCTCTCCAAAAGATACTGTCAATTTTTTTAATATTCTGTGGTTTTTTCCTCAAATTTCAAGCAACATTCCATGCAGGCACACTTGACAATTACTACTTATGCCAAAATTGGAAATTAACAATATGCACATGTACTTAATGAGACATTACTCAATGATCACACATACTACAGACTTCTTCCACACCAGTAATATGCAGACTCCCTCTATCTACACTCAGCAATAGTGTCATCTAATTGTCAGTCTGGAAACTGTCTCATTGACACACATATTTCCCATGAGATTCGTTCCCCTGCAATTGTGCAACTAGAATGTTACATGCATTTTCTTATTCAGGAATCTCTAAATCTGCAATTTACTAGGGTCTAGAATGTTAAGACATAAGTCTGTATTTGATTGTTGTCTTCTGGGGGCTACTGGCTGCCTTCATTTCCCACCATGAAGATGGAAACAGCAGAATTCTGCAAAACATTGGTACCCATCCAGAAGCCTGTAATCTTGATACTGCTGTAAAAACATCAAACTTTAACCACATTTCTTTATTTGCTACAGACATTGATGAATGTGCGACTGACAATGGAGGTTGTCAACATGAGTGTCGGAACACCATTGGTTCATATACATGTTCCTGCCACAATGGTTTCATGCTGCATGACAACGGACATGACTGTAAGGAGGGAGGCTGCAAGTATGAGATCACTGCACCTTCTGGAACCATCTCATCACCCAATTATCCTGACTACTACCCAAGCCGGAAGGACTGTGTTTGGCATTTCACTACTACTCCAGGACATCGAATCAGGCTGGTAAATACTGTAGAGATAAAAGGTTCTTGAGTTGGAAACAAGCTATTAAATTAACTTTTAGGCTTTCTTCATCAGTCAACTTTTAACACTGTGAGCGTGAAATTAATTTAGTAATTTACAGGGTATGAATTCAACTCCTCCTGCAAGGAATAACAGTTCATCTCTATTACAAAGACAAATTGGCCAGTGTTGTTTTGGGAAATAAACACTGTTCATTTTGAGAATCAAATGAATTATAAACTCACTTTCTCTTTTAAATTTATGTTATAGCACATGTAACATTTTTGTCTGGGTCTTTTCATCATAATTTATTGCTGATGGAAAGCTGCAAACTTTTGATTTCAATTGTCATGTGGCAGAAAGTTTGTATTCACTTCTGTTTTAAAATACACTTGGAGAAACTATATGTAGCTAATATTTCTGAATGAGACATCTTACATTAGCATGAAAGGCAGACAAAATCTCTAGTAATAATCATGCAAAAATATAAAAAATTCATAGTATAAAAATATAAACAAGATACTCGTATCTAGGAACATCTTAAGCACCTATGCCGATACACACTGATATTTTCATTAATAACATAGCCATGACAGGCAGTAATCAGAATGAAACAAGCCTTGCTTTGAGTGAATAAAAACATAGAATTTTGTGTCATGGAGCCACAAATGCAAAATTTCGCACAAAGAATGTATTTACACTTTTGTCTACATGAAATTAGCTTACTTTTGTCTTTAGGGCATAATCGTAACTATGTGTAGGTACCACCTGTTGTAATATTATGAAGCCATGAATTTTGCTCATACAACATATTTGTGTTTCAAGTGATTCTCACATCAAACACCGATTATTTCCTGGTACAGCCTTAACAAGTTTGTCTTTTGTAATAGAGGTACATTGTGCTTTTTCACTAAGAAATTAAATTTGTCAACACCACTTCGATGAATGTCATGTTTCAAATGGTTAGAATACAGTATGTAGTTCTTAAGAGTAAACTACTGTTAAACAGATACAGCAGTTTGTTTTCTTTAAAATATAAGTTGGGATTTCACAGTAAGGACAGAGTAGTACCGGTACCATTATTTATGAACACCCTGCATTAAGTGGAACTCTACTGACATAACTTCATATGCTAACTCAGTTAATTGTCACAGTTTATCTTACATTTTGAATGTATTCTGCCACCCAAATTTTCTATTGATATAGTAATTTTTTATTATGACTGCAACATATCTTCTGTGACTGGTGAAGCTTGAGTCCACATTACACATTGTTTCCACATTCTAGATATTCAATGAGTTTGAACTGGAGCCCCATCAGGAGTGTGCATATGATCACATTGTGCTATATGATGGTGATTCCCCAGAATCACAAACACTAGGAAGATTCTGTGGCTCCAAGCCGCCACATCCAATTATTGCTACAGGGAATCAGATGTTCTTGGTCTTCAAATCAGATGCGTCTGTACAGAGGAAGGGCTTCTTTGCAAGTCACACAACAGGTATAACTTCTGAACGTGATAATTCACTGTTAATGAATGTCAGATATTTTCCATTGTTTATAATGGAGAATCTAATGGATTATCATTCTACATGATGTTTAAAGATCAGGGCAAATAAAATTAAAATCTTGGTTGAAAAGCCACATCAAACTTCACTCAAAATCTAGTGTTTCAGATCCTGTGCTATCATCAGTATCAAGATCGATGTTAATCAAATATGGATTTGTTAATACTAATACTGTTAGGTTATGATGAAGTTGTAACATACTTCGTCCTGGGACCCAGTTAAAATGCTGAAAATGGTTAAACAGAGTGCTTGATTAATAAGCCTAGCCATCAGTTCACGACTAGCTGCTTGCAGATGGCCATATATGATGGCCTAAATCTGTTTCAGTACAGCATAGGTAAAAATAAAGCAAAATTGCTGTACAGACTATATAAGTTGTTATGCCTATCCATTGATCTGTGTTCTGTCACCTATATTGTTCTGAAGGGCACTATTTAAATACTTTCAGTATTTTGTCATGTTGACTTGTAGAGAAGCACAACGAGAGTTGGGGCTGCATTGTTAGCATACATTAGTAATAAGGAGAACAATAAAACATTCCTATCTCTGAAAATCTGATCAATTTTCATACTTAATACTTGTAATTCAAATGCAGTGCACATTCAGTTGACACCAGCCATGCCAGAGAAATAGGACTATATGCATATATATATTTATATATATGTTGTTCTGGCAGCTTGTGGTGGACACCTGCAGGCAACTGACCGTGTCAAACATCTGTATTCACACTCAAAGTATGGTGACCACAATTATGAAAATAGAGCTGACTGTGATTGGTCCATTGAGGCAGAGCCTGGTCGCAACGTACATCTCACCTTCCTGACCTTTGAACTGGAAGATGAACAGGATTGTGGTTATGACTATGTTGAGGTCTACTCCGGTCTCGATGCCAGTGGACCTTCATACGGCCGTTTCTGTGGAAATTCGGTGAGTAAATAAATTTGGTAGAACTCTCCTTTAATGTTGCTTAGTTTAAGGTTTTCCTTATTTAAAGATTAAATCCAATTATCCCATATCAGTAATTTCAGTATTCAATGTTTTCTCAGTTTAATTTTCAAAATGCAATATACCAACAAAAAAAACAGCAAGGAACACTTAGGATGTTGAGCCACAGCTGTGCCATTTCAGAATTTACACAGAACTGGCAGTGCTGTCAATTTTGTGTCCAGTATAAGTACTTCAGTATTCAGTAGCTAAGCATAATCACATTAATTCTGCATACTTTTCTACCATCTTTTAATCATGTGACAGACCTGAGCCTGCACAAACCTTCAAAATTCTTTTCTCATATCAGGGCTTCTACTCTGATCCAGCATTGGAATCATATTATAATGATTCCAAGTTCCTTTTGCCTAATTGTGAGTGATTTTTTAATACAGCCATTACCACTGCTTACATTTTAGTGTTACTTCAGTTATCATATGTACCTGAATTATGATGAGAAGTTTTTCATAATTCATATCTACAAACCAAAGAATTTCTTTCTAATTTTTCACAAATCTCAACATGGTCTGTATAAATATTTTTCCCAAAACTGAAGATACTTAAAGGAGTCCTGTCATGTGCAGGAGGTAAGGCTGTTTTTATGGTAATTTTGTTTTTAAAATCTTGTTTTCCCCAGTACATTACAACATTCTAGAAACAACACTGTACTTGACTGAGCAGTGTCTAGAACTATGGAAAATACAGAGAGTAAATGGTGAATAAGAAATTTGTGTGCCAAGTTAAAGAGGGAGGGAGGGAGGGAGGGAGAGAGAGAGATGAGAGTGTAACACAGAAACAGTTTTGTAGGGCAGCGTATAATTAATGTGGCACCTCATTCCTCCTTCATGCAACACATAATTTTAAACAACTTATTATTTGACTGCATCCATTTAATATCTTTAATGTGGAGTACTCATACTGCTGGCTGGTCACAGTATCAGGTCATTTTTCACTTGTGGCTGAGATTCATCTTTCCCTCCCACCCCCACTCCCTTTCCCATTGATTTTTGAGTGAGGGATGTATTGTTGTAAATGAGAAAGTAACAAGGTAAAGCTAACAAAAGGTATGGTCCATAGCAACTCTGCTAAAACTTTTCCATTTTCACAGATATGTAAATGCACTGAAATATGCCAGTGTAACTTACTATATTTCCTGTGGTGCTGCAACCCAATACAGGTCAAGGCCTCCTAATTCTTGAGGTTTCTAGCTCACACACAACAACTCACCATAGATGGTAGGATTCCTCTGGAGAAGTGATCAGTTCTTCACAGATGTCTACCTGACAACACACAACAATCATAACAGACAGACAGCCATGACCCCAGTGGGATTCGAACCTGCAATCCCAGCAAGCAAGCAGATGCAGTCCCAGGCATTAGGCTGCGCAACCACTGGGATTGGCAATTAACTACATTCAGAGCTGTAATATCCAGCATTGGATAATCCAGAAAGACCTGTTAACAATAAAGTGACTAAGAGGGTCACTAATTGCAACATTCCATCAACTGGAAACACAGAGAACTGATTCTGAGATATTAGCTACCAATTAATTGTGCCTTGTTGGTTTTTTCATATTATACAGAAGGTATATAAAATCGTTATATATTTGCAGACTTTCATAACTTGTGTTTTATTATGGGAATAAACAAATTGGGTTTCACTCATCCAACCAGATTCTTCCCCACTTTACTATTAAAAAAAATCAGAAAAGTTCTTAGGTTTGCACAATATTGAGTGTTAAGACTGTGGTCGTTTGGATTGTAACACCATGTATATAAATATCAACATCTTCAAGGTCACAATAGAGAAAGCAAGTTCCTCCAAAATGTTGATGTCCACCTCCTATGATATAGCATCACAACTCAGAAGATCAAGATCTGAACTAAAAAAGTTTTTTGTCCACAGAATCCCACTGACATCATCTCTATGAATGAGGCTCTTCTAGTCCGTTTTCGTTCAGATGATACTATAGTGAACAAAGGGTTTTCTGCTGCATATGTTGCTGATGACCCAATAGGAAGTGAGGAGATAGCAGACAGACTAGCTCAAGAAGAAGAGAAAATTCAAGATGGGTAGGTGGTTATGGTCAACATGAATGAAAAGGTGCATGCTTGGTACATGTTGGGATAGCAATTTGTCTTGTCTGACACAAGGTGGTTGGCTCAGTTGGAATAGAACTTGAATAGATCGAAATAATGAAGCTTTAAAAGATCTCATATGTTGCTATATTTAAGGAATATCCCAAGACATATGTAGTATCCAAAGTACAGTGCCACAGTTGAGAGTTCTATCAACTTGCTTGCATTATAGCTAATTCAAAGCTCTGAAAGTACTGGTAAAGAAATGCTTTAGAGACATTTGAGTGTCATTACTGTCATTGTCCCTCAGATATTTAGGGTTCCTTGGGATGTTAATACCAGGATAAAACATATCAGCAGGTAACATTCTTACACACATGGTATGTTAGAATTAATGGCAAGCCATGACATTTGTATAAATTCAGAGTGAATTTTTAGCAGTGTTCGCTCTTCGTATTTAGGGTTTGTATACAATAAACTGTGCCCTTCATTCACACAACAGTTCTTCAATAACAAAGAAATCAAACACTAAGTGTTTTCACGTTTTCATGACAGTTATTCAAATTATGGTTTTATTTTGTGTTTCTACACCATGTTGTGCTTAAATTTTCCTCTGAACTGTTGGAACATTTAATCATTGGCCAAAAACAACCATAGTTTGAAACTGTTTATCTTTATGATGTCATCAGTTACTTGATTAGTTGAGTTGTTCTTACATACAGATCTATAAATCTGAGCAAATGGCTACACCATGTACCAGTTATGTTGCTGTTTATGATGTGACCACATCGTACTTTCCTGACCATGGAAAATAAATGACACAAGCAGTTAAAATGTGTCCATAAAGAGTGATGTAAGTAGTTCTAACACCCCAGAAAATATCAAAGGGAGCTACTACTCTCATCCATGCTTTTGGAGAATATCTCCTTCACCCCTCTTTCCTTCCCACCATCTCTTCCACTGGCATTACCTTCCTCTTTACACTCACTATAAAACATACTGCTCATAACAGTTTTTCAGTGCATAATACAACCATCTTGTGCAAGCAGAGTATGGCAACCCAGCTGATCCTAGCAGTAGTATCTCTTCCATTCTAGTAATGGACAGAGGCAAGATTTCCCACAGCTGTGATTATAAAAGAAATTCTCTAACTCTTACCATGGATTTTTGATTTCTCAGTCATGTGCTGGATATTCTTCAAGGCATCAGTTATGTTTGTTTTGGCACAGCGGCAACCAAGAACTCCTGAAAGCATTTATAAGATTTTCTCTTCCAGTACTTGCAGTGATCAACATTCTGAAAACTAAATAATAATAAAAAAATTCAACATTCATTAAGCAGGAAATTTAACAATCCATAACACCTTGGAGGAATATGAGTATCATTGTGTACTGATATAAGTCAGTGTGCTGAAGGCATCAGCAGAAATATGACACATCATCTTCACAGTTTTTACAGGTAGTATGTGCAAGGTTCATGTAATTTGGACAGTGTTAGTTCCAAGATGGTGTTGAATTTATAAGTTTTGAAATAATGCACATAACTGTATAATTGAGAATTGTACCAACTTCTGGACATAACTGAATACAATTAACCCATTTGCTACTCAAAGTCCTGAATATTCACCACTGACAACTCCTTCTCCTCACCAAGAAATCCATATATCATCCAACTTCTCAATCCTAAGTACAGCATCAGCCATGCAAAATAAATTTACTGCATTTTACAGTGAAAACTGTTAGTTACTCTTGTAAAGACAGAAGATTGAGCACAACAAATGAAGGTGGAAAATGGGCAAGAATGCCTATCTGTTTCTTTCTCAGTACACATAGAATTGCCCTGTGACTGTTGCCTGCAGACATCCCATTCCTAATGTAACCTCTTGAGGAGTATGTTTCATACTGAAACAGCAGCACTGTAAAGGAAATGTATTCTTCACCCCTGAAAACAACTTATTCCCAATGCTCCCAATTTCCAGATGAGCAGATCTTTGTTTGAAGGTTCCCTGGCTTTACTAGCTTAAACTTCTGATAAGAACAGCATGCAGAGTGAGGTGAATATGGATCATTGGTGGAACCAGATCTTAAGAGGTTAAAACTTAGTAGTTTAAAAATTGGTGAAGTGTTACTAAGGTCCAAATGATGCAAAGAACTTGGGTTACACATCACAAAGAAGACACTACAAACCTGTTGTCAAATCAGTGCAGTGAATCATTTACAGGAAAATAAAGTTGAAATTGTTTGTTCTGTGGACTAACTGAAAGTAACAAATATTCTCTCTGGATGCAATTGAGAATTCTTTAATGTTACAAGAGATGGTGTATGAAGTTACCACTGTCCAGTACATGATTAAAGCAAGATGCCTATGCATCAATCAGCATGGTGATTATCATCAATAGTTATTATTTTTGTGAACTTACAAACAATATTCCACATTTGATGCATCAAATTTTCTTTATCTTCTCTTAGAAATAAAAATGATACCACCTGTGTGATAACTAAAAGGTTATCCAACAGCATGACCTAAGAAACATAGAGGATATTTACAATGAAGAGAGAAATGTATCTTGTGGATTACACATTTTCATTTCTCAATCCTTTTTAGTTTGTATACCTTAGGGATATTGAATGTCATTATTTCACTCATATGTATTACTATAAACAACCCAGTGTTACTGGGCTAGTAAGCTACGACAGATATCCTTCTGCATACCAGTCATAAAATAGGTTTGCTCCATTATAACTAATATTGTCAAAATTATGCTCTGGTAATAATGATCATTTGAAAGCACCAAGACAGGCATTTCAACATTTAAAAAAAAAGCCTACTTTTTGCGGCGAATCAGACTTTAACTTCCAATGGGACTTTTCTGTTAGGCAAAACATTTTTGTTGTATAAACTACAAGGGTCCTGCAGGCAACATGTATCAGCCTATTTCTGCAGGTGGGTCTCATTTTATGCCAGGGTTATGTTCCTGAAATACATCGCGCAAAACAAACACAAAATTCCCATTCAAAACTGTGTATTTCCTGAGGATTTGGGGATTTACAGCCTCATTGTATATAGTGTGTGACTACCACTATTGGATGTATGGACCTGTAGATTATGTATCTATTGTATATACAGTATGTATACATTTCCATACAATATATTTATTTCTATTGCAATAAAAATGTAAGAAACTCAAACACATAGTTTTTGGTATGGTTAATTCTGCTTGGACTGTGGTAGTCTTGCTACACAAACACTTTAATTCCTGAATTGGCACTAGCTGTAATTCTGTCATCATTTTCATGAATTATACAAACACTAATATGAGCAAAACTAACATTTTGGCATATGTCAACAATTCATTCATCTGTTTGGAGTTGGCTTATTATGTCTAATTTCTCCTCAATACTAAACGTCTTTCATTGATTTTTCACTTGGATTGCACTAGGTGATGTAGATTTATGTTTCTCGCCCATTTTGTTATCAAAAGCCAATACTGTTGAAGGGGGAACTACATCAGCCACATGATTATATCACCAATGTAATCAATCAATACACATGATTGATGGCATGACAGTGGCATCACTTTCTGCTAGCCTCAAAATCAAGACAAGTGTGGCCAGGGAACACTATGGCAAATCATGTTTTACCAAAAAATATCACACATCGTCAGTGCCAAATCATGTTAAAGCAAAAGTTATTGCGTAAATAAATTTCCAAGTTGCATTAAAGCAAAATCACATAAAATGAGAACTGCCTGTACTTGTATTCATTCCTAATTTATTAATATGTATTTCCATATGACATGTGACAAAGTTTTAGGCACAATTATTGCTTGTTGGTTTTCAGTCATTGCACTAGGTATACATGTACATACAAAATTGACTGAGAGGGCCATTTTGTTTCACTATGTCATCAGCCAGCAGCCAACACCAATTCTGAGAGTTCAGCCATAAATGTTGGCATCTTGTTGGCTTTCTTTTATTGTATATACACAATATTACATAAATATTGATGAAAATGGAATAGAAAGTGAAGCAGGGAACACCATACAGGATAACAAATGAAAAAAATTAAAAGGTTGGTGTGTCCATAGGGTTGCTAGGTACACTAAGGTAAACATTCATGATAGTATTCTAATTTCCAGAAATTACAATATCTGGTAAACTTCTAGGGGTATCAGATATCACAATTATTACTGTACTTCCATTTGGAATAACTGTCTCAGCAGTGGCTGGATTCTGTAAGTATTGTACCTGTTCACAAGAAGGGTGATAAAACTGTTTATAACAATTATGGACTGTTACCAACTGCATAAAAACTTTTATCCAACATTTTCTGTCAGTGTAAACTCCATACATACAAGAAATTTTGGAGATCTCTTTTGGACTGAGTTATGAGGGGGATTAAATGGCTTCCATTCAGTATAATTAAATTTGTTTGCATGGGGAGTCTTCGATAATGTAGTCAGCCTAGTGACTTTGCTGCGGGCTGAATGATTGAAGTATGATCCATCCATTTCCAACAGGAACAGCAAATTTTTCTCCACTCGAAATTGTCTAGACTGTCTCCTGGGGCCACATATCTTCCTATTCAATGTACATAACGGACTCTGTACCCTTAGGTAGGTAACCTGGGCATGGAGCTGACAACTCACTTCCATCTCCCAATGCATCTTCACGGCATTCATGGGGGCAGCTTTAAGCTGTGTTTCATGAAATACCTGCTGGTTTCATGTCTTATGTTTCTCATATTATATATTTTAATTTAGCTCAGATCTTGTAACCATTCCAAATTACCTAGCATCTTTTGATTTATAAATTTGTTTTAGGTTTTTAGGAGATATATCACAAGTTACATTGAATACCGAGGAAAAACAGTTAAATGAGTATGTGACATAATAGGATAAATTACTTCAGCCTTTTAAGCAGAGTTGTTACGCATACTCATACATACCACATACTGTAATATTCAGAAAATCTGCCATTGTGTCACATATGTGTTTTGTATGATTCCCAGAGTAGGTGGCATTTACTGCATACATTACAATAAAAAAAGGGATTTTTTAATATTATTTCTACTGAAATTACATTATGAGTATACCAAAGCTTCCAGTTTGCTTTCGTTTATTTACATCAAGATGTGGTGAAATACACATGACTCGCATAATCCATGAATGAACATATTTTTGTTTAATCATTGCAGATTGCTAACATAATTAAATGACTAGTGAGCCCACGTGGTCGCTAACCCCGGTAGGGGTGAAGGCGCTAGCTGGAAATAACGGGGGCTCGGCACTATGTACTTCTCTGCTGGATGTCTGGGTGGTCGGGTACCGCCACAGGGAAGACGAACAAGGGAACACAGAACTATTACCAGGACAACAGGCACCACACACGAAAAATCATACAAAATGATCTATGTATATTTCTAACACTATAGTCTCTGCACAATAAGGAACAATGATGTAAAACCTTAGAATTAACAAATAAGTATAAATAACATTATTACAAAAAACCTAGATCTCTCGGTCTCTAGGCGCGCAGGCTGCGCACTCCAAAAAAGTTAAGCTCTAACAATAACTGTCTTGGGGGTGACTAGCCCGTCCCCCTTCTCTCTCTCTCTCGTTATGACGCACAAAAGGTATATACAGAAACACTCAACAATGACAATATATTCGGCCCCCCCTCTCTCTCTCGTTATGACGTACAAAATGCATGTACAGAAACACTGAACACTGACAATATATTTCGGGCCTTTCTCTCTCTCGTTATGACGTACAAAATGTATGTACTTAAACACTTAACACAGACAATATGTTTCGGGCCTTTCTCTCTCTCTCGTTATGACGTACAAAATGTATGTACCTAAACCCTTAACAAAGACAACATGTTCGGGCCTCTCTCTCTCTCTCTCGTTACGACGTACAAAATTCATGTACAGACACAGGTGACACTGACAGTAACTTAGCGAGGGCTCGTAGTCCCTTTTGAGTACCGTACGTTGCACTGCCCGAGCATTCACCAGCTCGGCTCCTGCACTAAGCGAGCTTTCTCGCTCAACGTTACCCAAACTCTAACACGCGGTCCACTTATCAGTAGTTACTCTGTCACAACAGGCGCTTATTCACCGGCCTGGTCACAAGTCATTCTCCTTATTACTACAACAGATCAAAAGCCTAGTACAGAAAACTACGCTCTGACACACACAGACAGACACGTGACGAAGGTACGCGACTCTGAGGGCTTGCCTCTGGCCCACGGGGCTGATGTTTAGTATGAACTACCCAAAAGATCCAAATGTGTCATTACCAGGAAAACAAAACCCAAAATGGGAATTTAACTCACGCTTATACCAACTGTCGACCCCGCTGCCAACACGTACTTCTCGGCGCTTGGAAACCTCCTCAGCTGAAGGTCCGGCCAATCCTCGAAACATTCCAGTTGCTGGCACCGTATTTCCGAAGTGAAGAGCACAGAACAAGTCTTTTTTCTGTGCTGGGTCAGTTATTTCCCCAACCGTCTTACCGACGTAACCGCCCCTAGTCCTTCCGCTCTCCCACGGCACCCAGTCACCGGACGACAGCCCAAGGACGGGAATTACAGGACTCGAAGTCCGCACAGTTGATTGATTTATTTACTTATTTACCTTCCATCAGATCTTTACAGATATGGAAGTAGTCAAAGTCATACATACTCATACATAAAAGAAAACAGAAGTGTGCAAAACATTTGTCACAACAACATCTTACAGGCTAATCATAACACAAATAATATG